>Ga0209490_10001652_pt1 | contig 21323 bp, 18 predicted proteins | sample MAT06_FD_187209 | JGI IMG/M metagenome (GOLD analysis project Ga0209490, IMG submission 187209) | Freshwater microbial communities from Lake Fryxell liftoff mats and glacier meltwater in Antarctica - MAT-06 (SPAdes) (version 2) | ecosystem: Environmental > Aquatic > Freshwater > Ice > Liftoff... | reverse complement strand
TGTCCACGATTCCTCTGTCCACGATTCCTCCTGTCCACGATTCCTCCTGTCCACGATTCCTCCACGATTCCACGCACGATTCCTCACGATTCCCTCCAACGGAGGTGCATGTCCACGATTCCCTGTGACGATTCCCTGTCCACGATTCCCTGCCACGATTCCCTGTCCACCATTACCCTACCATGCCATGCATGTCCACGATTCCATGTCACCATCCACGATTCCATGTCAATCAGTAGCTAATAACTCCATCCAACCAGCCACTGCGGACTGGAGAATACCACGAACATTTCCAGCGCACCTAATCTAACCGACTTTGGGAGCCCCCCTGATCTTCATGTTGGCCCTCAAGCTACTCGTACTTCTCGGCCTCTGTATCCTTCCCGGGGAGATTGTCGCCGCCGATTCGCTTTGGTTTACCATTGCCCTGCCGGATGGGTGGAAAACCGCAGATGCTGACGACCGTGTAGATGTATTAGATCAGGCTGGGAAAAGGCGCTTTGGGATTAGTGTTAATAAGAAAAACAACAACTTTATAATGTGCTTTTGCTCGGCTTGGCGCAATTACGAAAAGTTCGAACGAAATGGCTTTCGGGGCGCTCGATTGGACCAGATGGGCGTCCTAACAGTTAAGGTGTCTGGGGCGAAGTTTTCGACAGACGTTCATTACACCTATCTCAACAACGATGAAGACCTGGTCAACGTCTCAGCCATTGAATCCATTCGGCCGAAATAGAGCGAAAAGCTCAGTAGAGCGAAGCTTAGTAGAGCGAAGCTTAGTAGAGCGAAGCTCAGGACATGCACTAAATCTCAAAAACGAATACCGGACCGAATACCGACCGAATACCGGACAAGAAACGTGGACAAAGCTCACAGACGCACAGACGGACGACATGGAAACACGCTGGACATGCACGAATACTAGACCGGCATCGTGCGCGAATACTCGAATACGAATACTAATACTGGACACACATCGAATTCCAAAGTGCGTCCCCGCACCCCTCGACAACTTTTCTGCGTCGCCACTCTTACGAAATGCATTCTCAATGGGCCGAATCCAATGATCTACGCGTCACGAAAATTCTCTCGGCCCACCGGAATTCCTATTTAGCCTACGTGGCCGCCGCCGCCGCCTCACGGTGGCTGATGGTTCGGTCAATATGGGCAGGAGGTAATTCGCTACGCGGCGTGCTGAGAGGTGCCGTACAATCCGCAGGTGACGTCGACGATCCACCGCGCGCCCCGGCGCATGACTTTAAGGGTGCGGGCGGCGACATTGCCAAAGGCTTTGCCTCGAAATGCTAATTGCGCTGCCCTGGCGCCTCATCCCGCATGGAAAGAGCGATGCGTTTGCGATCGATATCCACGGACAGTACCCGGACCTGCACGTGTTGGCGAACTTTGACCACGTCGTGGGGGTCCTTAACAAAAGTATTGGCTAATTGGGAAATGTGCACCAGGCCGTCTTGATGGACGCCGATATCGACGAAGGCGCCAAAGGCAGTGACGTTGGTGACAATGCCGGGTAGGGTTTGGCCAACGGTCAGATCGGCCATGCTGTGGACATCGGCGAAGGCAAATTGGGCGAAAGATGGACGCGGGTCGCGACCGGGCTTGGCTAATTCTTGGAGGATGTCGCGCAGGGTGGGTTCGCCGACTTCAGCGCTGACATAGGTGCGCACGTCGATGCGTTGGCGTTGGACAGGGTCTTTCACCAAATCCGCGACGGTAATGCCGAGATCTTTGGCCATGGTCTGCACCACGGCGTAGCGTTCTGGATGTACGGCCGAGCCATCGAGAGCGTGTTTGCCATCGCGGACGCGCAGAAAGCCGGCGCATTGTTCAAACGCTTTTGCTCCCAGGCGCGGCACTTTGGTCAGTTGCGCCCGGCTGGCAAAGGGGCCGTGTTCGGTGCGGTAGGCGACGATGGCGTGCGCTAATTTGGGGCCCACGCCGCTGACGTACGCCAATAAATGCGGAGAAGCGGAATTGAGTTCAACGCCGACCCGGTTGACGCAACTGATGACGGCATCGTCGAGCGAACGTTGCAGGGCCGTTTGATCGACGTCATGTTGATACTGACCAACCCCAATCGATTTTGGATCCAACTTGACCAATTCTGCCAGTGGATCTTGTAAGCGTCGGCCAATCGACACCGCGCCGCGCACGGTAATGTCGTGATCGGGGAATTCTTCGCGAGCAACGGCACTGGCCGAATAAATCGAGGCCCCGCTTTCGTCGACCACGCATACCTGCACATTGAGGTTGGCGGCACGCACGCTGGCTTCCGCTTCGCGTGATCCGGTGCCATTGCCGATGGCAATGGCTTCCACGCGATAGGTCTTGACCAGTTCTTGCAAGCGCAGCAGGTCGCGCGAATTTGCCCGGTCGGTGGCTAAATGCAGCACATCATTGGCCAACAGCGTGCCTTGTTCATCCAAGACCACGACTTTACACCCGGTTCGCAGTCCTGGATCAACGGCCAACAAGCGTTTGCGACCCAGGGGGGCGGCCAGTAATAATTCGCGCAAATTGTTTTGGAAAATAGTAATGGCGTCGGTGTCCGCCTTGGCCTTCGCCGCCGTTAATGCTTCGTTGGCTAAGGATGGCGAAATTAAGCGACTCCACGCATCGTCGCAGGCCAGGGTCATCTGCACGCTGGCCTCGTCCCGACGGCCAGGGCCGTGCTTTAACCAGCGGCGCTGGACCTGATGCTGGGCGGCTGCGTCATCGACCTGGGCGTTGACCCGCAGCACTTTGTGTTCGGCCCCACGCAGCAGCGCCAGCACGCGATGCGATGGTGCGCGCTCCAGCGGTTCGCTCCAATGGAACCAATCGCGAAACTTAGCGGCGGCGGGGTCGTCTTTCATCTTGGTAATCACGGTGCCGGTAACCTGGGCCGTTTTCGTAAACCACTGGCGCAACTCTTGGCGCAGTCCGGCATCGTCCGCAATCATTTCCGCGATGATATCGCGGGCTCCCGCGAGCGCGGCTTCGATATCTGGCACCTCTTTATCAACAGCGACAAAAGATGCGGCTGCCAGTGCTTTGCCATCTTGGCGCAGAATGCCCTGGGCTAATGGCTCGAGTCCGCGTTCACGCGCCTGCATCGCCCGCGTCCGCCGTTTGGGCCGATACGGCAGGTAGATATCTTCCAACTGCACGAGCTCAGTGGCCGCCATCAATTGCTTGCGCAAGGCGTCGGTCAACAGCTCGCGTTCGAGCAGGCTGCTGAGCATAGCCTCCAGACGTTTCGCCAGCGCCACACGGCGTTCGATGCTATCGCGTACCGCCATGATCTGCACTTCATCACACGACCCCGTCGCCTCTTTGCGATACCGAGCAATAAACGGAATCGTCGCGCCGCCATCCAATAATTCGGCAATCGCGCGCACCTGCTCGCTGCGCAGGTTGAGTTCTCGAGCTACCGCATCATGCATGACTGTCATGCCAACTTATGTACCCTCCGGCGCTGATGGGGCAATTAGCCGAGCTTAATCGGCACCATGCTGTCGGTTGCACTCTGCCCCGCCAACGTCTGCGCCATCAACCAAGGCCCAACGCCCAATGGCTCCGAGTCGGAGGTTGACAGGAGAGACGATTTCACATGTACTAAATTTGTGGCCAGAAAAGCACCAATAGATATGAATAGCCAGGGCAGAGCAATCCGCCTTCGCAAGGAATACCGATTCGATGCGAAGTCGGTTTATATCCGTACTTCCGGGTCATCCGTGGTGCTGTTCCCGAAAGCGGCTGCATGGCAAGGACTCATCGAGGCATGTGGGAAATTTTCGTCGGACTTCATGACGAACCACGAGGTGCTGCCAGTCCAAGAACGTGATTGCTGATGAGAGAAGCATTCAGTCCCCATTTTTCTTCAGGCCCGCACGTGTCCCCATTGGGCCTGCAAAAGGAATGCTTCCGGGGCATTCATCGATCGCCAAAGGCATCACCATGAAAGAATTCATCATGATCTTCGTCCTGCCGCCCCTGCTGCTCCATATCATTCTGCTGATGTGTGCCTGGAATCGGATCATGCGATCACGGGTCCCGTACCGGGATGGCATTCTGACCGGGGCTGTTCTCATCGCGATAAGCACCCCGATCGTGGGATCGATCATGGTCTTGGTCACGATACGCTCGGGGCTCTCTGCCAGCGATTCGGAGGCCACCCTTCCGTTTGTTCGTCATCGGAAAAAGGAGCAGGAATGGGCTGGAAATGCGAAGGAACTGGAAGCGCGTATCCAATTTCTAGAGAAGGAAAATACGCAATTGAATAAGGATTTGGGACAATAGTGCAATGCTGTTCGCAGGGGTTCATCCACCACGATGGGATTGAGTGGGTGGGCGGTCTTGCTGCTGGGCAGTTTATCGCGTTTGACTGATGGCCGTTCTCGGCCTGCACATGGAGACAGGAATGGTCAGGCGATAGGCATGCTGGTCGAGCTGGTGCTCGACCCCCGCGGCGGCTGCTGGTGAGAATCGGAGTGGATTGGAGAAAGAGAATTGTTGGACGGGCGAAGATTCTTAGTGCGGCCATGTGACGAGCATGGTCAGCTCCGGGAGGGTCGAGTGCCTGCTCGACCAGGCACAATGTTACTACCTACATGGGGCTGCAGGCCACTCCTGCACGGAGGGTGCGCGCAAACGGAGGGTAGATTCAGCTGACCTATCCCCGATTACGTAGGTGTTTTGCTTGCGGGTCGGTGCTTGAGAGCCACGCAGAATGGAATTCAGGTCACATGGCTTCTCCCTTCCTGTGCCCAGGCCAATCAGCATCCTGCCCAGCGCATGGATGAAGCAGCATCAATCCGAGGTGAAGTTCGCGTGGAGCGTCGGCTGACCGCTGATCGCCGCGTGGTGCAATTTGCTGTGGGGCAGATGCATGGGCGCGGGTGGCGGTTGGATAAATATTTACATGCGATTTTGCCGACGCTGAGCCGCGGGCTATTGCGGCGCTGGATTGAGCAGGGCTACTGTTTGATCGATGGGGTGCCGGGCGAACCGCGTGGAAAAATAAAACCAGGACAGGTGGTGCTCTTGGATGCGCCGCTGCCGCCGCCGGTAACCGGCGATGGTCAGTTGGCGCCCTTGGCAATTCTTGAACAGGGTCCGGGCTTTCTGGTCGCCAATAAACCGGCGGGGCAATTACCGCATCAGGCTGGTCGGCATCTGACCGGGACCTTACTCAACCAGATTCAGGATTGGTTCGCGGAGCAGGGTGGTGATCCGGCGGAAGTGCGGCTGGTCAATCGCATTGATCGTGACACCTCGGGCATCGTGTTGGCAAGCTTGAATCTACCGGCGCATACGGTGTTGGCGCAGGCGATGGAATCGCACAGTCTGCGCAAAGAATATCGCGCGATTTGTCATGGTCGTCCCGAGCCGGCCGCAGGCGCATGGACTGAGCCGATTTGGGAGCCGTCGGAAGAATCGATCGCCATGCGCATTCACGCGAACGGCAAACCCAGTCATACCGATTATGAGGTCATGGAGACCGCGCCGAGCGGGGCGACGCTGCTGCGCGTGCTGTTGCGCACGGGCCGTCAGCACCAGATCCGCATTCACGCCGCGCATCACGGGCATCCCTTAATTGGGGATTGGGTCTACGGGCCGGCCTGCGCCGAATTGCGCGGCCAAGCTCTGCATGCGGCAATCCTGGCTTTTCCCGACCCGGTGGATGGACACGTGCGCACGGTCGAAGCGCCGCTCCCCGGTGTCTTAGGCGAACTGTGGGAAAATCTGCGCGCAGGCGGGACCGTCACGCCGCGGGACCTCAGTGAGGAGGAACGCAGCCGGCTTGGCGTAAGCGGCGACACCGGCCAGCGCTTGCCGTCGTGGCTGTCACCTGAGCAGCGGGCCCAGATTGAGCAGGAATTGGCGGACGAACGCTAAAGGCGGTTTTGCACAGTCTTGCAGTGGGCACGCGCAAATGCGCGCAGCCGATGGTTGAACCAGATGGCGTAGTTGGCATGCTGCGACCAATCTCACCACGGGATCCACTTGCAAGGACCCTCCCATGCTGCGCACTCTTTTTGCTCTGTTCGTCCTGGCCTCAGCGACCCTGTCGTCGGCAGCCCATCTTGAGGGCGCCGAAAAGGCGGAGGCGAAGTTCCATTACTCGCTTTTCAGGGACAGTCCGCCGATCTTCAATGCCAACGATGCTGTCGTAGCCCACAGCTATGTGGACGGAAAATATGTCGGCCCGCGCGCGCCCCTCGAGAAGTACCTGGAACTGACCAAGAAAAAGTGATTCGGTTCCGCTTGGCCTCGGCTCTTTCCCGTTCGCCCACGTGAGGACATTTATGCGCACTGCTCGTTTTCTACTCGCCGGTCTGCTCGTTTCCTTGGTCGCCTGCGGAGGTCCAGAGCCGACCCAGCCGGCGCCACCGCCGGAGCAGGGGCGCCCAGAAACCCGCAAGGTGCTGGCCGCCGACGCCGCTGGATATGATGGCCAAGCATTGCGCTCGCAACTTGATAAGGTGCTTGATGTGAATGATCAGCACGTCAAGGAAACCGAAGCAGCACAACAGGCTGAGCAAGAACCGTAGTCGTCAGGACAATTCCACCTTTACGTACGACGCCAGCCCAGTTTAACCCCGTCCTTCATCCTCATGCGTCCAGATATCGCGCTGATACCGCCGCCGGTACCGCCCGAGTTCAGTCGGCTCGAGTGGGCGGCAAAGGTAGCCAACTTTGCTTAACCAGGATCTTTCCTTGGAATAAGGGGGCTTCGCGGTTTTGGCAGCGCCCCCATGCCGACTGAAGTTGGCGATACGGAGGGCTGCGGAACGGTGGCACGCGGACGGGAGATTGGGGGTGAAGGTGCATGCACCTTGCATTCTTTTATCGATGATTATTTCCGCTCTTCACCGACCTGTTACATCGCCCCGCCATAGGCCTTGCGCACCGACACATTCAATTCCTGCACGCTTTTGAAGATGGCGTCGACTTGGCTGCGGGTCAGGCCAAGCGGCGGCACAAAATCTTTGGCGTCGAGCCAGCTTTGCAATTCTTCGCGGGCTTTATCGAGAAAATCCTTAATCACCCCAAGCTTCTCTTTGCCGTCACTAATGCGTTGCATACTGCGGTTAGCGTCGACATAGGTCCGCATCTCGGCTAGACGCAGGAAGCGCGGGCGGTCTTGGGCGAGAAAGGCGGCCCAGCGCTGGGGATCATCGCCACAGGCTTTCAGCACATCATCGCGACCATAGGTTTTGCCGACCAGGGTGGTCAGGGCGGTGAAGCACACCGGATCATCAAGATGCGCCGCCAGGGCATCCATGCCGGGACGCAGGCTCAAGAAGCCGGGGTCGCGGATGCGGCCCAGGGCACCGGCGGCGACGGGGCGCAGAGCGGCGTTGTCGACACTTTCCGCGAGCCGGGCGATGATCGCCTCACTGGTGGCCCGCGCGGTTTCCGGCGTGGTCAGGATGAAGGACTCGCCCAAGCAGAAAACCCAGAACGAATCATCAATGCCGGGCAGGGCCAGTGCTTCGCGCTGCGCAGCCAGAGCCAAGACCGCATCGCTGGCGCCAACCAGACGCAAATTCTTGACTGCCATTAATGCCGCGGCCAATTCCTTGGCTGGCGTGCTCGCTACCAATTTCGCGGCGACGCGGCTGCCCAGATCGCGGCGCAGGGCTGGATCGGTCGATTCGGGCAGGGTCACTCGCGCCATGCAGTCCAAGGCAAGTGCGCGCACGCCTTCTTGCGCATGATCAAGCAGGCCCATCAATTCGACAATATGCCAGGCGCGGGCATTACTGCGGACCGCCGCGAGTAACCCGTCATGAGCCAGCACTAAATCCACTGCACTGCTCCGCAGCAGGCCCAGCGCATGTCCCAGGGTGTCGTAATTCAGCAAGGTGGCCAGACCGTCGAGCGCGGCTTGGCTGCGCAGCGGATCCTGCGCCGGATCGCCTACGATCCGCGCGAGCAGGGCAGAGGTCTTCTCGCGATCAACATCCGCGGCGGCGAAGCGCACCAATAATGCGAGGGCCGCGTTGGCGACCTCACGGTTTTCATGTTTTTCCGCCCATTCCGCCAAGCCGCGCGGTTGTCGCTCTTTAGCATCCCGTTCGAGGGAAAAAATCTCGGTGCCCGTGCGTAAGGTCTCGGTGAGTTGTTCGTCGGTCAGATCGCCGCGCTCGCTCAGAGCGGTGATCGCGGCCAGCGACCGCGACGATCGCGCCAAATGCAGTTGCGCGGCAAAGGGCCCGCGATTATTGGTGATCAGGGTGCGCAGGGCCGATTCGCGACGGTTCTCGAAGGCGAACCAATGATTGGCAGCTTCAATTGCCGCCGCGCCCTCGGCGGAATCGAGGGTGCTCAGCAGCATCGCCCGCCGCACCGGAGCATAGGCAATCGCACCAGCGATCGCCAACACCACCACTGTGCCGATGATCCACGGCGCCTTGGAGGGGCTGCGCTCGATCGTCGTCCGCCGCGTCGCCCCGCGGCGGGCACCAGCGTTTGCGGCGTCGTCGGCAGGCGCCGCGTCCGTCCTGGTCGCTGGCGCTGACCGCTTCCCACCCTGCGCCGGAACCCGTGCGCTGGAGGGCCTACGTCCCTCTCGGGCGGTAGTGGGGGCGGATCGACGGGACGACGGATGGGTTGGACTCATGGTCCCACCATCATGGTCGCCCAGCAAGCCGCACAGGCTCCGACTGGCGTTCACGGTGGGTGTGTGGCACTCAGAACTTCATACGAAAAATGCGGTTTCGTCAGGGATGTTCTGCTTACGGGAGGCTTGGCCGAGGAGAGGTTTGGTCCTATGTCCTATGTCCTATGTCCTCGAAGACCGGGGATGGTGTTGGCATTCATGCCGTACTGGTCCTGAAATCATATTTCTCGCTCCATATTCTGAGCCGCCAACCATCTCGACCTCTATCGAGGACCTAGGACTTCGGACCTCGGACCTAGGACACATTTTATTCAGGACCAAACGCCCCGCGTATGCAGTGTCACAGCGTGGAAAAGGATCACAGCGTGGAAAAGGATCACAGCGTGGAAGAAGATTTCTGTCTAAACAAAGAGGGTAACGTCAACGCCACCAATAAAAAGACGGTCATGCCGATAATGGCGACAGCACCTAGGCTTTGCAGGCCGCGATAGGGATTCAATAATAAGCTGGCGAAGCCAACCACGGTGGTGGCAGTGGTCATTAAGAGGGGTGGGGCGACCGTGGCGATGGCGGTGGCGCGGCCTCTCGCGTCGCCGGGCGACCGGCGCAGGGCCATGACGGTATAAATCGCGGCGTCGATGCCCAGGCCGAACAATAGCGGGAGGGCGGCGACGTTGATCAGATTCCACGGAATGCCGAACAGGCTGAGCAGGGCCTGGGTGCCGAGTCCGCCGATCACCAAGACCAGTAGGGCGCACAATGCACTGCGAATACCGCGTAATTGCCAGGATAGAATCACCGCGATCAACAGCAGCGACCAGCCGCCCAGGCGGATGAAATCCGCGGCCAAGCCCGTCGCCAAGGCTTCGGCGATGACCGGAACCCCGGTGATGGTGGCGGTGATACCTGCGGGCAATTCATTGAGCTGTAAGGCATCCACCACATCCCGGTGGTGGATGCCGGCGCGGCCAAAATCGGCTACCGGAAAACGTAAAGCGAACCAAATGCCATCCGCATTTTTCGCCCAGGCATTGCGGACCAGGGGTTCCAAGGGGGTATCCAGAAAATGATTCGGCGTCAGCGGCACGGCAGCGCGGCTGTGGTCGCGCCAGGTGGCCAGGTCGGCCCAGAAGGGCGCCCATTTTCCGTTGGTATCCGCAGCTTGCAGGGTGGAAAGGGCGTCCCAGTCGACCTGGGCTGCGAATTCCGCCATCGCTACACGCTGACGCTGGGGATCGGCCAAGGACAATATCTGCCATTCCCCCGCACGGACGAGCGGTCGCACCTGGATGATGGTTCCTGCGGGCAGCGGCTCGGCGGCGCGATCCGGATCGAGCCAGTGTGGATCGATCAATTTTCCCGCGCTGATGGCGCTGGCGGCCAAGCGTCCGCGTGGCGTATCGCACACCACGGCGCCGGCTCTCAGCACGCCGTCACTGTGGACGGGTATCTCGGACGGCAGGTTGTGGGCCAACGGCACCTGGACAGACATATCCACGGGCGTGCTCAGCGTCGCCAGACGGCGGGCACAGGCGACGCCAGCGGCAAGCACGGCTTCAGGATCCTGGCCATGGATCAGCAGATGGATCTGATCGACGCCCAGTCCCAGACGTTTGGCGATCGCGGCCTGGCGATCAAAAAGGGGATCGTGCGCCGGGCGCAGATTGCGCGCGCGCCCATCGAATCGGGCCGCGGCGGGAGTTTCCAGCTGATCCCACACCACCAGCGCAGTCAAAGCACATAAGAACAGCAAGGAAGGCCAGCGTCGGGCGCCGCATATCGCGCCGATGCCGGTACCGACACGCACGCCGATGCGCCCAGAGCGGGCATGGCGGGCGAGAAACCCTGGCGCGGTGACCAGCACCTGGATCAACATGATCGCCAAACCACCAGCGGCGACCAGCCCGAGTTCGCGCAGGCCCGGAAATGCCGCAAGTCCGAGCACCGCAAAGGCGGCGATACTGGTGGCGCCGCCGGTAATGATCGGGCCGGCTAATTCACGCATGGCCTCGCGGGCGGCCTCGACGCGGCTGCGGCCGGCAGCAAGCAAACGGGCGCAGGCACTGTCGAGATGAATGGTGAAATCCACCCCCAAGCCGATCAGGATCACGGCAAACGCGACGACCAAGAGCGATAATTCTGGGCCCAACAGCAGCCGCGCCAAACCCAGGGCGGCCAGACTGGCAGGTAATAACGTAACGCCCAGATAGGCGACCAAACGCACACTGCGAAAGACCAGTGCAAATAAAAGCAGGATACCGAGCGAGCCCTGGATCAACGTGCTCAGCGCTGAGCTGCGTGCGGTGGCGTAATCGGCAGCGGCGATCAGATGGCCGCCCACCGCGTCCACGGCGATGCCGGCGTGCCGCGGATCTGTGCGCACCGTCGCCAGCATTTTTTCCAGCTCGGCAGCGAATACGCTGGTGAAAGCCCCATCCTGGGCGGGGCGGGCGGGGCGCACGATTAATACCGCGGTGCGCCCATCCTGCGACGCGAGATGCCCTTCGACGCGGCGAATCGGCGTGTCGCTAGGCGTCAGGGTGCGCCAAAACGGCAGAAAATATTCCGTCCACACGCCCAAGGGATCGCGCTGCCGCCACTGCGGTGGGGTGTCGGGCCGACCACCGAGTTCCAATCGCCGCGCTACCCGGCGGGGCTCCAGCGCCCGCAACACCAACGCCCGGGTTTCGGCGGGCAGGAACAACCAGGTGTGGACCAGGACCAGATCTTCCACGGCCTGCAAACGGGCGGGATCCGGCAGTCCGGTGATACCGCTGACCAGCGCCGCGGGCTCAGGCGCATCAGGAGGATTCCACGTTGCCGCCTGCAGGCGGGCGCCGATATCGTCGATGGCCGCCCACAGGCGGGCGCGTTGTTCCGCCGTGACCGGCTTGGCGGCATCGGTGGCATCGGCGTCGGCGGGTAATTCGGCCACCACCACGGTCTGCTCGCTAGCCCCAAAACGATCGATCAAGGTGCGGAAATCGCGGACCGCCGGTTCATCAGCGGGCAGCAGCCGCCGCGCGTCGCCATCCAGGTGCAGGTCCAGGGCGGGCAGGGCCAACAGCAGGCACACCACCGCACTGCTGACAATAGCCAGAGTCGGGTGCCGGATCGACCACGCGGTCAAACGGTCTGTGAGCGCAGTCATCGCGCGGCATGGTGGCAAACCCGGCAGAGGACAAAAGCCCCGATCCCAGTTGGCCTTTGACGGGGGTGATGATCCTGAGGTATGCTGGCGTGATCGTCCGCCATCTCACTACCTTCGTGGTGACCCTGGTGGTGGCTGTCGCAGCTGCGACCGGGGGCTACGTCGCCACTTGGCCTGCACCCGAGGTGTTGCGGCTGGGGGTGAGTGCGTGGCCGGGCAGTGAACCGTTGTTTCTGGCCCAGGATGCCAACCTGTTCACCGCTGCCGGTATTTCCGTCGAATTGATCGAATATGCTTCTTTCGCCGATGTCGCCGGAGCCTACGCGCGCGGTGATGTCGATGCGATGGTCGGCACTATGCATGATTTAATCGCCGCCCTGGTGCGTTCTCATCGACAACCCGTGGTGGTGCGAGTCACCGACCGCTCGTACGGCGCCGATCAATGGTTGGCTTGCTCGGATATTGCGAATCTGGCGGACCTGGCCGGACGGCGTATCGGCGTCGAAGTCGCCTCGGTCGGGCCGGAAATATTGCACTATGCCCTGGCCAGCGTCGGTTTGGATGAAAGCGACGTCATCGTGGTTCCCAGCGAGCCGGCAGGCATGGCCGAAGCCATGACCGCGGGAACCGTGGACGCGGTGGTGACCTATCAACCCTATGCCAGTGCGGTGCCCGCCAGCGATGGCCGGCTGTTATTTAGCTCGGCGGATCTCGCCGAACCGATCCTCGATGCGTTGATGATCGACCGCGATTATCTACGCCGCAACCCCAACGCGGCGGCGGCAGTGCCGCGCGCCTTCACGGCCGCGCAGGCGCGTATTGCGCAGGACCCCGGACAGAGCTACGCGGACATGGGGCGGCGACTCGGCCTGTCCGGCCCCGAGTTCAAGGCAATCTATGCTCAGGTGCGGCCCGTCGGCGCCGCCGAAGATCGCGCCCTGCGCCAATCCGGAGCCGTCCTGGCGGCGGCGGCACGCACGGCTGCCTTGCTGCGTTGTCTGGCTATGATCGACGACGTGGAACTCGCCGGGGTGGTGCACGATGACGGATGAAGGCGGGCTGACTTCGGCGACGCGCGCGGTCGCAGCCCGTCCGGCGCGCAGCCTGGCGACGCGGTTGGTATTGCCGTTGGTCGCCTCGTCGGTGGCAGTGGTCGTCGGCGTGGTGGCGTTAATGTATGGTCTCGCCAGTTCGCAATTGGCGGATCAGGTCGAGGTGCGCGGACGCTTTTTATTGAATGCCGTGCGCTATGCCTCGGAAACCAAAGCGGGTTTCGGCGATCTGCTGCGCCAGGTGAATGCCTTGGGCGGACAGCGTGATGTGCGCCTGATCGCGGTGGCCCAAGGCAGCGATGACATCGTCGTCGCCGGCACCCGGCGGGCGTGGGTCGGTGGCACCCTGGCCACTGGGCCGGGCACCGGCATTGCCGAATTGGCCCGCGCAGCGCTGGCGCAACGTAGCCAGGTCGCGGCGGAATTGCCCGAACTGGGAGTGATCGCAGTCGCGGGACCGACCCTGTTATTTACCAGCGGTGGCACCGTCACCGAAGGGGTGGTGGTGGTCGCCATTGACCTCTCTGGAGTGCGCACCGATCTGCTGCGCCAGACCGCAATCCTGGCGCTGATGGTCCTTTTAGGTGTGGCCGCCAGCGCGGGCTTGTCAGTGTTTCTGGTTCACCGCTCTGTGCTGGCCCCGGCCCACGCGATGCGCCGCGCGGTACAACGTCAAGAGGAAGTGCCCGTTCACTGCGACGACGAATTGGGCGCGGTGGCGAATGCCCTGAATCGCGCTTTTTCCGCCGCGGAAACGCGCCGCGCGGAATTGGGCGTCGCCGCCGGTCGCTTGGCCGTGCTAGTACGGCAATTTCCCGCCGGCGTCTTGGTCGAGGATGAAAAACGCCGCATCGTCCTGGTCAACGATACTTTTTGTGAATTGTTCATGACCGACAGCGCTGCCGATGCACTGGTCGGACGCAGTGCGCCGCTGCTGATCGCGGATGCTTCGACCCTGGTCGAAGGCAGCAGCGGATTCCGCAATCGTATCGAAGCCATCGTTGCCGCCGGGACGATCGTCGATGGCGATGAAATCCGCTTGGTCGACGGGCGCATCCTCGAACGGGCCTATCAACCGATCCTCGCCGAAGGCACCCTGCAAGGCCATCTATGGGTGTATCGCGATGTCACTGGCCGGATGCGCGACGCGGAATTAATGCGGAGCGCCAAGGACACCGCCGAAGAGGCCACCCGCGCCAAAGCGGATTTTCTGGCCACCATGAGCCACGAGATCCGCACCCCGCTCAATGGCGTGGTCGGCATGGCGGACTTGCTCATCGAAGCGGAATTGACCGCGTCGGTGCGCGAACAAGTCGACATCATCCGCGCGAGTGGCCGCCATCTGCTGTCCTTGATTAATGATATTCTCGATTATAGCCGCATCGAAGCCGGGCGTCTGCAATTGGAACGCATCGATTTCGATCCCTGGGCCATCGCCGAAGAAGTGCTCTCCATGCAGGTGCCGGCGGCGCGCAGCAAAGACTTGACTCTGCATCTTGAGGTCGCCCCCGGCGTGCCAGCCCGGTTGCGCGGCGATCCGTCGCGGCTGCGCCAAATTCTGGTCAATCTCAGCGGCAACGCGGTAAAATTCACGTCGACCGGCGGCATCACCGTGCGTCTGGATCATCTCGGCACCGAAATGCGGCCCTTGCTGGTGGTCGAGGTCATCGACACCGGCATCGGGATTCCCGCCGATATTCTGCCGCAATTATTCCAACCCTTCGCCCAGGCGGATTCGTCGACCAGTCGCCGCTTTGGCGGCACGGGTTTAGGACTCGCGATTTGCAAGCGTTTGGCTGAATTGATGGGTGGCGCGATCACCGTCACCAGCCGCGATGGCCAGGGCAGCGTTTTTCGCGTGGTCTTGCCGTATGAACGCGGCGGGCATCCCACCGCCCTGGAATTGCCAGAGGCTCTGGCCCACGCCAGTGTCGGCCTCGTCATCGCCGATCGCGCCAATGCGATCCTGGTCGCGCGTTCGCTCGACAGTTTCGGCATTCGCAGCGCCGACGCCGACCATGCCGCCACCGTGCTGATTACCGACGGCCACGCCGGCCAAGCACGCGCTGCCATGGGTGTCGGCGCGGTGCCGGTGGTCGGCCTCGGCGGTGGTGTCGCGCAGGAATTCGGCTGGGCAGCGGTGGTGACTCCGCCGGTGCGTCGCCCGCGACTGTTCGATGCGCTCCACGCCGCCGTGTCGGGACACAGTTCCGTGCACGCCGATGGCCTGCCGCGCTGGCCGGGTTTACGCGTGCTGGTCGCTGACGATGTCGCGGTCAACCGCATCGTCGCCCAGCGCATGCTGCAACGCCACGAATTGGTGGTCGAAGTGGTCGAAGATGGCGTCGCCGCCGTCGATGCCGTCGCCCGCCAGCGTTTTGATTTGGTATTGATGGACTGCCACATGCCCAGTCTCGACGGCTTTGGCGCCACCAAGGCGATCAGCGACCGTGGCCAGCATCCGCCGATTATCGCCCTGACCGCCGATTCCTTAGAAGGTGATCGCGAACGCTGCTTGGCCGCGGGCATGGACGATTATCTCGCCAAGCCGATCACCAGCGAATCCTTGCGCGCGATTCTCGAGCGCTGGCTCGGTCCAGCCTCTGGTGCCCCAGCCACTGGCCTGCGCGAATAATTGCGCTACCACCAGCATCATGCAGTGGCGCGAAGTGCGGTGGGTGATCGATCCGGGTCTGGCCGATGAAGCGGGCGAACGCCTGGTCGCCGTGGGTGAAACCGGCTTTGTGGTCAGCACGCGCAGCGACGGCCTCGTTGATTTCACCGCCTACGGTGCCGATTGTGCGCCCACTGCGGCACTCGAATTACTCGCGGAACTCGGTGCTCGCCCCACCGCAAGCGCGGACCTGGATGAAGCCGCACTCTATCTCGCCTTCCACCCGGAAGCCCCGGTGCCGCTGACCTCTGACGTGTGGGTCCTGCCGCGCGGCGACGCCCCTTTGCCTGACGGCGCTCTCGGGCTGCATTTGCCGGTCGGCCCCGCCTGGGGTGACGGACGCCATCCGACCACGCGCTTGGCTGCCGGCCGTCTGACCGCGGCAACCTGCGCCGGTCAGCGTGTGCTTGATGTGGGCTGCGGCAGTGGCCTGCTCGGCGTGCTCGCCAGCAAGCGCGGGGCTGCCAGCGTTGATCTTGCCGATCTCGACCAACATGGCCTGCGTATCGCCGCTGCGTGTTGCACCGCGAACCACGTGAGTGCCCGCATATTCACCGGCGACCTCCTGGCCGCAATTCCGCCCGACACCCGCTACGACCTGATCGTCGCCAATTTATGGGCCGATCTGGTCCTAACTCTGCTCGCCGATCCCCGATTAGACGAGGTCCTGCCCCAGGGTCGCTTGATCCTCGCCGGCATCGGCGAACAACGCCGTGACGAAGTCGTGGCAGCACTGCACGCGCGGCGATTCCAGTTGGAATGGGAGGCGAGTGAGGCGTGGTGGTGGTCGGCGGAGGTGTGGCGGTAAGGCGGAGGTGTTGAAATTCGTGCCAGGGAATCCCTTGAGATCAAAGAGCGTGGGGTATTCTCGTCCGCAATAGTTCTGATCCAAGAAAAGAAATCCCGGAACTTCACGCGGCCATTGCTGATGAGGGAAATCATTGCCAGTGCCGCCGTCTTATTCATCGGTGCAAGCATGATCGCGCTCAACCTGTGGGCGAAGCGCTGCATTCGTCTGCGTGGGTATGGGGAAGAGTTTACGATACCCATGCATCTCACGTTGATGGAAATCAGCTTTTCTGAGCGGCCAACCCTCATCTATAAAGCCACCTGGAGTGACCCTCTGCACCCCGGGGAAGTCACGGAAACCATAGGGGTTTACGATATCTATTCATTTGGGCAAAGCGATACGGGCCTGATGGGGGGTTGATATCTGGCGCATATGCACAGAAAGTTTCCCCTTCGATCAAAGGAATCTCTTGAGTGCCCGTACCGCAAAGCCAATATATAACCTATGAGCGCAGCCCTTTACTATATTGCCATGGTTTATTGTTTTGCGCAGGCTCTGTTGTCCGCGCTACAGTTAAGCGTCGTGGTCATTGAGGGTGAAGTGGTGGGGGTTGTCGGGCATGTCTATCTTTGGGTGACCCCGCTTATTTTTACGGGGTTCGGCCTCCTGTTCCTACGCAAATACCATCAAGGGGTGGCAGCCGACGTCGCCTTCGACAAGCCGGCCGTGGTCTCGGTCATCGGCATCATTTCTTTTATTGTCGGCCTGACCTGGACGGTCAGTGAATTGCGTTGGATTCGCGACGTCGGCTTACTGCCGGGCTCTGTGGATCTAGCGACCTTTGAACGCATCGCGCCGCCACTGGTTTTGCTGATATGTGGTATATTTTTTGGGTTCATCTACCCGCACCGGCGTCCGCTACGGCCCCGTTGAAAGCGTGGTTCGGTCGTCGATTGCCTTGGGGGTTTGCAGGGTGCGTACCGCGTGTCCGTCGCTCCCGCGTGGAGAGTAGCGGAAAGAGGATGGGGTCATGGCATGGCCTGCGCTGTCTTTCAGGCCTCACTCATTGGCAATAACCCATGGAGGTCTTTATGCCTACTCCCGATCTATCAAATAAACGCGTCGCCATCCTGGTCACCGATGGTTTTGAACAGGAAGAACTCACTTCGCCGCTGGCGGCCTTGAAAAAAGCTGGTGCACGTGTGGACATTATCGCACCGGAGATGGGCAAGGTGCGTGGTTGGAAACATACGGATTGGGGCGATTCCTTTGCCGTGGACGAGGTCGTCAGTGCGGTGTCCGTCGAAGATTACGATGCTCTGGTGCTGCCGGGCGGGGTGATCAATCCTGATCAGTTGCGTCAGAAATCCGAGGCGGTGGCGTTTGTACGCGCCTTCGTCCGTTCGGGTAAACCCGTGGCGTCGATTTGCCATGGTCCCCAGATCCTGATCGAAGCGGACGTTGTGCGCGGTCGTGCGATGACGTCGTACCCGTCGATCCGTACCGATCTGATCAATGCTGGTGCCCGCTGGCAGGACCAAGCGGCGGTGGTCGATCAGGGATTGGTCACCAGTCGCTCACCGGCGGATCTGGTCGAATTCAACGCGGCGATGCTGGAAGAGTTCGCGGAAGGACGGCATAGCGCGGGCGCCGCACGCGGCTGAGCACGGGCCCCGCACGCGGCTGAGCACGGGCCCCGCTGCCTGACCTGGCGTATGCATGCATACGCACCGTCGCCGGGAGGATTGAGCACCCGCTCGACCCTGCGAGGAGGTGCGGCCATCCACGAAGTTTGACCGCACGCGTGTGGTCATGGGGTGTGAGCGATCGTGGTCGAGCAGAAGCTCGACCGTTCCGGCGCTGGTTCGAGGCGCTGGAATCGGAATGTTTGGGTCCGGTCGACGGCGGGCTCTCTGATACGTGGGCGGTACCCCCAACGATGCGACCATCGCTTATCGGGCAATCGAGCCTATTTCTGGACCGGGGTGGACGGTAACACCTTTTTCCACAATGCGGGCGTTGAGCTCGCCAAAGGTGCGGTCGCCCATGTGCAGGGCAAGATCAGCTTGGGCGATGACTCCGACACAGTTTCCATTGCCATCGGCAACGATCACGCGGCGGACCTGATGCTGTTTCATTTCCGCGAGGCAGGCCGACAGTTCAGCATCCACGCTGACACTGCCCAGGAGGGGACTCATGCAGTCGTGGACGCGAATCTTCGCGGGATCCTTGCCGCTGCCGACGACGCGGCAGACGATATCGCGATCGGTGATCACCCCGATGGCCTTCTTGTCGCCAGCAATGACCGGAAGAAAGCCGCAACAGCCTTCGCGCATGATGCGCGCGGCGTCTTGGACAGTCGTGTCTGCGGTGCAGCAGAGGGGGTCGTGGCTCATGATTTCGCGCGCTAGCATGGAGAACTCCTGAGGCGAAGGCGGAGAGCATCTCCGCTTCTGATTGGTTTCGTCCGTGATGAAGAGCACGCAGCGTGCCGGGTGAATACGGCTGCGGGTGCCAGGGTGAGCGGCGGCTCGAACAACCGCCGTGCAATATGCGAGTTTAACGTCATGAGGCTCCTGCAACTCGCAGCACGTTTTTAATCCACGGTTGACGCAACAATGGCTCTTGTCCCAGGAATGCCGCAGCGCCTGCAGTGGTTCTGGCGAGCATGTCTTGCCCTGGATACCTCAGCGGCAGGATGCCCCGTCCGTAGCGGAGCAGCAGCCATGGATTCCCCGTCTGACCTTGAGTCTACCTCCCAGGTGGCCTGGTATCATCTGCCACCAGCGGTGACGGCCGTCTTCGCCTTGGTGAGTCTGGCTTTAGCCAGTCACTTGTTCGTGCGTTGGCTCGTCGTGCCGATCGTCCACGCCGTGGTCAAGCGAAGTCGCATTGGTTGGGATGACGTATTCGCGCATCCGCAGGTGTTGCACCGACTCGGTATTTTCGTCCCGCTGGTGATTTTGCACCAGGGCATGCCCTTCATGCCGGGTCTGGGTGGACAGGTGAATCAGATGATTCAGCGTCTGCTCGCCGCGGGGATGGTGATCGTGGCGGTGGCAGTTGTGAGTGGGTTATGCACGGCGGCCAATACGCTGTATGCGCACAGTCCGGCCAGTCGTATCCGCCCGATCAAAGGGTACTTGCAGGTTGTGCGTCTGGTCGCGGTCATCGTCGGGGTAATCCTGGTGATTGCGTCGCTGATCGACCGTTCGCCATGGTATCTGCTGTCAGGCCTGGGGGCGATGACGGCGGTATTGATGCTGGTCTTCCGCGATTCGATCCTCGGGCTGGTCGCGGGCGTGCACATGAGTGCAAATGGACTGGTGCATGTCGGCGATTGGCTGGAGATGCCGCAGTTCGACGCCGACGGTGAAGTCGTCGATATTTCCCTAAACGTAGTGCAGGTGCAGAATTGGGACAAGACCATTACCGCGATACCGGCGCATAAATTTTTGGAGAATTCATTTAAGAATTGGCGTGGCATGCAAAGCAGCGGCGGTCGGCGCATTGCGCGCAGTATGGATATCGATGTGGCGACAATCCGATTCTGTACGCCCGAAATGCTGGCGGGCTTGCGCGGTTTACTTCTCTTGGAACCCTACCTCGCCGAACGTCAGCGGGATATCGACGCCTGGAATCAGCAACGGAATATAGACGCGGGCATGTCCGGCAATGGTCGGCGAATGACGAATATCGGCTGCTTCCGCGCTTACGTGGATGCCTATGTGCGCAATCACGCCCAGATCCGCAAGGATATGACCTTAATGGTGCGGCAGTTGGCTCCGGGCCCGACCGGCCTGCCGATTCAGGTCTACGCCTTTACCGCGACCGTGGTGTGGGCCGAATATGAAGGCATCCAGGCAGACATCTTTGACCACCTGTACAGCGTATTGCCGCACTTCGGGCTGCGTCCCTTCCAGCACCCTGCGGGGAACGATGTGCGGAGCCTGCAGCCGCTCCTGGCCCCTGAAAGTACAACGCCGGAGGTGCGGTCTGCCTAAGACGAGCGTACCACCGAAGGCGGTTCGTCGGCCGATACCTCCCACACCTAGGATGTGCATCCCACCGGAGGCATTGTGATCGCTAACGGCCCGTGCGGGTGGTCAGGCTTACCGGAAGAGCGCTGCGATTTTACGAGCACAAAACATGAATGGTCGGCTAGCGGTCCGGGCCGCCAGCGCGCTGACGATGAATTCTGTGTGATCCTCGTTGTGCATGCATGAGAGGGAATTCGTTGGTGCCGCGCACGGGATGCCTACACCACGACTCATGCCGGTGCAGCTCACCGATCAACGCCGTTCGACCGTCTCCGAAGCGGAGCACTTGGTCACCGTCTACACCGACCTGCTCGACCACTGTGAAGCGCTGATAGTCGAAGCGCACAAGACCAATGATGGCAGTTCACTGGCCTATCTTTTGCAGCGTAAGGCTCGTTATCACGAGCGTTTGCAGCTGATTCAAAAGACCCTGGATAGCCGCGTCCGCAGCTGAAGAGCCTGGGGCGGGTCGCAGGTGACGGCCTCCGCATGCGGGCGGGCCCCCAGATCACGACCCCCTGGGTCGCAGAAGCGCCCCGACGACAGCATGCTCGTTCGCCGCCGATGATCAGGCCCGCATCAAGCCCGCATTCTCAGCAACCAAGTCAAGAGTGGTCAGCGGCTGTAGGCATCGGTCATCCTCACCGTATGGATCGAACATTATCCACACGTGCGCTCACCATTATTCGTGCGCTAAAACGCAGAAATATCTTGGCGATTGCCCTCGAAAAATGACCGCGAGAATGCGGAAGTGCGTCAGAACACGGGAAAATTCTGCTGTTATCGCACGGTTGTCCGCCATCTGACCAGCGGGTCGATGCTGCGGTCCGTGCTGTTGGCGTCGCCGTTACGCGGCGCGACGAAACGACGTCAGCAGACCGTGCAGCGATTGATCGCAGACGATCTCGCCGGTGCCGATGTGCCAAGGTCCGACAGGAACGTTGCCGATACCCTGATGGGGGCGTTCGGTGTTGGAGTGCCGAATAT
>Ga0209490_10001648_pt1 | contig 21355 bp, 21 predicted proteins | sample MAT06_FD_187209 | JGI IMG/M metagenome (GOLD analysis project Ga0209490, IMG submission 187209) | Freshwater microbial communities from Lake Fryxell liftoff mats and glacier meltwater in Antarctica - MAT-06 (SPAdes) (version 2) | ecosystem: Environmental > Aquatic > Freshwater > Ice > Liftoff... | reverse complement strand
CAGGCGATTCGTCGGCCGACCCCGCGCTGATGCTCGCCGACAAGCACTTCAAGTTATCGCTGATCAACGCCATTGAGGGGCTGCCGGAGCGTGAAAGGATGTTGATGGGGCTCTACTACGAGCAGGATCTGAATATGAAGGAGATTGCCGCCGTCATGGGAGTGACCGAGTCGCGTGTCTGCCAGTTGCACAGTCAGGCGGTGGCACGTCTGCGCGGAAAACTCAAGGACTGGTGAGTTAGTCCGTCGGCGGCAATGAAATAGTGGTGCATGCCACTGCCGAACGGCCCACCGGCGTTATAAATGCCAGAATCGTCGAAGGTCGACGTCCCAAGCCGCCGGGTCCTCGTCCGACTCAATCGCATCATCACTAACGGCTAGGTCGATTGGTTCAGGTTCAATGTATGACTTGTTACTGGTTGAGAAGAAGGCCAGCACGCGCGGTTTGGTCGAGTTCATCGCGTTCTGTTCGGTGACGATGGCAAGTCGACGCGAGGACAACCTTACCAGCGAACCGATGGGATAAATGCCGACGATTTTGATCAGCGCTTGGGCGACGGTTGAATCAAAGTCGTACCCGGCGCGTTTGCGGATTAGCCGCAGTGCTGCTGTCGGCTGCATGGCGCTGTGATAGACCCGGTTCGACGTGATTGCGTCATAGACATCCGCCACTGCAGCAATTCGGGCAAACAAAGTGAGTGCATCGCCACTGATGGCGTCGGGGTATCCGCTTCCATCAGGCTTTTCATGGTGATGCAGCACCACGTCCAGCACTGCGCTTTCGGCGAAGCCCGTCGCGAGCAGGGCGTCATAACCGGTCTGTGGGTGCGATCGCATCAGACGGCTCTCATCATCATCGAGTGAACCAGGCTTGTTCAGAATTACCAACGGTATCTGGGCCTTACCCACATCGTGCATCAATCCGCCCGCACCAAGCAGCCTGAGCTGTGCCACGCCAAGGCCGAGTTGGCGCCCCAGGCTAATCATAAAGATACCGACGCTGACGCAATGCATGAAGGTGTATTCATCCTGACGCTTGAGCGATGTGAGAGACACCAAAGCGCTGTGGTTGCGAGTGATCGATTGCACCATTTCACCGGCCAGCGCACCGATTTCCTGAAGGTCACCGAACTTGCCGATCCGCGCATCGGCCATGAACTCTTTGATGACTTCGGATGCGCGGTTGTGGATTCCGCGGGCGGTGGTTAGTTCCTCTGTATACGTCGTCGCGGTGAGCGGATCGACAGCCGTAACCGCCGCTAACGGTTGTGGTGTCGACGTTGGCAGGGCTGCGACGGCAGCCGCTTGTTCCAGATCGGCCCCGCGACTGGTGTCGATGAATACCGTTGACAATCCAGCTTCGGAGAGTTTATCGATGCTCGCACGAGTGTCGATCAGGAATTGCCGCTTCAAGAACGGGTGGTCCAACCACGCCAAGTCTGACAAGTCGACGAACATGCCTGGCACAAGCGATTTGACGGGTATCTTTTTCAGCATACCGGCATGGCCAGTTCGAGGCAGTGTCGTGGGTGGAACAGCGCTCGGGAAGCGTAAATGCTGGTGCAGTGCTTCATTCTGTTTGCGACCTATTCGATTTTCAGTTTTTTGGGACAACAACAGCAATAGAAGCAAGCTAGGTTGGGCAAGTGACATAGGCCCAACATCGGCGACCGCAGCGAGGCTGATTGTTGGACTTGGTAGAACGCCAGCCCAACCCACGCAGCGTAAACCTCGTTGCTACACCACGCTCAAGTCAAGATGCATTACTTACGCGGCGCCACACTATTGTCTAGTTGATGCTGGCAAAACCGGCGTCGCCGCAAATTGTTAGTGCAAATTCCACGATATTGTCTGGCGTAATGGCCAGAATCTTCAGCAACTGCGGTTCAATTTCCGCCCAGCCATCAATTACCGTATCGCCACGGCTCAACGCATAGAGCTGATCAACGAGAAAACCGAAGGCGATAAGGCGTTTGATCGGAATTGCAGCGGGTGCATGTGACGATGAAAAGTACTTTTCGTCATGATGAAAGTAGATTGCCAACGCCATCATTTCCGGCAAGCACCAATCCTTGGCGAGCACATAGCCAATCTGGTTGTGTGAATTCTCAAACTCCAATTTTTCCGCCTCGATCGCGCGCAACGCCAATCCGGCGTGGTGGGCCGCCGCGTATCGGGCATACGCGTCGTACTTGTTGATCATGACGGCTTGGCCCGCATTGCGGAATAGAACGTAGGTGCGTGCCTCCTCGGCGTCGAGCGAGCGAATCGAAGGTGCAATTTGCCCGGCGATCTCGGACAGACGTGCCGAATCGTTCCAGAAATCCTGCATCAAGCGGCCCGACTTCGACGAGAACGCCTGGCGGAGCATCAGGCGCGCAATCAGGCACGACGTATTCTTCAGACCAATGATCGTCACCGCGTGCTGCAAGTTGGTGGTCTCGCGACGCAGTCCATAGTGGGGTGAGTTGACGGCTTTCAGAATGCTGGCGGCAAGTGCCAGATCCTTTCCAACCATGTCGCCAAGTTTGCGCAGATCGGCATTTTCGTCGTACATGAGGCGGGAAAACTGTTCAATAATGCTCGGGCATGGCGGCAAACGTAGCTCGCGCGCAATTTGCTCACTGGCCAGTTGGAGTTCTACCAAATCAGGGTCGGTGCCAAGCGAGTTGACCTGCATGGGTTCGATGGTTGGTTTTCTTAGCGCCGCTTCCATTTTTGCTCCGTGAACGTTCTAATCGCTGCTTGGCAGCGGGCTAGTCTGGGTGGCCGCCATGCTCAGCGATCAAAATCATGTCTTGGTTAACGTGGCTAGCCGTCGCAATCTTGCGGGTAGTGTGCCTAACGTCCGCCTCAGGCACGCCCGATGGAGCCATAGCCACTGCGCAAATTCTGGAAGCCGGTCACGCCATAGCCATCGACCGGATTGATCCCGGCGCCGCTGATGGCAGCTTGGCGCTGTTGCAAGCGGCGGGTCTGGTGGGCGATCAGGCGCGCGGTGATACGGTTGAGTTCCATCGCCTCGCGTGCCTTCGCGAGGATCAGCTCGAAGACTTCTCTGGTTCCCGGCCCGGCCATCCGTAGACGATCGCCAAGATCAGCGACTGAGATTGGTTCGCCAAGTTCGAGTTTGGTCGCATCGCGAGCGCTGGTGAGTTGGTTGAGGAGCTTGAGCTTCTGGTCGGCCAGTATCGCAATTGATTCAGGGTCTGACTCCGCGAGCGCGTCGTTCTCTTGTTCGGCGAGTTCGACGTACTGGCACAGTGTTAGATACTCAATTTGAAGCAAGTCGCGCAGCTTCGAGGAAGAATGGGATTGTTGAACATCCATGACGCTAGACTCCGTTCGGTTTAATGAGTCGCTGGGCTTCCGTAATGAGCTTGTCTGCGACGGCCTCAGCGTCGACCTTGAACGTACCTTTAGCAATGGCGTTCTTAAGTTGTTCGACTTTCTTTTCGTCAAAGGCATTGCTCGCGGCGTAGTCTTTGGACAGTGCCTTGAGTGTCTCCGATAGCGGCGAGAGCTTGACCGGGCTCGAAGCGGCGGCGGATGTTTCAGTGGCGGCCGTCTTGGCTTTTTCTGGGGCCACTTTCGCGTTGGCTTCAAACTGTGCTGCGCTGGCAAATCCAGATAACTTGGAGATGGACATGGTGTTACTCCTTAAGGTATTGCGTCATTTGGACGCAGCGTTAAATGCTTTTCGGCATCGCGCCGGGAATCTTTAGGGTCGGGAGAAAGAATATGGATATTTGCTTACAGCCTGATTTCGGCGATGCGTCCCGGACGGGCAACGCCGGTCACGACGCGCCCGCTTTCGGCGCGAACCCTGACCATCTGCCCCTCGACCGCGCTACTTATCGCCTGCCCTTCGGAAGTAACGCTGAAGCCCGCGCCGATGGCGATGACTCTGACTTGATCGCCACTTTGGATGATTGGAATCGAGCGCATCCACTCCTCGCGAAGGATCACGCCGCTGCCGATGCTTCGGGAAAGTGTCTTGTTCTCAAGCGCAGCGAGGTCATAGACGGGCTTGCCGTGGTCGCGCGTAAGTTCGAGTTCCTGCTCGACAAAATCCCCGGGAAGCAGCGCTTGGCCCGCTTGTACGTTACGATTTGTGACCAACGCGGTGCCGAACACCCGCACATGAATCGGTAGCGATACATTCCAGAAGGCTCCCGAAACACACTTGAGTCCGATGTTGGTTTTGCCCCACAGCCGGGCGCTGGCGGGGAGGTACGGCTCGATTCTGGCGCACGGCGCAAGCGTCAAGCGCGGGTCGATCTGGCCAAACTCGACTTCAATCCGTCCGGTCATGCGGCTGGTTTGCTCGGTAATGAACTTCTGGAGCTCTGATTGAAGCGGGCCCGGGCCAATCTGCGGCTCGCTGGCGCGCGCGCCCAACCAACCAAAGGTGGCAATAGAAATGTATGCAATCAATAAATTGCGAGTTTTATTGACTGTTATCGGTGGTAGTTTCATCGTCGGCTCTCCATCACGATGCTGCGAAATTTCGGGTACATCCCGAAATGAACTGATGCGGCAGTCTATGCCTACCAGTTCAGCGGGAAATTTGGGAAAAGCCCACGAAAGCAGCCGCTTTTCCGAGGTTCGCATTTCCGGGCGCTCGCCATAATCGGCTCGACTAGCTGTATTGCGCCGCAACCCTGGAGCACTCGTTCTGGGATCGGCAATGGAGACAACCATGCTCAACCGGATTACCTCGCAGATTGATTTCAATGCCGAAGCGCTGAAGCTTCGCAGCGAGCGCCAGCGCGTCGTCGCGGCAAACATTGCCAACGCTGACACGCCGAATTTCCAAGCGCGCGATTTCAATTTCCGCGAAGCGCTGGGGAATGCAACCCGCGGCATCGCGACACCCGGTAGTACGTCATCGGCCGCGATGCCGCGATCTTTAGCCACCACCGATAGTCGTCATGTGGCGGTCGGCACGCTGTCAACGCTATCGCTTGGCGCGAAGGGCACACCTTTGCAATATCGTCAGCCAGCGCAGGGCACCCTGGACGGAAACACGGTCGAAGTGCACCAGGAGACGGCCAACTTCGCAGAAAACGCGGTTCGTTACGAAGCCGCGCTTCGATTCCTCAATGGTCAGATTAAATCGATGGGCATGGCGATAAACGGCCAATAGCTACCGAACGAGAAAGCGGGTAAACGATCATGTCTCTATTTAAGGTTTTTGCGGTGTCAGGTTCGGCAATCGGTGCGCAGAACGTGCGGCTCAATACGATTGCGTCCAACCTCGCCAACGCCGACAGCATCGCGGGGCCGGATGGCAAGGCCTACCGTGCGCGGCAGGTGATCTTCCAAACCCAGCTCACCGACGCCAACGATCAGGCCTCGGCCGGCGTGCGCGTCGCACAAGTGATCGAAAGTGATGCTGACGGACGCAAGATGTTTGACCCGAAGAATCCGATGGCGGACGAGTCGGGCCATGTAACGATGCCAAACGTCAACGTGATCGACGAAATGGTCAACATGATCTCGGCCTCGCGCGCCTATCAGAACAACGTCGAAGTCATGAATACCACCAAGAACCTGCTGGCAAAGACCATTGCCATGGGCAGCTAACGAGGATCAACATGAGCATCGAATTAGCAGGACTTTCCAAGTCATCCGCAATTACCGGGACCGGCAACGCCGCCAAGAAAGTCGAAGACGCCGGTGAACGTTTTCTGAAACTGCTCGTCGCGCAGTTGAAGAACCAAGACCCGCTGAATCCGCTTGACAACGCCCAGATGACCAGCCAGATGGCGCAGGTAAGCACCGTCCAGGGCATTGAAAAACTGAACGGCACGATGGGCGCGATGCTCAATCAAATCCAAGTGATGCAGGCCGGCACCTTGACCGGCAAAGAGGTGCTGATCGACGGCAACAATCTGACTCTCGGCGGTGAGACGCCGGCACGCGGCGGCTTTGAATTGCCGGGCGGGATGTCCAACGTGAAAGTTGAAGTACGTGACGCACAAGGCGCGGTCGTCGCCACCATTCCACAGCCGAATACGCCGGGTATCCGTACTTTCGTGTGGGACGGAAAAACCACCGGTGGAACGGCGGCACCGGGAGCCTATACCTTCAACGTCACCGGCACGCTCGGCGGCCAGCAAGGCAGTGTCGGCACATTTGCGCTAGAGCGCATCAGTGGCGTGATTCCAAATCCAGCAGGGCCGCGGCTCACGCTGGCAGGCGGCGCAACGATCGCGATGGATGCGATCAAGACAATTCTGTAGTTTCCCCAACCAAATTCTTCGGAGCAAACAATGAGCTTTCAACAAGGTCTATCAGGTCTTAACGCCGCCGCCCGGAATCTTGACGTGATTGGCAACAACATCGCCAACGCCAACACGGTCGGTTTCAAGCAGGGCCGCACGGAGTTTGCCGATTTGTATGCCAATACCGTTGCCTCCTCGGGCAAAGGTTCGGTCGGTCTGGGCGTCAATGTCACCGCGATCACGCAGCAGTTTTCACAAGGGAACCTCACGACCACAAATAGCCCGCTCGACATCGCCATTAACGGCGGGGGGATGTTTCGCGTATCCACCAGCGGCTCGATTGCATACACCCGAAATGGACAGTTCCAGATCGACAAGAACGGCTTTGTGGTAACCGGCGTCGGTGCACGGGTCAGCGGATTTCCGGTCGATGCAACCGGAAGGTTGACGACTGGCGCGCCGGCAGATTTGCAAATTTCATCTGCGGACATCGCGCCCAAGACGACCAGCGAGATTGGGTTGGCGATGAATCTGGATTCGCGCAAGATTGCACCAGTCGGCGCCTTCTCACCAAGCGACGCGGCGACGTATACCAGCGCAACCTCCATCAACGTCTACGACAGCCAAGGCAACGCCCACGCACTTTCGACCTATCTGGTCAAATCAGCGACCGCAAATGAATGGGATGTGTATGCCGCCCTCGACGGCGTCCAAGTTGGCGCCGGTAGCATCGGAACGCTCACTTTCAATGCCGATGGCACGCTGGATGCCGTGACCTCCGCGGTGCCCTACAGTCTTACGCTGACAACAACCAACGGCGCCACTTTCCCCGCCGGTATACCACTAGAATTTACCGGCTCAACGCAATTCGGCGCGGCATTCGGCGTCAACGCCGCCACGCAGGATGGCTATGCTGCAGGAAAGTTGAGTGGCCTCGCTGTTGATGAGAACGGCGTTGTCACGGGCCGTTACTCAAACGGCCAGTCAAAGGTTCAGGGGCAAGTGGCACTGGTGTCGTTCGCCAATCTGCAGGGGCTCGCGCCAATTGGTGGAAATCTGTGGGTGGAGTCCGCTTCGTCCGGCAGTCCGTTGATCGGCGTGCCGGGATCCACCAACATGGGCTTGCTTCAATCCGGTGCGATCGAAGAGTCAAACGTCGATTTGACCTCCGAACTGGTCAGCATGATTACCGCACAGCGAAACTACCAAGCCAACGCCCAGACCATCAAGACGCAAGATCAGGTGTTGCAAACGCTGGTGAATCTTCGCTAATCCTGAATGACACTGAATAGTAACTTCGAGCAGGAGCCCTTATGGACCGCATGATTTACACCGCGATGGCCGGTGCGCGGCAGTTGATGGTGAGGCAGGAGACACTCGCCAACAATCTCGCCAATGCGTCCACGGCCGGCTTTCGCGCCGATCTTGACGCCATGCGCGCGGTGCCCATGCAGGCCGAAGGTGCTGCGTTGGGTGCTCGTGTGAGTGTGGTGTCGACAACGCCGGGGGCGGACTTTTCGCACGGCGCCATTCAAGAGACCGGCCGCGATCTCGATGTTGCCATCGACGGTGACGGGTTTATCTCCGTTGAAGGTCGCGACGGTAGTGAGGGCTACACCCGTAACGGAGGATTCAATGTCGGTGGCGACGGCATCTTGCGCACCAGATCCGGGCTCACCGTTCTTGGCGACGGCGGCCCGATTACTGTTCCGGAAAACGCGAAGATCGAGATTGGCCGCGACGGCACCATCAGCGCCTTTGTCGCGGGCAACGCGCGTAACGGTAATACCGTTGGACGACTAAAGTTGGTGAATCCACCGACCGAAACGCTTGCCAAAAGCACTGATGGCCTGTTCCGTGTGCGCGGTGGCGCGCCGGCTGATGCCGATCCAAATGTCCGCGTGGTACGTGGCTCGATCGAAGCCTCTAACGTCAATGTGGTTGAGACCATGGTGGGCATGATCGCGCTTGCGCGTCAGTACGAGTTGTCGATGAAAACGCTATCAAACGCCGAGTCAAATTCGCGTGATTCGGCGAAGTTGCTGCAACCCAACGGCTAGTAAAGGAGTAAGACGATGATACGGTCACTATGGATTTCCAAAACCGGGCTTGATGCCCAGCAGACACAGATGGATGTGCTGGCCAACAACCTGGCCAACGTCAACACGTCCGGCTTCAAACGCTCCAAGGCGGTGTTTGAGGACCTGCTCTATCAAAACATCCGCCAGCCGGGTGCGCAGTCGTCACAACAGACCAATCTGCCGACCGGGCTGCAACTCGGCACTGGCGTGCGGCCAGTGGCGACGTCTCGTGTGTTCACGCAGGGCAACCTCCAGCAAACGGGCAATAATTTCGACATGGCGGTCAACGGCAACGGCTTCTTTCAGGTGCAGATGCCAGATGGCACCGCCGGTTACACGCGCGACGGCTCGTTCAGACTCGACTCGCAAGGACAGCTTGTCACATCGAACGGCTACCCGATGAGTCCGGCGATCACCATTCCACCGACTGCGCAGTCGGTCACCATCGCGCAAGACGGTACGGTATCAGTGACGCTTCCCGGTAGCGCTGCCACCACACAGGTTGGAACAATCCAGTTGGCCAATTTCGTCAACGCCGGTGGTTTGTCAGCGGTGGGTCAGAACTTATTTGTCGAAACAGCCTCATCGGGTTCACCGAATACCGCCAACCCCGGCGCGAGTGGACACGGCACCCTGAGTCAGGGCTATGTAGAGACCTCCAACGTGAATGTTGTTGAAGAACTGGTGTCGATGATCCAGACACAGCGCGCCTATGAGATCAACTCCAAGGCCATTCAGACCTCCGATCAAATGCTGCAAAAGCTCGCACAGATCTAGCCTGCGTTTGATCAGTCGGCTTCGCCCGCGCGGTGAAGCCGACGTGCGAAACCATTCGGTCTCTCGCACACTACCGCGCCGCGACCGGCGCTCAGCAAAGCAGGAATTCAGGGCGTTTTCCCCCGCTTATCCCACGTTGAATTGCGCGCTTGCTGGCTAAAGTGATAGCAAGCTTAATTCCGGAAGCACTTCCATGAATCTTCAACGCTCGCGCCCGACAGCATCGCCACCCAGCCTACTATCTGCATGGCGCACATTGGTTAGCGGCGCATTGGCATTGATGTTTTTCCTTACGTGTTCGGCGTTTCTGGCCGGTTGCTCGCACATCGAGCCGCGCGTCGACATCAAGCTGCCCACTTCATCCACGCCGCAGCAGATTGTGCCGCAGCCGGTGTTGAATGGCGCAATTTTTCAGACTGCGAATGCCGCGCGGCCGTTGTTCGAGGATCAAAAGCCCGGCCGGATTGGTGACATCCTCACGGTCGCTATCGTCGAAAAAACGAGTGCCTCCCGCTCGTCAAAATCAAGCTCGGCGAAGAGTTCGGATACCAAGGCTGCTGTTCCAACACTGGCCGGGTTACCCGGTAAATCCTTCCTCGGTGCGCAACTGGCGGCCAACGCTGCCAATACGTTTGAAGGCAAGGGCGAGACCGCCAATGACAATACGTTTACCGGAACACTTACCGTGACAGTCGTCGGTGTGCTGCCGAACGGCAATCTGGTGGTCGCCGGTGAGAAACAGATCGGCATCAATCACAACACAGAGACGATTCGTTTCTCGGGCGTGGTTAACCCACAGACGATCCAGGCCGGCAACGTTGTTCAGTCGCCGCAGGTTGCAGACGCCCGCTTGGAGTATCGCGGCAAAGGCTATATCGATGAAGCGCAGCGAATGGGTTGGCTGCAGCGCTTCTTCCTCAACGCCTTTCCATTCTGAGGACGATCAATGCTGACCCCATCGAAACTCATGAAGGCTTTTCTTGTCACCGCGATCGTAGTGTTCGCTTTTGGCGCAAAGGTGAACAGCGCACAAGCTGAGCGCATCAAGGACCTCGCGAGCGTGCAGGGCGTTCGCATCAACCAGCTGATTGGATACGGGCTCGTCGTCGGCTTGGATGGGTCGGGGGATCAGACCACGCAAACGCCGTTCACAGTACAGAGCCTGACCAACATGTTGTCGCAACTCGGCGTGCAATTGCCGCCCGGCACAAACCTGCAGTTGCGCAACGTTGCCGCGGTCATGTTGACGAGTAACTTACCACCATTCGCCAAACCGGGCCAGCAGATCGACCTGACTGTGTCATCGCTCGGTAACGCCAAGTCGCTGCGCGGAGGCACACTGTTGCTGACGCCGCTCAAAGGCGCGGATGGTCAGATATATGCCATGGCACAGGGCAACGTCATCATCGCTGGTGCCGGGGCTTCTGCGGGCGGCAGTAAGGTTCAGATTAATCAGCTCAATGCCGGCCGGATCCCCGCCGGTGCGACGGTCGAGCGTGCGGTAGCCTCACCGTTCGCGACATCCGAGTCGCTGCATCTCGAGCTACACACGGCAGACTTTTCGACTTCCAGCAAGCTTGCCGAGGCCGTCAATCGCCGCATGGGTCCCGGTAGTGCGACGCCGCTCGATGGCCGCGTTATCCAAGTCAAGTTTCCACAGAACGCCAATGATCGCGTGGCGTTCATGGCTGACCTTGAAAACCTCGAGGTCGAAAGTGTTTCACCCGCGGCTCGGGTTGTGATCAACGCGCGCACCGGCTCAGTGGTGATGAATCGTATGGTCACACTCGAAGCTTGCGCAGTGTCGCATGGCAATCTGTCGGTGACGATCAACTCGACGCCGCAGGTAAGTCAACCCGCGCCGTTCAGTCAGGGGCAGACTGTGGCCGCCGAGAAGGTCGAGATCGCGGTCAAATCAGAGCCCGGGCAGGTAATGCTGCTCGAAGGCGGGGCCAAGCTGGCCGACGTGGTGAGAGCGCTTAATTCCATCGGCGTCAACCCGCAGGACTTGCTCGCCATTCTGCAGGCCATGAAATCGGCGGGCGCGCTCAAGGCCGAACTCGAAGTTATCTGAGCCCGGGATAGACATGAGAAACATCGCCACCAACGATCAGACACTCGCCATCGACGCCAAGTCCCTCGGGGAGCTGAAACGCGCGGCCAGTGCGCGCGATCCTGGCGCGATCAAGGAGACCGCAAAGCAGTTTGAAGTGCTGTTCATGAACATGCTGATGAAGTCAATGCGTGAAGCCTCGCCCAAAGAGGGCATGATGAGTTCGAGCGCAGGCGATATGTACACCGGCATGCTCGACCAACAATTCGCACAAAAAATGGCGGCGCGTGGAACAGGCCTTGCCGATGTCATCGCTCGTCAACTTGGCGCACAGCAGAAAACTGTGTCGGCAGGTGCCGCTGGTACGGCAGAAAAGGCACCCGTACCCGGTGTGGCAACGAGTACGTCGACCCTAGAGACCGGCCGTGCCCAAAACAGGCAGCTCTTGGTACGGTTTGCCGACACGGCGGGATTGCGCAAGATCAGCCAGCAAGTTGACGCGCCGGTTTCCGCGTCACCGGCCAAGGTTGTCGCCCAGATCGGCGACATCAAGGACAAGGCGGCAGCGTTTTTCGAACGCATGAAGGCGCATGCCAGTGACGCCGCGGCGGCCACCGGTATCCCCGCCAAATTCATGCTCGGCCAGGCCGCGCTCGAGTCCGGTTGGGGAAAAAAAGAAATTCGTCACGCGGATGGCTCAGCCAGTCATAACCTATTTGGCATCAAGGCCAGCGCCAACTGGAGTGGCCCAACCGTCAGTGTCACCACTACTGAGTACATCAACGGTGTGGCAAAAAAATCGGTTGAAAAGTTCCGTGCTTACGCCTCCTACGCAGACAGCTTTAAAGACTATGCATCACTGATTACGAAAAGCCCGCGCTACAGCGCCGTCGTTGGCAGTAGCGGCAGTGTCGAAGGCTTTGCCAATTCGCTGCAGCGTGCCGGATATGCGACCGATCCGCGCTATGCCGAGAAGCTGTCGCGCACCATCAACCATGTCATCGCCATCGCGCGTTCCAAAACCACCGAGCCGGCCGGCTGGAATCAGGCGTAGCGGTGAGGGTAGCCAATATGAAATCAGGAAATAGACCATGTCACTGTTGAGTGTAGGATCTTCAGGATTGGCGGCGGCCTATGCGGCGCTCAATGCCGCCAGTAATAACGTGGCCAACGTCAACACGCCGGGTTATTCGCGGCAGGCGGCGGTGCAGACGACCATGCCGGGGCAGTTTACCGGAGCGGGGTACGTCGGTCGTGGCGTGGCGGTGGAGACCATCCGCCGAGCATTCAACGATCAAGTCAATGGACAGGTGCAGTTTACGCAGTCGCAGTCGTCGGAAGCTGCAACACAGTCGCAGCTCATGCGGCCGGTCGACAAGTTGTTTGCCTCTGATGATTTGGGTATCGGCTCGGCGATGGATCGCTTTTTCTCGAGCCTGACCGAAGCGTCCTCGCGTCCGGCAGATATGGCGTCGCGGGCGGCGGTGATCTCCAGCGCCCAGCAATTAGTATCGCGTTTCAATCAGACCGTCGGCCAGCTCGACGAACTTGGCCGCAATAGCGATCTTGCCGTGCGGGCCACGGCGGCGCACATCAATACCCTGGCGCAAAAGATTGGCAGTCTCAACGACGCGATTTCGATTTCAAGGGCGTCCGGGCAGACGGCGAACGATTTGCTGGATCAACGCGACTACATGATCCGGCAGCTAAACGAGCAAGTTGGCGTTACCACGCTTGAGCAGTCTGACGGCAGCCTCAACGTATTTCTGTCCGGCGGCCCGGCGTTGGTGGTGGGTAGCACCGCTTCCAGTTTGACTATTGGATACGACCCGAGCGTTCCGCAGAAGCAGGTCGTCGGCGTCACCACCCGCAATGGCAGCAGCAGCAGCAGCGTGCAGATCGCAGCGTCGAATCTGAATGGTGGCGCGCTGACCGGGCAATTAAAATTCCGTGAAGTCAATCTGGTGGATGCCAAAAACGAACTTGGCCGATTGGCGACGGCACTGGCGACCACCTTTAACAGCGTGCATCAACTCGGCACCAACATGAATGGCAGCATCGGTCAGCCGCTGTTTAGCCTCGCTCCGCCGCAGACATTTGCCAGTTCACTAAACGTCGGTAGCGGCAATATTTCGGCGGCCGTGACGACTGGCAGTTCGTTGCAAGCGAGCGATTACCGGGTTGACTTTGACGGCAGCCAGTATGCCGTTGTCCGGCTTCAGGACGGTGTCCGCACGACCTCTGCAACGCTACCAATGACGCTCGACGGGCTGACCATCAGCATGACTGGCACGCCGAGTGCGGGCGATAGTTTCCAGGTGCAGGCGGTTCGTAACGGTGGTGCCGCCATCGGCATGGCGTTAACCGACCCGCGCTTGCTGTCGTTCGGGCAGTCGGCCGCCGCTGGGGACAACCGCAACGCGCTCGCACTTGCTGCCGTCGCGGATCAGGCCGCACTTGGCGGGCTCACGTTTTCGCAGGCCTTCGGTGAGGTTTCCGCCAAAGTAGGGACCACGACTAACGGGCTGCACATCAGCGCCTACGTCGCGGACAAGTTGCTCAACCAGGCGCTTGCCGATCAATCGTCCGTCTCGGGCGTCAATCTTGACGAAGAGGCGGCCAAGTTGATTCGCTTTCAGCAAGCCTACCAAGCCTCGGCAAAGGTTATCTCGACCGCACAAACCATTTTTCAGACGCTGCTTGATCTTGGCCGCTAGCGTCGTACTTCGTAATTAGTGCATTTCTGCTTTAGCCAGTTGCAACAACGACATTCACAGACCACTACGGTGAGACTCGTCCATTTGAAAAAGTCTGTGCGGCACGTTGAAGGGCTGGAATGACGGTTCTTGTATCGTCGTTGTTGTCCCAGAAAATTGAAAAACGAATAAGTCACAAACACAATGAAGCACGACACTCGCATCGCGCCCCTAAAGGAACCACATTATGCGTATCGGAACCGCCTTCGCCCATTCCTCCAGTAGTGCTCTGCTCACCGAGGCGCAGAGTCGGCTGTTGGCGACGCAAGTTGAGTTGTCTAGCGGCAAGAAGGTGACGACGCCGTCGGATGACCCGGTCAATGCGTCACAGATTTCGACCGCGCGGGCTTCGCTATCCACGCAAATCTCGTTCGCCGCGAATCAGTCATTTCTGAACGGCGAGCTGCGGCAGCTCGAATCCACCGTGGGATCGGTTGGTGATGTACTGTCATCGGCGCGCGAAACGCTGGTAGCGGCCGGCAACGGCGCCTACACCGACGCTGACCGCAGGAGTCTTGCCGTGGCGTTGACCTCACAACGGGCCCAACTGGTGTCGCTCGGCAATACCCGCAATGCCGACGGTCAGTTTTTATTCTCGGGCTTTCAAAGCAGCCTGACACCGTTCTATCAGTCAGGCGCGGGCATCGCTTATGCCGGTGACAATGGGTCGCGCGGCGTCTTGGTCGGGCCGGGATTGGCAATCCAGTCCAACAGCGATGGTCAAAGCCTGTTCATGTCGGCGCCAAACGGCAACGGCACATTTGCGACCGCTGCAACAGCGACCAATCTGGGGTCGGGCAAGATCGATACTGGAACGGTCGTTACCCCGGCCGCGCTGACTGGCAATGGCTACGCTATCAGATTCACTTCGTCAGCCACGCTGGATATCGTCAACACTACCACCAACACGGTTCTTTCGTCTCAGCCGTACGTGCCGGGGCAGGCGATCAGCTTCGACGGCATGCGCGTAGCCGTGTCCGGCACGCCGGTGAACGGTGACCAGTTCGTCATCACGCAGGGACAGACCTCGAGCGTCTTCGATGCACTTGATCAAGCCATTGCGGCGCTCAATACCAGCACGTTTTCGGATGTCGACCGTGCAAAAGTGTCGGATGCAATCAGGCAGGCGGCATCGACTCTCGAACAAGCCTTCGACGTGGTGCTCGCGAAGCGGGCAGAAATCGGCGGACGCATGAACGCGCTGGACCAGGCGGCCAACGTTTCGCTGGATCGCGAGTTTGAAAATACGAGTACCTTGAGCCGCCTGCAAGACGTGGATTACGCCGAGGCGGCGTCACGTTTTTCTGCACAGCAGACCGGCCTGCAAGCGGCGCTGGCCGCCTATGCGCAGACCAGCAAGATGTCGCTGTTCGATTACATTCGATAGCGGCACGCTGGCAAAGCAGCAACCACCCTGCGCTGGGATGACAGAAATGATGTGACGATGAAGCTTGTCGCTCGCTTTGCAGGCGACGGGAAAACGTCCAAGATGGCACGATGGCAGACTGGCTGCTGCATCGCACGGGTGTTCGCCAGCGCCAACGTTGGGCACGTGTCAATGTGAAACTCACCTATTGGCGAGCGTTTTCAGGCATAAAGTGCTGAAAACACCCGCCAATAGGGGAGTTTGCGTTTCAATTTCATTTGATGCGCCTAGCCTTCTTGCGCAAGCTCTCGGTAAATGTAGAGCTCCAACATGCGTCGCAGATCGGCGTCGATTTCATGAAATTCACAACCGGCGCGGTAGGTGCCTTTGTTGCGGTCGTCATCGCCCGTCATGTTGTTGCGAATCACGACATTGATTTCGAACGTGGTCGGCGTATCGTCGATGTTTAGTCGAAACGCGACCGAGAGGACATCATCCTTTTCGCCCAACTGCGCGGTCGATTGAATCAAGATGCCAGACAGGCTCAAGTCGCGGATGACGCAAGTCAAACGTGCCGAGCGTCCCTTGGGGCCGGCGCTGGCGATGAGTTCAACGTTGAGCCGCGACGCTTTGCGCACCGGGTCGGCGCGAACGCCCGCAGGGTAGGTGAGGTGTAGATAAGGGTAGGGTGCCATTTGCGTCTTGAGGACGGCTGTGCGGAACGAGTAGGCGTTGCGTTTCTGAAAGGCGCGGCACGAATAGGCCGTACTTTCTTTGATGAACGCAACGTTGCCATCCTTGAGCGGATGCGAAACGATCATCGAATGTTTGTCTAGGTAGCCGATCAGCTTCACCACCGTGCGGTCATCCGGATACATCGCCGAGGTCAGCTGGATCGCCAAGCCAACTTCAAAACGGGCATTGGCGATTGTGAGCCCGGGCGTGTAGCGCTCGGCGTTCATGAGCGGTGCCATGCTGGCCTGGTCGTCGTACTCCAGCTGAATTTCCAGCGCCTCGCGGGCTGACGAATCCATGCCACTCGCTGGTCGAAATAGCCCGACCTCGAGCAACCGCTCAATCTGGGCCATGGATTCGATCACAAAGCCCTGTCGCAGCAACAACTTGCGCGAACGATTGTAGATAGGCCACGGCAACGGGCGGCCGATGACCACTTCATTCTTGCGGAGGGGAGCGAGATTGGATGACATGGGATGTGTTTCGGCAGAAATTAGCGAAGCTTAAGGTCAACTGGTGGCAAGACTGAAGAAGGCGCAACCGGCGACGGCGATGGCAGCTGGTGGGATACTCAAACCAAAAGGAAGCCACGCTTATACGGTGGTAATCTGTGCTTTGCGATGGCTCGTGATCAGCTAGATTCGGCAGTCAAGACCCCGACGACTGGCGTTCGCGGGCGGTGGCAAACCCAAGATTCACCTGTGAAACCACATTTCATGATTCTTTACGCCGAAGACAACAGACTCAACCAAATGCTGTTTCAGGCCTATCTTGAAGACCGGCCTGAATGGCCGGTGGTGATCGCTGATTCGGTTGAGGTAGCGATCCAAGAAGCAAGAAAGTCCCGGCCGCTGATCGCTTTTATCGATCTCGATCTCAACGGCCGCTCGGGTGTCGAGGTGCTGGTGGCGCTAAAGCAGATGCACACCGCTAAAGGGCCACCGATCTGGTGCGTGGCCCTTACGGCGAACTCTGGACAGAGTTATGTTGACCAGGCCATGAAAGATGGCTTCGACGAATTCTGGAGCAAACCCATCGACATGGTTGACACGCTGACCAAAATCGACGCGCTGGTGCTGCGTTTGTCGACAACGGCTGCCTAGTAGTTCATTGACATTAGCGATGTTCGTTCGGCCGTAGCCCGCCATGGAGCGAAGCGCAATGCGGGACCGTGCTTGTCTGGTGACCGCCCTGCTTGGTGGGAGGTGATTTGCGTGCCGACGAGTGCAAATCCCCCTTAGTCCCCCTTTTTCAAAGGGGGAAATGGTGCGCGAAGAGTCCACCCGGTTCGGTGACCCACTTCCCCCTTTGCAAAAGGGGGATCAAGGGGGTTTTTTAGCGTTTGCGTGTCGACAACGTCCGCAAATCCCCCTTAGTCTTTACTTCGGCAGACTCAGGACGGGTGCTTTTCCAAAGTGGGAAGTAGCACGCGAAGAGTTGACCCGGTTCGGTGTCCTACTTCCCCCTTTGTAAAAGGGGGATCGAGGGGGATTTTTAGCGGTTGCGTATCGACAACGACTGCAAATCCCCCTTAGTCTTTACTTCGGCAGAGCCAGGACAGGCTCTTTTCCAAAGGGGGAAATCGTCTGCGAAGAGTTCACTCCGATTTAGCGTTGCGAAATTTAACAAACTCTTAGCACACAGACGACGTAACGCCACCATATCCACGATGCCACGATGGCTGCTGCGTCAGCCGTGCCATCTGCGCCACACTGGTTCGCGTTCCCCCTGCGGTACGAACCACTCTCGCCACCCGCAGCAATTGCGGGGTTTTAGACCATCTTTTCTCCCTAATGAATCACGACCGCCTGCCGATAATTGATCGAGATGGTAGTGCTTCGAGTTGGCTCCGGCCCCTCTGAGAATCTCCATCGTTTGGGACGACGCCTGACGCGCTCGATTGGTGAATGCCTGCCGAAAGTTCGTCACGTTGAATTCATACCGTTACCGGCTTTGCCGCGTGACCTTAACTGATGAAAGAGAAAACGACATGAACGCAAAACAAGTGGCTTCAACCATCATCCTTTCCCTGGCAGCCGGTGTGGCCATGGCCAACGATCCGAAGGCCGCCATCGACGCGCTCGACACGAAACTCGCCAAGCTTGGCGCACCGAAGGTCGAGGGCATGGCGAAGGTCGGTGAAAAGGAACTGCCGGGCTTGTTCTACGGTAGCCGCCGTATCAATAGCAACTACGACATCGTCGACGACATCAAGAAAACCACCGGCGCTGCAGCCACCGTATTTGTCAAAGACGGCGATGAATTTGTTCGTGTCAGCACCAACGTTCTGACGCCAGCCGGTGCGCGTGGTATTGCCACTTCGCTGGCGCGTGCCAAAGCTTATGAAGCGCTCAGCGCTGGAAAGTCTTTCTGCGGCGTGGTTGATGTGCTTGGCACCCAGTTCGATGCTTGCTACAACCCGATCAAGGACGGCACCGGCAAAGTGATTGGCTCGACCTACGTCGGCTTCAAGAAGTAGTCGCTAGGCGCCCCGGCGCCGCCAGTGGTGAAGAGTCCGCGCCCACGCTCAGGGCGCGGCGGCAGGACAAACAATTTGACTTTGCAACATTCGCGACCGCTGATCCGCGACAGATATTGAAGCCACGCCGTCACAAAAAACTTAATCGGGAAGTGTTTATGAAACTGAAACTAAACATGCACTGGCTGACACGCCAAAAGGTCAGCGTGCAGCTTGCCATCGGCTTTTCCGTGCTGATGATTTCAACCGTTGCGCTGGGCGTCTTTGCCATCAACCGACTGTCGTCAGTGACGGCGGCGTCGTCTGAGATCTCCAATAAATGGTTGCCGGCAGTTGGTTTTGGCTTTGAGATGCGCGCCAAAATTCTCGACTTTCGTCAGCTCGAAAGTAAGCATTCGCGTGCCGAGGACGAAGGCTACATGTCCGAATACGAAGACAAGATGGCTGCGCTGACTGCGGATATTCGCAAAGCAAGTGAATCATTAGAGAAACTCACGGTTGAAGCCGATGAGAAAGCCAAATTTGCGACATTTAAGAAATCGTTGGCTAGCTACCAGACAATGAGTAAGAAAGTCGTTGAGCTGGGCCGCGCCAAGAAACAATCTGAGGCACGCGATCTGGAGGACGGCGCATCGAAGATTGCCGTTGACGAGACCATTGAAGCCCTCGACAAAGTCGTCAAAGCAAACTTTGAAGGCGGTGACTTGCAAGCGTCCGAGGCGCGTGGTCTTCACGATGTATCTAAGCGCTGGATTCTCATTGCAATCGGCGGGTCGGTCCTATTCGGCTTGTTTTTTGCCATCGTCATCGCCCGCAGCCTCGCCCGCCAGCTTGGCGGCGAGCCAACCGAGTTGGCAGCCATTGCTGGGCGCATCGCCAACGGCGATTTGCAAACTGAAGTCTATGTCAAAGCGGGCGACGAGATCAGTGTGGTCGCCCAGATGCGCTTCATGCAAACGAGCATCGCCGGCATCGTCACCAACGTGCGCAGCAACGCCGAAGCGGTGGCGCGCGCCAGCGCTGAAATTGCCTCGGGTAACCATGATTTGAGTTCCCGCACCGAGCAACAAGCCGGCACATTGCAACAAACCACGTCTGCGATGGAGGGTTTGCGCGAACAGATCAAGCACAGTGCCGATAGCGCCGCGCAAGCCAATGGACTCGCCAAGACAGCGTCGAGTGTGGCCACGCAGGGCGGCGATGTGGTCGCCTCGGTGGTCTCGACCATGAAGGGCATCCGCGATGGTTCCAAGAAAATCGCCGAGATTACCGGGCTGATCGACGGCATCGCGTTCCAGACCAACATTCTGGCGTTAAACGCCGCGGTCGAAGCGGCGCGCGCTGGTGAGCAGGGCCGCGGCTTTGCCGTGGTTGCGACCGAAGTGCGCAGCTTGGCCGGACGTTCAAGCGAAGCCGCCAAGCAGATCAAACTCTTGATTGAAGAGAGCGTCGGTCGCATCGAGAAGGGTACCGCGCTGGCCGATCGCGCCGGCTCAACCATGACCGATGTGGTGTCGTCGATCCAGCGCGTTACTGATTTGATCGGCGAGATCAGTTCCGCCAGCGTCGAGCAAAGTGCCGGTGTGGTGCAGGTGGTCGATTCGGTCACCGAAATGGACAAGACCACGCAGCACAACGCCGCTCTGGTTGAACAAATGGCCGCTGCGGCTGGCAGCTTGCAGGATCAAGCCGAGGAACTGGTGCAGATCGTTGCCGCATTCAAGACGACCGATTCCGAACCGACAGAGCGCGCGAGGGCACGTACTGGAGGCGCTGTTACATCGGCGCCGCAGACCCGCACGCTAACAGGCATGGACGGACGCAGCGCAGCGGCGGCTTGAGGCCGTCTCAGTTGACCGGTGCAGAAAGGCAAACCCGAGGGTATTCCCAAGGGTACTCCCAAGAGTAAGCCCCATTAGCACGCTTTATCGGGTCATTGCGGTGTGATCTGCGCAACCACAATTTGGATATCGAAATTTCTATTTAGGAGAGGTTCTTCATGGGTATCAACGAAACCGAACTAATCGAGCAATCGCTGACGCCAGCTGGGCAGTTGGCCATCATGACGTCCGTGGCAGGCGAATACCTGACATTTCGGCTTGGTAGCGAGGAATACGGCATCGACATCTTGAAGGTTCAGGAAATCCGAGGCTATGAGCCACCGACCCGCATCGCTGGCGCACCGGCGTTCATCAAGGGCGTGGTCAATCTGCGCGGTGTGATCGTGCCGATCATTGATCTTCGCATCAAATTTGGTCTGGAGAGTGCCGAGTACAACTCATTCACCGTGGTCATCATCCTCAACATCGCCAAAAAAGTGGTTGGTGTGGTGGTCGATCAGGTCTCGGACGTGATCGCACTCGCCGCCAAAGATATACGCCAAGCACCAAGCTTCTCAGACGCCGTGGTCGATGCCAACTTCATCCAGGGCATCGGCCAGGTTGAAGACCGCATGTTGATTTTGACCGACATCGAGCGCATGTTGACCGCCGCCGAAATGGGGTTGGCGTTTGAGTCGATTCACTAGCCGCCAGTCACCCAGAACGATACAACACCCTTGCAGGAGATAAACATGAACGTCCTTTCAAATCTAAGCATTGGCAAGCGCCTGACGATGAGCTTCGCGCTGGTACTGTCGCTGCTGGTGGTACTGGCCGGCGTCGGGCTGACCCAGATGAACGCCATCATGGGGCAATTTAACGAGGTCAACACCAACATACTGCCCTCCATTCGTGTGGTCACTGATATGAACGACGCGGCCAGCGCGGCGCGGCGCTTCCAATTAGGTGCATTTGGCGCCGAGGAAACGTCTGACAAGAATGCGGCATTCACCGACGCCAAAAGCGAGGGTGCCAAGTTCGCCAAGGCATCGGAATCCT
>Ga0209490_10001643_pt1 | contig 21377 bp, 18 predicted proteins | sample MAT06_FD_187209 | JGI IMG/M metagenome (GOLD analysis project Ga0209490, IMG submission 187209) | Freshwater microbial communities from Lake Fryxell liftoff mats and glacier meltwater in Antarctica - MAT-06 (SPAdes) (version 2) | ecosystem: Environmental > Aquatic > Freshwater > Ice > Liftoff... | reverse complement strand
TGTGGCGCACAGCGCGGGCGGCGTGCTGGCCCGGATCTACATGGGCGATCAGCCCTACGGCCCCCGCAAGCTCGTCTACAACGGGTTTCAGCGGGTGAGCACGCTTGTCACGCTCGGCACCCCGCATAACGCCACGCGCAGCGGGCGCCAGGGTGGGCTGAACCAGATCGCCTTTGTGCAGGCCACCTATCCTGGCGCCTACTGGCGCTTCATCCGCTACGTGAGCGTGATGGGCAAGGGCATCCACGGCGATGCGGCGGGGCCTCCGCCCGAGCGCGGCGCCTGGCAGAGCTACCGCCTGATCACCGGCGAGGGCGCGCAGTGGGGCGATGGCGTGGTGCCGCTTGGCGCTGGCCTGCTTGAGGGCGCGCGCCACGTGATCATCCCCGGCCTGCGCCACGACCCGCGCCCCGACCGGCCCTGGTATGGCACGAGCCCAGCGATTGTGCGGGGCTGGTGGGAGGCCGAGTGAATGCAGAATGCAGAATGCAAAATGCAACATGCAACACGCGAGCAGCACACAGCGCATGTCATGCTGAGCGGAGCGAAGCATCGCTCGCATTCTAGGGAAAGACCCTTCGCCTCGCTCAGGGTGACAATTCGCGATTGGAGGCTTACCTAACAGGGCTGATGCAACGTCCGAACGCCGGGCGTTTTATCCGCAGATGACGCAGATTTCCGGCCTATTTTCCACCCCAGCGGGCCTTGGCGCGGGACGTTGCACTCGCCCTGGCTTACCTAAGCGCTGTGTTGCGTGAACTGCAATAAGCTTGTACTATATGACTTGTGCTCAATGAGAAGACTAGAGTTACGATCGCGTGCTGTAGCTGACTGAAGCAATCAGACGCAGGTTGTAGCTTTGTACCTTTTGCATTTTGCATTTTGCATTCTCCTTGCATCCTCCGCCTACAGCGAGTCCCCCAATGCGCATCCTTTTCTACACGGGCAAGGGCGGGGTTGGCAAGACCAGCGTGGCCGCCGCGACGGCCCTGCGCTGCGCCCAGCGCGGCTACCGCACGATCGTGCTCAGCACCGACGCGGCCCACTCGCTTGGCGACTCGCTGGGCGTGGAGCTGCGGGCCGAGCCGATCCAGGTGCGCCCCAACCTCTGGGCCCAGGAGATCAACGCCCTACACGAGCTTGAGACGAGCTGGGGCCAGGTCTCGAAATATCTGGGCGACCTGATGGCCTGGCAGGGTGTGGAGACGATCGCACAGGGCGAGCTCTCGGTGATCCCTGGCACTGAGGAGCTGTTCAGCCTGCTTCAGATCAAGCGCCACTACGACGGGCAGCAGTACGATGTGCTTGTGGTGGACGCGGCCCCCACCGGCGAGACGCTGCGGCTGCTCTCGCTGCCCGACATTATGCGCTGGTGGATCGGGCGGCTCTTCCCGATCGCCAGAGCGCTGCTGAAGGTGGTGCGCCCGGTGGCCAAGCGCGTCACCGATATGCCCATCGCCGAGGATGATGTGCTCGCCTCGGCCCAGCAGGCCATCGACGCCCTGGTGGATGTGCGCAACATTCTTACGAACCAGCAGGTGACCACGGCGCGCATCGTGATGAACCTGGAGAAGATGGTGATCCGCGAGGCGCAGCGCAGCCTGACCTACCTCAGCCTGTTTGGCTACGCCGTGGATGCCGTGGTGGTGAACCGCATCCTGCCGCCCGATGTGGACGGGCACTTCGCCGCGTGGCGCGCAATGCAGCAGGAGTACGCGCCGCAGGTAGACGAGCTGTTCGCGCCGCTGCCACTGCTGCGGGCGCCTCACTTCGACCGCGAGGTGGTGGGGCTTGAGCTGCTCGACCAGCTAGCCGATAAGCTTTTTGACGAGCGCGACCCCGCCGAGTTCCTCTACCGTGGCGCCGCGCAGCGGGTGGAGAAGGCGACGGGCGGCTTCGACCTGATCGTGCCGCTGCCCTTCGCCTCGGAGGAGCAGGTGCATCTGGCCCAGAGCGCCGACGAGCTACTGATCTCGGTGGGCTGGCACCGCCACCGCATTGTGCTGCCCCAGAGCCTCGCTCGCCTGCGCGCCCAGGACGCCTACTTCGAGGAGAGCGCCCTGCGGGTGGAGTTTCGTAAGCCGGCAGCGTGAAGGAGCGCAAAGCGTAACGCGTAACGCGTAAAGCGCCGGGCAGCGGCAAGTTGATGGTGTTTCACTCCGTCATCAAACTTGCCGCTGGGGGCGGGTTGTGCTACAATCTCGTTTAGCGCTGTGCAGGTGCCATTTTCGTGCGCCACCCTAAGGAAAAGGACAGTCGAGTATGGCCAGCAAAAAAGGTAACCGCATCATCATCAAGCTCAAGAGCACGGAGAGCGGCCACACCTACACCACGACGAAGAACCGCCGCAACGACGCAAGCCGGATCGAGCTGAAGAAGTACGACCCGGTCGTCCGCAGACACGTGGCCTACCGCGAGACAAAGTAAACGTAGAGCGTAGAACGTAAAACGTAGAACGGCCTGTCGGAACGAGTGGCGCCCCGCTCAACCGACAGGCCGTTCGGCGCTTTACGCTTTACGCTTCAAAAGGCTGCTCGGCGCTTTGCGCTTTACGCTTCTATGATCCGTCTGCTCTTCATTCTGGTTGTGGCGGCCTTAGAGGCAACCGTGGTGAGCCTGCCGCTGGCGGCGCTTACGGGGGCAGGCCTTGGGTGGCCGCTACTCTTCAGCGTGGTGGTCTTGGGCTGGCTGAGCGATCAGGTGACGCTGCGGCTGCACGCACGCTACGACCGCCCGGCCCTGCTGGTTGGCGCCCTGCTTGCCGCTATGCTGCTGATCGGCGGCGCCCTTGGCGTTGGCCCGCTCGGCGCCTTGGGCGCGCTGATCCCCGGCGGCCCTGGCGTGTTTCAGGCGTATGTGCTGCTGCTGCTGGCGCTCTTGCTCTACTGGCGCGGCACGCGCATCGACACGCGGGACAGCTCGGCCGTGGGCAGCCTGTTTAGCCGGGGCGCTGTGGTGGCCGTGGTGAGCCTGCTGTTGGGCGCGATCAGCGGCACCGGCGCCCCCCTGGGCTCCGCGGTGATCCTGGGCAATGTTGTGGGCCTGATCAGCCTTGGGCTGCTGGCGCTGGCGCTGGCCCACGCGCAGGAGGTCGCCGGCGGGAAGCTCGGCGGCCTAAGCTGGCGCTGGCTGCTTACGCTCGTGGCCGCGATCGGAATCGTTGTAGCCAGCTCGGTCGCAGCCACCGGGCTGCTTGGCGGCGGCGAGGCCACGGCGGCCGCGCAGAACATGCTGCGCCTACTGCTGCTGCCCTTCGCCCTGGTGGGCGGCGTGATCGCCTACTTGTTCATCACCTTCCTGGGTGAGCCGCTGATGGGCTTGATTCAGGCCATTCTCGCGCGCTTCCAGGGGCTAGAGCCGCCGCCCCAGGCCGAGCAGGTCGCCGCTGAGCAGCAAGGCGCTGCGGCGATGGCGACGATCACGCGGCTGGCCAACGGCGCCACCTTCCTGCTCGCCCTGATCCCGATCATTATCCTGGTGATCGCAATCCTAGTGCTGCGCCGACGGCGCCGCCCCGCCGCGCGCAGCGACGAGGAGCGCGAGTCGCTCGGGCTATTCACCAGCCTGGGGGGCGACCTGCGCGACCTGCTGCGCGGCCTGCGCAACCCCTTCGCCCGCCCGCTGGAGGGCCTGCGCGCCGCCCTGGCCGCGCTCACTGCGGGCGACCCGAGCACGCGCACACGCCGGGCCTATGTGCGCCTGCTGCTGCTGCTGGAGGCCCGCGAGCAGCCCCGCCCCCCCGCCCAGACCCCCGCCGAGTTTGCGCCTGCCGCCGCGAGCGCTGCGCAGGCCGCCGCGCCCGTGGGCCGCCTGACCGCCGCCTACGAGCAGGCGCGCTACAACCCTACCGGCGCCGCCCCCGCCGACGCGCAGGCCGCCGAGGAGGCGCTGCGGGAGCTTGGCGAGACGCCGACGAGGGGCGCCCGTACGCGATAGGCCTCTTCGGGCGCTAGGCTTAGGCCGCCTCGCCCACCGCCAGGGCCACCAGGTTGGCCTGATCACGCTGCCCGTTCCCAGACTGCACGAGCCGATTGGCCAGCTCGAGGGCGGCGATGCCCTCCTCGCCGCTGACCATGGGCGGGCGCCCGGTGCGCACAGCCTCGGCGAACGAGCGCAGCTCCTCGCAGAGCGGCTCGCGGCGCTGCACCTTCTGGCGGATGCTGCGACCCTCGCTCACGCCGATCAGGGCCAGCTCGGGCCACTGCTTGCCCTGGCACGCATCATTCTCGTAGAAGGTCAAGTCCTGGGTCAGATAGTTGGCGACGAACATGCCTCGCTCGCCGATCACGCTCAGCTCACGAATCTTTGTAGGCGTCAGCCAGTTGATATCGAGCGTTCCGATCACCCCGCTCTCGAAGCGCAGCACCGCCGAGAGCATATCCTCGTGGCTATGGTGGAGGTGCCGGTGCAGCTCGACGTGCATGCGAACGATGGGCGAGCCGATCAGGTAGTTGAGAATATCGAGGTCGTGGGTAGCAAGGTCGATCACCACGCCGACATCCATAATCCGAGCCGGGAAGGGGCCGACCCGGCGGGCCACGATCTGAAAGACATTGCCGAGCTCGTGGTCGTCGAGCTGCTGTTTAAGCGCGATGATCGCTGGGTTGAAGCGCTCAACATGGCCGACGGTGAGGAGCACACCCCTACGGCGTGCGGCGTCGACCAGCGCCCAGCCCTCGGCCGGGGTGGCGGCGATCGGCTTCTCGATCAGCACGCTGACGCCGTGGTCGATCACCTCGTCGGCAGCGACGAAGTGGTGACGGGTCGGCACGACGATTGAGACCAGGTCGAGCTGCTCGCAGGCGAGTAGCGTGCCAATCTGATCATAGGCGTTGCAGCGGTACATGCTGCCGACCTGGTTCGCTGTCTTAGCATCGGCATCGCAGACGGCAACAAGCTCGACGCCGTCCAGGCCAGCATAGATGCGGGCGTGGTTACGGCCCATGCTGCCAACACCGATAACCGCCGCGCGGAGTGGCGTGGTCATAAGGAACCCTCTCAGTAGGCGCCGTGGCCCCCGAAGATGATCGGGACGGTGCGATAGATGATGTAGAGATCGAGCCAGATCGAGTAGTTGCGGATGTAGTGCATATCGAGCCGAACGCGGTCTTCGTAGCCGAGGTTGCTGCGCCCGCTCACCTGCCAGAGGCCGGTGAGGCCAGGGCGGACCATCAGCAAGTTGTGGCGCAGCCGTCCGAAGTGGCGCAGCTCCTCCTGGGTGAGCATGCGCGGGCCGACCAGGCTCATCTGCCCGCACAGCACATTGAGCAGCTGCGGCAGCTCGTCGAGGCTGGCACGGCGCAGGAAGCGGCCCACCCGCGTGATCCGCGGGTCATCCTTGAGCTTACCCTCGTCGCGGAGCAGTGTGCGCTCATCCTGGGTGAGGCGGGCCTCACCATCGCAGTACATCGAGCGGAACTTATAAGCGTCGAAGCGCCTGTTGCCGACCCCAACGACGCGGCGGCGATGGATGATCGGACCGGGGCTGTCGAGGCGGACGAGCAGCGCGATCAAGGCCAACAGTGGGCTGAGGAGGAGCAGGCCAAGGAGCGCCCCGCCGCAGTCGATGATGGCCTTGCCAAAGGCGTGAGGCCCGGTAATGCGGGTCTTATTCAGCGCCAGGAGGGGCACGAAGCCCTGCTCGCGCACCTGCACGCCGATGGTGAGCAGCTCGAACAGCCCAGGCGAGAGCCTGACATCGAGCTGGCCTAACGTCTCCATAGCGCCATAGACCGTCGCCATGCGGTCGCGAACGAGGGCCGTATCGGCGATGATTACCGTATCGGCGCCATGCTGCTCAACCAGGCTCTGGAAGGCGGACACGGGGCCGAGGACCGACGTGCCGGGTAGCACCTCGGTGCCGACTGGCAGGTCGTCGTCCACGAAGCCAACGATGGTCACCCCGGCATTAGGCGAGGCGCGGAGCTGCTGAGCCACGGCCCGCCCCTCGCCATTGGCCCCAACGACGATCACGCGCTCGATGAGCCGACCGTGCTGGCGCAGGGCATAGACCAGGCGACGCACGAGGAAGCGGTTGAGCATCGTGCAGACGAGGGTGAGCCCCCAGCTGAGGAGCAGCCAGGCCCGGGCGACAACCACGTCGGGCATCATGAAAGTCACCACGACCACAAGCAGCATACCGAGGGTGCAGGCGTTAAAGACGAGCGTGTACTCCTCGCTACCGCCGAACAGGCGGTTTGAGTCGTAGAGGCCGTAGAGGCTGAAGAGCAAGAGCCAGCAGGGGATGAGCAGAACGATCAGGGCCAGGTAGAACGAGGGCCGCATCTGCCCTTCCCGAAAGATGGCCCAGTTACTCCAGAAGCGCAAGGCGTAGGCGACATAGAACCCAGTCGCGACGGCGACGACATCGCCAAAGGCCAGCAGCGCCAGGACACCGCGGTAGCGGCCGAGGCGTGCCTGTGCCTCATCGTGGGGCGCGGCGACGGTCTCTAAGATACGGCTGCGCATAGGTGCCTCGCATTGTGCATGATGCTCGTTGGTTGATTTACGGCGTAGCGACGACGGCACGCGCGGCGGGATCTGGGACTGCGCCTTCTGCGCGGGCAACCTGGGCCGCCACGCTGCGGGCGAAGGCGCAGACCGACTCGCCATTTGTCAGCTGGGGGTAGATCTGGCTAGTGTTCGCCAGGAAGAGCCCCTCGACCGCGCTGCGCACCGGGGGGATCAAATCGGTCGCCCCGATCGGGTGCAGCGGCTCGACATAGCGCTCGCGGCCAATCCGCACAGCGGCGATCTCCTCGTCGCGCAGGTCGGGGAACATGCGGCACAGGTAGCCGAGAAAGGATGTCTTCAACTCGTCGTCGGGCATACGGGCATACGGGCTATCCTGGGCGACATATTTGGGGAGATAGACCAGGTGATAGCCGCCCACGCAGGCCGGGTCGATCAGGTTCGTCGTTTCGATCACGCCCGTGAAGGGGATGCGCTGGTCGGTGATATTCAGCGTGTAGTAGGGCGTGAGCCTGCGCCTGAGCACCAGGAGCATACAGACGATCCCGAGAAAGCCCTCGAGCTGCGACCAGCGCTCGCTCACGGCGGAGGCCTCGGGGGGGAGCAGCCGACGCGCGACGGGGGTCTGGGTCGTGATCACCACCTGCTCGCCGTCGATCTCCTGGCCGCCGACAGCGAGGCCCATCGCACGGCCGCCGGCCACCCGCACCTGCTCGACCGTGGCGCCTGTGGTGATGACGCCGCCACGGGCGCGCACGGCCGCGGCGAGGGCGTCGATCAGCTCCTGGTAGCCGCCGGGCAGGTAGCACATCAGCTCCTGGCTACCGCCCTTGGTGCGCGTGTCGGTGGTGCGCACCAGACGAGACCAGATGTAGGTTGCAGGCACCCGCGAGAAGTCGCCGTCGAACTTGGCACGCAGGAGCGGCGCCCAGATATTACGCACCGCCCGCTCGCCGCTGAGGCCGGTCAGCCAATCGCCGACGGGGAGCTGCTCGAGGGCGCGCCAGTCTTTGATGCGACGGCAGGCTAGGATGGTATAGGCGAGGCGGGCGCGGTCGACCATGCTCAGGGGCGGGAAGCTCAGGAACTCGAGCGGCGTGCTCATCGGGTGGCAGCGCCCATCGTGATAAAAGCCCATCTTGGTAGCGACCATGCGCACACGGCCCCGCAGGCCGAGCTCGTCCATCAGGCCCAGGAGCGTGCTGTCGCTGCTGAGGATCGCGTGGTAATAGCGGTCGCAGCTGACGCCACCCAGTTCGTCGAGCGTCGTGCGGCCCATGAGCCCACCGAGGGTCGGGGCGCGCTCCCAGACCCGCACCGGCCGGCCCTGCTTCAGCAGCTCGTAGGCTAGGGTGAGGCCAAGGATTCCGCCGCCAATAACATCGACCATGATGTATCCTTCTGCTTAAGCAAAATCAGATCTACCTTCGCCACGCTGGGGAGTTATAGAAAGCATAGCGGCAGCGACTAAACAAGCTATAAACAAGGCGAGAACCGACGTTGCAAAGCATTTACGGCGGCGGCGCTGCCGCCCTACCCTTAGCGGGCAGGCGCAGCTTCAGCGAGCGGCGCGGGTTCCAGGACGGGCAGGCTGTTGACCGCCGCAACGATCTGAGCGCACTCCTCGGCGCTGAGGGCGGGGTGGACGGGGAGGGCCAAGACCTCTGCGGCGGCCCGCTCGCTATGCGGCAAGTTCTTGTCGTAGTAATAATCGCGGAAGAGCTGCTGGCGATGGATGGGAACCGGGTAGAAGACCGCGCTGCCCACACCATGGTCGGCCAGGTGGCGCACGGCGGCGGCGCGGTCGCCGGCCACCCTAAGCGTGTACTGATGATAGACGTGGCACACATCGGGCAGGACGAAGGGTTTGGTTACGCAGGGGTGGCTGATATTGGCGTCGAAATAGGCAGCGTTGGCCTTACGAGCCGCGTTGAAGCGATCGAGCTTCTGTAGCTGGGCCAGGCCAATCGCGGCCTGGAGGTCCATCATACGGAAGTTGTAGCCGAGCATCTCGTGGTAGTAGCGCACCCGGCTACCGTGATTGCGCAGCAGGCGCAAGTGGTCGGCAATCTGAACATCGTTTGTGGTGATCATGCCGCCCTCGCCAGACATGATGTTTTTGGTGGCGTAGAGCGAGAAGCAGCCGGTGCCGAAGCTGCCGGCGGGGCTGCCTTTGTAGGTGGCCCCAATCGCCTGGGCGGCATCCTCGACGATGGCGAGCTCGTAGTGGGCGGCGAGCATGCAGATCGCCTCCATCGCAGCGGGCTGGCCGTAGAGGTGCACAGGCATAATCGCCTTGGTGGCGGGGGTGATCGCCGCCTCGATCTGGCGCGGGTCGAGGTTGAAGCTCCGCTCGTCGATATCGACGAAGACCGGGCGCGCACCGGTCATCAGGATGCTATTGGCCGTGGCGATAAAGCTGAACGGCGTGGTGATCACCTCGTCGCCAGGGCCGACGCCGTGGGCCAGGAGGGCGAGATGGAGGGCAGCCGTGCCCGAGCTGACGGCCACCGCGTGGCTGACGCCGCAGCGCTCGGCGAAAGCAACCTCGAAGCGGGCGACCTGAGGGCCCTGGGCGATCACCCCAGAGCGGAGGACAGCGAGCACGGCCTGCTCCTCCTCGGGGCCGATCAAGGGGCGGGCGACGGGGATCATGGTTTGACACCTCCAACAGCCTTGGCGATCAGTGCATACGCGGGCTCCAGCCCGATCGTCAACAGGGTCTCCTCGATGCGCTGGCCTATATTCACCGCGAGTGCGTGACAGATCGTGCTATGGACATCCTCGACGGCGGGCATATGATCGTTCTCGATATGCAGGCTGATCCGGGCCAGGCTAGCCAGCTGGCCGCCATCGAAGCCAGTGATGCCGACGGTGGTGGCGCCCTGTGCGTTGGCCCAGGCCACAGCGTGCAAGACATTGAGCGAGTTGCCGCTGCCCGAGATAGCGAACAGCAGATCGCCGGGCCGGTAGTGGGTCATCAGCTGCTCGACGAAGACATCGCTGTAGCCCTGGTCGTTCGAGAAGGCCGTCATAAGCGGGATATTGTCGGTAAGCGCCAGGGCGCGTACGCGGCGCGCTCCGGGCCGGAGCGTCCATTTCGCCAGGTCGCAGGCGAAGTGCGAGGCGGTGGCGGCGCTACCGCCATTGCCGCAGACGACAATCGTGCCATCGCGCTCATAGGTCTGCCAGAGAGCGTCGGCGATCCGCTCGATCGGCTGCTGAGGCAGCGCCTGGAGACTCTGGGCCACGTGGGTGAGGTAGCGAGCGAGGGAGCTTGCGCTCATGCCTTTCACCATCTTCATTCGTCTATAAGCGCGATCTGTCCCTGGCCGGAAGGCGCTTACGGTGGCGTCGACCGTAATTCAGGGCACGCAGGAGCTGGCGCCCCTTGCGGGGGCGGCGTGCGGTCAGGCCAGTGGTTGTGGGCTCAGGACCGGGCGATCAGGATCATGCCGACGCAGATCACGCCGACGCCGACCGCCCGCAGCGGAGTGACGCTCTCACGCAAGATCAGCCAGCCGATCAGAAAGAGCAGCACATGATTGAGGCTAACGAAGGGATAAGCGACGGTCAGGTCGATCCGCGACAGCGTGACGAGCCAGAAGAAGGTACCGAAGCCATAGATCAGCAGGCCGCCGATCACAAAAGGCGAGCACACAATCTGCCAGACAACCGCAGGCACCGTGCTCCCACTCAGGCTGAGTGGCCCCATCTGGTTCATGCCGTGCTTCAGCATAGTCTGGCCGACGATGCCCATCACAGTGGCGATCATGATCAGCATCCAGGTACTCATCGTCAAGCCTCCAATGCGGCGCGGCGCCGCCTCCTCCCTGGCTGGGCCACGCGCGGGGCCAGTGGCCTCTTCGATCTGCTGCATAAGTCGGGGCTCCTTTGCAGGGACTAGCGGGGCGATTGCTCGCTATGGGTGTGGCGTACGCTCGGCGCGGGCGCCCGCTCGGGGCGGACCCGCAGGCGGCGCCCGATCAGGCCCGCCATGTAGCGCAGATGCGTGCCGGTGATCTGGAGCACCCTGGCCTTGGACTGGCCATACTGGCGCACGCGCAGCACTGCGGGGTACTCTGCCACCGTGAAGCCAGCCAGCCTGGCCTCGACTAGCAGCTCGGTGACCATCAAGAAGCCGTCTGCGTGGGTGGTAATCTGGTCGATCACCTCGCGGCGGCAGGCACGAAAGAGCGCCGTGTAGGTATGGATGCGCCAGTCGACCAGCAGGCGGTAGCAGAGCGAGGCGCTCTTGCTAATCATGACCCGGTAGGCCGGCACATTCTCGATCCCGCCGCCTGGGTGGTACGGCGAGCCGGTGACAAGATCGAGCTCAGGCGTAAGCCGATCAAGCAGGGCGGGGATCTCGTCGAACGGATAAGTGCCATCGCTGTCGCAGGTGACAATGATCGCGCCTCTGGCGTGGGCGAACCCTGTGCGCAGCGCGACCCCGAGGCCACGGTTGCGCTCGTGCTGGAACGTGCGGGCCTCCGGTACATCGCCGAAGGCGGCCTGGAGCAGCGCCCAGGTGGCATCGCGGCTGCCGTCATCGATCAGCAGCAGCTCGACGCTGCCGCGGCGGCGCAGCTCAGGGAGCACATGCAACATCCGCTCGCGCAGGGTCTCGACGCCATCGGCCTCGTTGTAGCAAGGGATAATGATTGATAGATCAACTACGGCCATGGCTGCTCCTACGCTGCTCGACGCCAGAATCGCCCGCACGAAAGCAAGGCGGCCCCGAGGTGCCACCCGCACGTTGTCCTCTGAACAAGTGGGGTTTTCTGGCTTCAGTATGCCCTAAGCGAGTAACACCCAACTAAATAGCTAAGGAAGGTCAGCTAACAGATCGTTTAGGGCGGCAGCGCGATCTGTAGGGCCGCAGCGTAGCAGCGCTCGAGCAGGGCCGCGCTGCCGCCCCAGCTGTGGTTGCGCTGAATATAGGCGCGGCCAGCCTGGCCGAGCGCGGCGCGGCCCGCCTGGTCCTCGATCAGGTCCACGATACAGCGAGCGAACGCGGGGGCATCGTCGGCGACCAGCAGCTCGACACCGGGCCTGGTCGCCAGAGCGACGGTAGCCTGGCGGGCCGCCACGACCGGGGCAGCGGAGGCCAGCGCTTCGAGCACTTTGTTCTGCACGCCCACGCCGTAAGTGATCGGGGCCACGGCGACGGTGGCCCGCGCCAGGTATGGCCGCAGGTCGGGCACGTAGCCTGTCACCTCGACGCGCGGGTTGCGCCCGAAGGCACGCAGACGCGCCCCTGGCCGAGCCCCCGCGATCACCACGCGGGCTGTCGGCCGACGCCGCCAGACAAGCGGCATCACCTCGTGCAGCAGGTAGAGGGCCGCAGCCTCGTTGGCGTGATAGCTCATCTTGCCGCTGAAGAGGATCGTCTCTGGGTCGCGCTCGGCGTCGGCCGGCCGGAAGTAGTCGCTATCGACCCCGTTGGGTACGACCGTCACGGGGGCGCCGGACGCCTCACCGAACTGCGCCCGCAACGTGTGCAAGGCCCAGCGGTCTTCGGGCGAGGTGATCACAACGTGGGCAAAGCTGCGCCCATAGGCCGCCTCGTAGCGCCTCGTTCGTGCGAGGTCGAGCAGCGCCATGGCCTTCGTCAGCGGTGAGGGGCTGCGGCGGAGGGCGCGCTCGAACAGCAGGCTGATGCTGTCGACGGCGTCGAGGAGCAGGGGCGGCGCATCGGGCAGGCCAGCGGCGGCGGCGCGGGCCACCTCGGCGCCGCGCAGGTGCTCGATATGCACGATATCGAACTGCCCACTTGCCATTGCCGTGCGCACCGCCTCGATCAGCGCGGGGGTGAGGCAGTGGGCGGCCTGTAGCGGCAACGAGCTGGGCAAGGCCGTGAGGTAGGCCCGGCCTGTGGCCGTTCGGCTGCGCGGGACGCACACAGTGACGCAATAGGGGCGCAGGGCGGCGAGGGCGGCCGCATCCTCAGGGCCGTGGGCCGGGCAGACCAGGGTGACAGCGTGGCCGCGGGCAGCCATATGGCGCAGCAGCTGGAAGGGCCGCACCCTGATCGGGGCGGGCACGTACGGGGCAACGAAGAGCACGCGCAGCGGCGTGTCGAACAGGGCGTGGCCTTCCGGGCGAGCTATCGCCGGGCCGGGGCTCATCCGACCACCACAGGGTGATTGCCGCCCCGTGCGGCGGCACGGGCCAAGGCGGTCTCGTACAAGGCCTCGACCCTGCCATTGACCACCCGCCAATCGTAAAGCTCTTCGGCCACGCGGCGCCCGGCGACGGCCAGTCGGTGGCCGAGGGCCGGCTCGCGCAGGAGGCGCACCAGGGCTGCGGCGAAGGCCTCGGGCGTGTCGCCGACGAGCAGGTGCTGCTCAGGCGTAAGCTCGATGCCCTCGTAGCCGATCGTGGTCGAGACAATCGGCAGGCCGCGGGCCAGGGCCTCGAGGATCTTCACGCGCATTCCGCCGCCGGCACGCACGGGCACGATCAGGGCCGCAGTCTGCTCAAGGTAGGGCTGCGGGTCGGCAACATAGCCCGTCACGGTGATGCTCGGGTCCGCCTCGGCCAGTCGGCGCACGCTCGCCGGCGGCCGTGCGCCGACTACGGCGAAGCTCACCTCGGGCACCACACGCTTCACCAGCGGATAGACCTCGTTGGCGAACCAGAGCACCCCGTCGACATTCGGTGGCCAGAACATGGTCGCCATGCTCAGGATGGTGCGAGGCGCCTCAACCCGTGGCACCGGCGGCTCGCCGTGGGCGTCGATGGTGATCGGGACGACGGCGGTGGGCGGGAGGGTGGTACCGGCGCTGGCGGCGGCCAGTTCGAGGAAGCGCAGGTCCGGCGCGCTGACGGCAAGCATGGCATCGAAGCGGGCGCAGATAGCGCCCTCATAGTGGCGCAGCCGCCGCGCCTCAAGGTCGAGGAAGAGGCGCCTAAGCAGCGGGCCGTCGTGGCCGGCCATGCGCGCGACGATTGTCCAGACAGCATTGTGCTCATCGAGCACCAGGGCGCCAGGCAGGTCGACGGCGAACTGGGCCATGTTTAGCTGGTCGGGATGAATGATGTCAAACTGCTCGCGCCGGGTCAGCTCGGCGAGCAGAGCCCGCAGCTCGGGCGAGGCGTCGCGACTCATAATGAATGATCTGCCGGTTAGCAGACTGCGAGCCAGGTGGGCGGCGTCGCGCAGCCGCGAGCGACGGAAGGGCACGGTGTAGACAGCTTTGCACAAGCCGCGCAGGCTCTCGGCGTGGGCGCGCTCTTGCTCGGAGCGCACGAGGGAGACGAGCGTCACCTCGTGATGGCGACCGAGGTACTGGAGCAAGTTGTACGTCTTGACCTTGGGGCCGCTATCGGGCGGAAAGGGCGCCACGAGGGTCAGCATCAGGATGCGCATCGCGAGCCTGCCTTTATTTGCGCCAGGCGGCGTTGGGCTGAGGGGTCGGGCCGTGGGGGCGCTCGGGCGTGGGGGCGAGCACGATCAGGGCGAGGGCCACCAGGAGCATAGCGACGAGGGGCGCGAGGCTTAGCGGGCCAGCCAGGCCAAGGGCCATGCCCAGGTTGCGCGCGATGTTGCCCGCGCCCCAGGCCGGCAGCACAACGCCCGTCCATGTAGCGCGGACGCCATCGCTGGGGAAGAGCTGTGCGGCCAGGGCCTCGCTCCAGACCAGAACAACCGAGCCGAGCATAAGGACGAGGACACCCAGGCGTGCGACTGGTCTAGCCCAGAGCCGGGCGGCAAACCAGGCTGCGGGCAGCGCCAGGAAGGGGATGATCGGCACAATGTAGCGCGGGCCGGCGGCAAAGCCGCCCCACCACATGGCAGACGACCCATAGAAGAGCAGCAGCGACAGGGGCGCCAACAGCAGCACCCACCACTCGGCGCGGCGTTCGCCGGTGCGCCACCAGGCGACATAGGCGGGCAGCGCGAACAGGAGCCAGGGCGCGCGCACGAACAGCCCACGGAAAGCGCCGAAGGTCAGCCCCCAGAGGGCGTCGGCCTGCGGCGAGGTGATGCTCATAAAGCCGGTGCTGTGCTGCGCTTGCCAGAGGGCCGAGTGCGCATAGCCGATCGGCAGGGGCGTGCCGAAGGCGACCATGTCATAAACGCCCAGGAGCGCGAGGGGCAGGGCGCCGCCGACGGCCAGGGGCAGCAGCCAGCGCTTGCCGCGGCGCACCAGGGCGTAGAGGCCGATAATGGCGGCCGGCAGGGCGGCGGGGTACTCGCTGATCAGCGCCCAGCCGAGGAGCAGCCCGCAGAGCAGGCCGCTCGCGAGGGCTGGCCCGCTCGGCCCGGCCTTGCGGGGCCAGGCCACCAGGAAGGCGCCGAAAAGCAGGGCCGCCACGAGCTGGTGGCTATAGAAATTCCCGGCGTAGGGCGCGGCGGGGGTGCCGAGCCCATACGCCAGGGCGCCCACTGCCGCCGGGATGGGGGAGACATCCAGACGAACAAGCGCGAGGAAAAAGAGCGCGCCGAGGGCTGCGGCCGGCATCACGACGGCCACCAGGGTCAGCACATACTGCGCGATGGCGAAGCGGATCTTGTCGGCCCGCAGGCCGCTTCCCGTCTCGAGTAGGGTATCGCCGAAGGCAGCGCCGCCGCCCAGCCCCCGCAGCCGAGCCTGCACAGGCGGCAGGTCGAGGGCCGGGCTCAGGGCCAGATAGACCGGGAGGGCGACGAAAGAGAGGCCTGGCGGCTTATCGGTATAGGAGCGCCCGCGGTAGATCGCATAGTCGCCCGTATTCGCCACATAGCGGTCGATGGTGACGGTGCCGTCATCGACCATGGCCAGCACCAGATTGAGCCGCGAGTTCTGATTCCAGTCGGCCCAGCGCGGCAGCACATAGGCGTAGCAGATCAGCAGCAGCGCGAAGATGATCAGAGGACGCCGCATAGTGTCCATTGGCCCCTTCTTAGGACGTTCCATTACGGGGCGACGCGGCGCAGCAGCCTGTAGGGCTCGGCGGTATAGAGCACCGCATAGTCGCGCGCCAGCGTGTCGACCGGGTAGACCGCCGTGTAGTCGCTGAACAGCCCGATCAGCACATAGGGCGGTCGTGCGTCGAGGCCGTCATAGGCCACTGGAGGGCCATCCGCCCACGCATGGCGCACGGCGGGGTCGAGCAACTCGGTGGGCACATAGTGATAGGTGTGGTCGGTGAGCACACCAAGCTCAGGCTCCCACGTCTCGATGATCACATCAGTCGGCACATTGCGCTCGAGGTAGGCGGCCATCTGCTGGGCAGCGAAGCGTGGCGAGAGGACGACGCGGGTGGTAAGGGCCAGCGGCACCACGATGACCAGGGCGAGGTAGGCCGCGCCGAGCCACGCCAGGGCGATGCGGCGGCGTGCCCGCAGGGCCTGAAACAGCTCGACGGCCATGAAACCCACGGGCATAGCGCCCAGGACGACCGCCGGGAAGGCGTAGCGCGCCCACCCCAGCGATGTGACGAACCAGACAAGCCAGAGGCTTGCCATGAGGGCCGGCGCGAGGGTGGCCAGGCCCCACGGGCTGCGCTCACGGGCGCGCCAGAGGCCGTAGGCCAGCCCGGGGATGAGCAGCCCGCCATAGACCTGAAGCAGGTAGACCACGGCCCGTCTGGTCGCATCGAGCTCGAAGACAAAGATCGCGCCGCCTGCGGCCTGCCTGGTCTTCGCCAGGTTAGCGGCGAAGCCGTCGGGGCCGAAGAAGGTGAGCATCGCCACCGTCCAGGCCCCGAAGCAGGCCACAGCGATGACAGGCGGCGCGAGCCGCACCCACCACCCGCCCGCCCTGTAGTAGGCCCAGTCGAGCAGGGCCAAAAGCGCCAGCGTTGGCGGGACGATCAGCACGAACTGGTTCTTGGTAACCAAGGCCAGGCCGAAGGCCAGCCCCGCGAGCAGGCTGTGGCGTCGCGTCGCGCCGCGCTCGAAGATCGCCGCGCTGTAGGCGAGCAGACCGAGCAGCAGGAAGGCCACCCCCGGCACCTCGCCGAGCACCTGGCGGCCATACTCGACCAGACCATCAAAGCGGAGCGTGCGCGAGGCCAGGGCCAGGAGTACGATCAGGGCGACGGCGGGCCAGCCGTACAGGCGGCGGGCCAGCAGGTAGAGCGCGGCGAGGGCGAGGGCGAGGTAGGCCACGATCACCAGGCGACCCTGGGCCAGGCCAATGCCACCGAGCTTGAAGGCCAGGGCCACCGGGAGCATCACTGTTGGCCCGACGCCGATCGTTGGCCCGAAGTAGCGGAAGCCCTCGCTGCTGCTGTCGGCATAGACGCCGTGGCGGGCCAGAGTCGCGGGCACGTGCAGGTGCGAGCCCTCATCGAACCATGTTGGCGGGGCGTAGGGCAGGTTCACCAGGGCCAGGAACAGGGCCGCCGCCGCCAGAATCGCAAGGGCAACGCGCTGCCGCAGCTGGCGAGCGGCGCCTGTATAGGCCCGAGTGGGCAGTGGCGAGGCCGAGAGCTGTTCTGCCATGACGGTCTGCTTTCAGTGCGGCGCGGGGAGGGGCGTGCCCTCCCCGCTGATCCCTGCCAGGCTGCTGCGCGGATGGGCCGGGTTCAGTCGCCCGACTCAACCACGGGCTGCGCTTTATTCGCGCGCAGGCTACCGCTCATCCACTTCAGATGGTTCACGCCGATCGTCCAGAGCTGGCCGAGGGTGTCGGGGTTAGCGGCGCCCTTGAGAAAGGTCATGATCGGCGCGGGCCGCAGCGACCACTCGCGGGCGGCGCGCTTGGCCCAGTACTCAAGGTCGGCGGAGCTGAGATGCGGGTAGTTCAGCACAGTATGGGAGTACATATCGTAGTCCTCCCACTGGTTCATCTTGATCCAGCCATTCTGGACCGCCTCGTAATAAAATGGCGTGCCGGGGTAGGGCGTGGCGATGTGGAACAGGGCGATATCGACCGGGATGCGCTTGGAGAGCGTGATCGTCTGCTGGATGCTCTCGACGGTCTCGCCGGGGAGGCCGATGATGAAGTAGCCCCAGTTCATGATCCCGGCGCGATGGCTGGCGGCGATCGTCTCCTCGATCCGGGCGACGCTGGTGCCCTTGCGGGCACGCTTGAGCACCGCCTCGCTGCCGCTCTCGAGGCCCCAGGCGATCATAAAGCAGCCGGCCCGGCGCATCAGCTGTAGCTCGGCCTCGTCGACGAAGTCCACCCGGCTATTGCAGCTCCAGCGCATCTGGAGGCCCTCTTTGATAATCATGTTGCAGAGGTCGTAGACGAACTCTTTCTTGACGGTGAAGAGGTCGGCCTCGAAGTGGATGTGGTGCATGCCCATCTCTTTGAGCATGACCATCTCTTTGAGCACATGCTCGGGGCTGCGGTGGCGCACGCTAGACTGGTAGGTGACGTGCTTGATGCAGTAGCGGCAGCCAGCCGGGCAGCCGCGGCTGGTAAGCACGAAGGTGTAAGGGCCGCCGACGATCGGCACCTTGTACTTGCGCCAGGGCAGCTGGTCGTGGAGCGGGATGGGCAGGCTGTCGAGGTTCTCGATGAAGGGGCGGTCCGGGTTGATCTTCACCTCGCCATGCTCATCGCGGTAGGCGACCCCGAGCGTCTCGCGCAGGGCGCGGGACACAAGCTGCGGGTAGACGCCAAGGAAGCGCCCGCGCGTGGTTAGGTACGAGGCGTCGGGGAAGGGCAGCTTGCGCCATGGTGCCGTCAGGTCGGCATTGCCGACAGGGACGGTTGTGTTGGCGCCCTCGCGCTCGACCTGGCGGTCGATCGTCTGGATCACATCGAGGATGGTCAGCTCGGGCTCGCCGCGCACAACGACATCGAGCGTCGGGTAGGCCTCGAGCGTCTCGCGGCTCATCGGCGTCACGTGGGTGCCGATCGCCATGCTGACCGTACCGACAGCCTTGCCGATGAAGGTGGTGCGCATATCGTTCGTCAGGGTGGGGGCCGTGGCGTGGATGATCATGAAGCGCGGCTTCTTCGCCCACATGTACTGCTCGAAGGTCTTCCAGTCCATCATGAGGCCGATCGCGTCGATCACCTCGACGGTGTAGCCAGCCTCTTTGACGACGGCCCCGATCTGGGCCAGGGCGGTCTGGGGCCAGATAATCCCATCGCGGGTGCGCCGCCCGACGCGGGCAATATCGCGCAGGAACAGGTCGCCGTCGGGCGAGGGCGGGTTGAGCACAAGCACATCGAGGCGTCGCCCGCGCTCGCGGGGCATATCTACAAAGCGGACCTCACCGGCCCGCTCGCTCGCCTTGGCCGGGGCCACCAGCTTGATCCCCGTGGCCTTGTCGCCAGGGGCGTGGCGCTTCTCGACGCCATGTGCTGGCGCAGTCGGCGGGGTTTCCTGCTCAGAGTCGCTCATCAGCTAGATCTCCTTCATAGTGCGCCGCAGGCGCGGTTAACAAGCTTCGTTTCATCACAGTCAGCCGAACCGCCTGGGCCAGCATGGCCAGGCAGCAAAGCAGCAGGGCGGTGCGCATCACCGGCCCGACGAACAGGTGCATGGGCCGGTTCAAGCCTGCAAGCTCGAGCCCGAACAGAAAATTGATCGCCTTGTGGAGCTCAACTGCCACATGTTTCTGGTACTCGTAGGCTAGGCCGAGCAGGAGGGCGCTAAACAGCCAGCAGGCGCACTCGCGGCTGGGCCGGCGGTAGAGCATGACGCCGAAGGTCAGGCTCAGCAGCAGGGCGAGCATGATCGGCCAGTTATGGTCCACCAGGTTCAGCGTGTAGCCAAGAACATAGTGCCACTGCCCAAGATTCTGCTCGCTCCACTGCTCGAAGCGCTGGTACATACGCCCTAAGCCCGCTGGGTCGCCACCTCGCCGCGGGCGGCGGGGGCGGGCGTGTAGGTCCAGTTCAGGTCGGCCTCCTTCTCCACCTCGCGCCGACTCAGCTCGGACAAGACGCGAGCCAGGCTCCAGGCGCTCATCAGCTGGACGCCGGTGAGGACGAGCAGGGCGCTGACCACGGGGACGAACCAGGAGGCGGCCAGGGCAGGGTTGGTCAGGTCATAGATGGCGGCGGCCAGGTAGACACCGACGCCGCCGAGGATAGCGAGGAGGCCGAGCCACCAGTAATGCTTCTCGACCTTGCGGCCATTGCCACGGCGACCGAAGAGACCCTGGCGGATCGGCCTGCGGTGGAAGAGTGTCACCACATAGCTGAAGGTGGTGCCTGTTGTGTAGAGCGTCACACCGGCGACGGCGAGCACCAGGGCGCCGAAGATCTGCGGAAAGGACCAGCCGGGCTGCCCGGCGACGAGCTGCATAGCGACCTGGCCAAAGAGCAGCAGGGCAGACAGCAGCAGCAGGGCCAGGCCCACGCCGCCGAAGATCCGCACCGGGTTGTACGTCAGGGCCGTCCAGACGATCGACTTGAAGAAGCGTAGCCCATCGCGCACCACGCTGAGCTTGCTGCGGCCCGAGCGCTCCTTATAGGTAATCGGCAGCTCGACGATCTTCACACCCTCGTGCAGGGCGCGTGTGCTCATCGCCGGGGTGAAGTCAAGCGTATTCGGCAGCGGGTAGATCAGCGGCAGCACCGAGCGGCGCAGCACGCGCTGGCCGCTGGCGCTATCACTGATGCGCACGCCAGCCACAAGGGACAGGAGCGTGGCGAAGATTGTGTTGCCCACCCGGCGCACCAGGGGCATCTCGCTGCGCTCGCCGGACATGCGGCTGCCGATCACGATCTCGGCGCCGTCGAGGGCGAGGCGGCACATCTCGGGGAAGCGCTCGGGCGGGTAGGTGCTGTCGGCATCGAGGAAGCCGATCAGCTCACCCTGGGCCGCGCTGAAGCCCGTCTTCAGGGCGCCGCCGTAGCCGCGGTTCTGCTGGCGGATCAGGCGCACCTGCTCGCCGTAGCCCTGCACGATCGCGGCGGTGCCATCGGACGAGCCGTCGTCCACGACGATGCACTCCAGGCCGTCAACGCCGGCGACCGCCAGCGCGGGCCTAAGCGCCAGCACGCGCTCGACGATGGCCGCAATGCCATCTTCCTCGTTATAGGCCGGGATGACAACCGACAGTGTGGGCATGGGCTCTGCTCCTGTAGTGGGCTGGCCGCCGGCGGGGGGACCAGTTTAGTAGACGGCCAGCTCGGGCTGCCGCGCCGGCAGCGGGTCGTGGCGCAGGTCGCGCACAATGCGCGCCGGGTTGCCGACAGCGATACTGTAATCGGGGACGTCCTTCGTCACCACCGCGCCCGCGCCAACGACGGCGTTGCGCCCGATCTGCACGCCGTCGAGGATGATCGCGCCGCTGCCGATCCAGGCGCCGTCGGCGACACTGATGCCCGCCGCAGTGATGCCCTGGTGGCTAATCGGCCGGCTCGTGTCGGCGAAGACGTGATTGACCGCCAGGAGCTGCACCAGCGTGCCGAGAAATACATCGTCGCCGAGCGTGATGCCGCCCTGCCCGCGCAGGATGCAGCCCTCGCCGATCAGCGAGCGAGCCCCGATCGTGATACCGCTGCGCGGCAGGCCGCGGAAGTTGTACACATGCAGGATGGCGTTCTTCATCACGAGGCTGCCCGCACCGATGCTGATGCCGCCGGGGCAGGCGTGCAGGTAGCTGCCGTGGTCGAGATAGACGCCAGGCCCAAGCCGCACGTTGGAGGCGAAGCGGATGCGCACGCCGTCTTCGATCGCTGCCGCGCCTTCCATCTGTAGGATCGACTTGTAGGCAAGCGCACGCAGCCCCACCCCGACGACACTCGGCACCCAGCCGAGGGCAGCCTGGACGAGCTGCTCTGCGACGTAGCGCGGGAACGATGCCGCCTGGCGGGAAAGATAGAGACTCAGCTGTTCGCGCATCGCTCTCGTGCTCTGACGCTACGGCAAGGCTCACACGGCCGTCGCCAGCTGTACTACGTGATATTCCTCTGCACGTTACTCGAAGGGTTTAACAGTGGCCTAAACGACCTCGTCGTAGGCCTTGAACATCCTGTTACCTTGGACAAGCAAACAGC
>Ga0209490_10001642_pt1 | contig 21389 bp, 21 predicted proteins | sample MAT06_FD_187209 | JGI IMG/M metagenome (GOLD analysis project Ga0209490, IMG submission 187209) | Freshwater microbial communities from Lake Fryxell liftoff mats and glacier meltwater in Antarctica - MAT-06 (SPAdes) (version 2) | ecosystem: Environmental > Aquatic > Freshwater > Ice > Liftoff... | reverse complement strand
AACGAGATTGATGCAATGCGCTGATGACTAAAAATGCAAGGGCATGCAAAAAAATCGTGCGGCGACGGCGAGTGAACGTGGATAGCGGGTTTTTAGAAGCTCCCCACAGCAAAAGTTGCCCATTGGCGGGCATTTCCAGCCAAAAATGCTTGAAAACGACCGCCAAATGGCGATCCGCAACTGCCATCGTGGCATCGACTATCCAAGCTTTAACCGCCACAGCAGTTTAATTTCCCTTACCAGCACCACCCTCACGCCCGCCCAATAATTCCTTTAGGCGAAATAGTGCTGCTGCTAAAACCCTCTGGGTAATACATTCTGCCCATCCATCCTGCGGGCTGCAAAATATCCAAGCGCTCATTCACGCCGCGCAATTTCACCTGCACAAGGCGGCCAGCGAGCTGGTTTAGTCCGCGTGCGTACTCAGCGTGGTCGGTGAGTTGCTGAAAGGCAAGTGTGATACGGGGTGACGATGTGCGTGCTAGCCACGCTTCGGCAGACTTTAATTTTGGGTTGCTTGCGGCGCGGCGGGTGAGTGCGTTGACGGCGTCGCGGGTGGCAAAGATGCGGCCGAGTACAGTTTGCTTGCGGCTCACGCATTGCTCGACAACTTCTGGTTCACAGTGGGTGAGTGCGCTGAGCTCTTCTTCGAGCAGCGCGATGAACTGCGCGAGTTCACCCGTTTCGCGGTTGAGCAATTCCTCAAGGGCGCTTTCAATTTCGGGAGACATGACGGCATCCATCTTGGCAGCGTCAGGTCTTCGAGCGCGCTAGCGCGTCGAGGTTGCCGACGATAAGTTTGTCGGCGACAGCCTCGGCATTTACCTTGAAGGCGCCTTGGGTGATCGCGGCTTTTAGTTCTTCAACACGTTTGGTATTGAAAGCGTCGGTATCGACGAGTTCTGATTTTAGGCTTGCCAGGCCACCGGATAATTTGACAGTGGATGAGCTGTCGAGCTTGGCTGGCGCTGACGTTGGCGCACTTGCCTTGGCTTTGTCGGCGTTGGAGCTGGCGTTGGCGTCGAGGGCGCTTGTACTGTTCGCGGTGCTGCCGGTACGAATGAGATCCACAGGGTTGCCGATTTTCACGATTTTTTCTCCGCTTAGTTAGCGTCCAGACATTTTTCCGGCGTCAGATTTGCCGGCTAAGTGCAGAACTTAAGATCTTTATCGACGAGATGCAACAAAACATTAGGAACTTTTTACGCTTTTCTATTTTTAGCGGCGTTTGGCGAAAGCTTATCCTAGAAAGGTAATTCCACGATACGTCCGGTGCGAGCGATGCCGGATACCACGCGGCCGGTTTCGGTCTTGACTCTCACAGTCTGGCCTGCGGCGGCGTGTGCAAGCGCCTCCCCGTCGGCAGAAATCGAGAAGCCGGGGCCATTTGCCAAAAGCTTGACTTGGTCGCCCTGCGATATTGCCCATGCCGCACGAAAGTACTCAAGGCGCAAAATCTGGCCGGAAAAAACCGCACGGGATAGCACTCGCCCTGCAATCTGATTAAGGTCCATGACCGGCGTGCCCGGTTCGCGGGAAAGCTCGGCTTCAACAGCCTCTATATCGTTAACGGCAGGTATCGCACCGGCCATGAGCGATTTTTTAGCGGTCAGCGCGGCGCCGTACACCTTGACCGTAACCGGTACAAACACCGACCAAGTGGCACCCTCGCGGCATCGCATGCCGACATTGATGCGGCCCCACACCCGCGTGCCGGGTGGTACGAAAGGTTCAATCCGGGCGCAGGGCGCTAACGTCAGGCGCGCATCGAGCTGGCCGACCACGATCTCGACGCGACCATTGATGCCGGCGGTTTCGCGTTCGAGTAATACGGTGATGCTGTTGTCAGCGGGGCTTAGGTCTATTGGGTTAGCCTTGAACGGCGCGGACGGGATGGACGCGGTGTACGCGGTGGATGCAACCAGCTGGCCGGTAGCGAGGGCGGCGATGGGCAAGAGCGCCAACGTTAGCGTCACCAATATCACTGACATCAGCGCCCGCGCCTGCAACAACACCCGCACCATCGGCATCAGCATAAGTAAATCCCCGCGCATTGATCGCGGATCAGTTTTCAACATTACGGATTCAATTGTGTTCACGGTGGCGTTCCTAAAGTCCTAATGAGAGCAATGTTACGCGCGCGCGCAAGGGGGCATGGGCTTGAAAAGGCGGGGCTTTGCCGGTCTTTTCCGGCGTTCAATTGGCTAAAGGATTCGGATAATAAATTCTATCGACGCATTTTTCCTCAGGCTTTTTGCGGCTAGTGCAGCGTTGAAGAAAAATCCAGCAACCCTTGAAGGAGACGGCAATGTTGAATCGACTGGGCGACACCCTGAACTACCACGGCGATGCGCTGAAGCTTCGCGCTGAGCGCCAGCGCGTGCTGGCCTCCAACATTGCTAACGCTGACACGCCTAATTACAAAGCGATGGATTTTGATTTCAAATCGGCTTTGCTGAATGCAACCACTGGCTCGTCTAGTAACGCTACCGGTGGCCCATCGCGCACCGATGCGCGCCACCTTAGCACGAGCACATTAGGCTTGCCTGGCGTGGCCGGCAAACAAGTGGATATGCAGTACCGTAACCCCAACCAACTATCTATCGATGGCAATAGTGTCGAAATGGACACCGAACGTGCCAGCTTCGCTGATAACGCTATACGGTACGAAGCTTCACTGCGTTTTCTCAATGGCCAGATCAAGACCCTGACCATGGCGATTCAAGGCCAATAGGCATATTACAAATAGTCATCAAGCTGATTTGATACGGGAGATTACGCATGTCGCTATTCAAGGTTTTCGATATCGCCGGTTCAGCCGTACAGGCGCAGAGCCAGCGCCTCAACGTGGTTGCATCGAATCTCGCCAATGCCGAAAGCGTGGCGGGTCCAGATGGTCAGCCTTATAAAGCGCGCCATGTGATCTTCCAGAGCCAAGCCGTCGGTTCGCAGGCGGGCGATGAAATGACCCCCGGCGTGAAAGTTAGCAAGATCATCGAAGACGATTCGCCGCTGCGCAAAATTTATGACCCGAAGCATCCGCTGGCCGATGAGCAGGGCTATATCTCAATGCCGAATGTAAATCCAGTGGATGAGATGGTCAATATGATTTCGGCTTCGCGTTCGTATCAAAGCAATATTGAAGTCATGAATACCGCCAAAAACTTGCTGCAAAAAACGCTGCAGCTAGGTAGTTAATGAATACAAATTTGACTAATGATTTACGCTTATCTGAGCCGTTTCCACAGCCAGCACGAGAAATGCAAAGCCAAATAGAAATAGAAATGGATATGAAACTGGAAATTGAAATGAATTCCATCGCAACCGAAACCAAGGAATCAGCAAATGACCACCGTCGTTAAATCCACAAGCAACACCCCCACTTTTAGCGCCAATAGCCCCACGCCGAAGATCGGCAAGGATGTGACTGAAGACCGTTTCCTGAAGCTGCTCATTGCCCAAATGAAAAACCAAGATCCGCTAAATCCGCTCGACAATGCTCAGGTAACGAGCCAGATGGCGCAGATCAATACCGTGCAGGGCATCTCCCAGCTCAACACCACAATGGGAGCAATGCTGGCGCAGTTCCAAGGGGCGCAAGCGATCTCGCTATCCGGACGCCAAGTGCTAGTTGAAGGCAACAGCCTGAACCTTACCAAGGCCGATGACGCGCTAGGATCAAAAGGCGGCTATGCCCTTTCGGCGGACGCGGATCGCGTTACCGTCGATATCAAGGATGACAAGGGCAATGTAGTCAAACAACTTACGCTGGGTGCGCAGAAGGCAGGAACTAACACATTTAATTGGACTGGTGCGCTCGAAAATGGTCTTGCCGCCGAGGGCAAATACACGTTCGACGTCAAAGCATACCAAGGCACGACTTTGGTGCCGGTCACCGCGCTGCAGTCGGCCAAGGTTGAAGGTTCCACTATTACGTCGCAGGGTGTGCGGCTCATGCTTGAAGGCTTAGGCGCTCGCTATTACGGCGACGTTTACATGGTTCTTTAGCTAAAACGTAATTCCGAATTCCTAATCCACGAACCACGATTCAACTAACTTAAGGAAACATCATGGGCTTTCAGCAAGGTTTAAGCGGTTTAAATGCAGCCGCACGCAATCTCGAGGTGATCGGCAACAACGTCGCCAACGCCAACACGGTCGGCTTCAAATCATCCCGCGCCCAATTCTCCGACGTCTACGCTAATACGCTCGCCGCCAGTACCATGGGCTCGATTGGTATCGGTACGCGGGTCGGAAGCGTGGCGCAGCAATTTAACCAAGGCAACATCACCACTACCAATAACCCGCTTGATGTGGCGATCAACGGTGAAGGTTTTTATCGCCTCTCCAGCAACGGCAATATCAGTTACTCGCGCAACGGTCAGTTCCAGCTCGACAATAACGGCTTTATTGTCAATAGCAGTGGGTCGCGCCTGACCGGCTTCGCCGCTGATGCCAGCGGTGCCGTTACCACCGGCACGCCGGTTGACCTGCGTATTTCTAAGACCGACCTTTCGCCGTTGGTCACCACCGAAGCTAGGGCCGCCCTGAATCTCGATGCGCGCAAAACCGCATTGACGACTGCAGGTTTTAATCTTTCCAACGCGGCCACGTATCACGGTGCGACCTCCATGTCCACCTTTGACAGCCTAGGCAATGCGCACACCTTGTCAATGTACTTTGTGAAAACGGCACCGAACACCTACGCTGTTTTTGCGGCTAACGACGGTACCCAAGTCGGCACCACCCCCATCGGCACCATGAATTTCAACAGCGATGGATCGCTCAACACCACTTCAACCACATTACCGTTCACCGTCAGCGTTCCCATCACCAGCGGTGCCACCACGCCGATGAGCGTCGCCATCGATTTCACCGGCACCACCCAATTTGGCACCGCTTTCGGGGTCAACGATCTCACTCAAAACGGCTACACCGCTGGCAAATTATCTGGCTTCAATGTCGGCCCAGACGGCATCATTCTGGGCCGCTATTCCAACGGTCAGTTGCTGGCGCAGGGCCAGATTGCGCTGACCTCGTTCACCAACTCGCAGGGCTTAGCACCCTTGGGCAACAATCAATGGGCACAGACATCTACCAGCGGTTTGCCACTGGTCAGTGCGCCCGGCGATGGCAACTTAGGCGTGCTGCAGTCCGGCGCGGTTGAGGAAGCAAACGTCGATCTCACACAGGAGCTGGTCAACATGATTACCGCCCAACGAATCTATCAGGCCAACGCGCAGACCATCAAGACCGAAGATTCGCTATTGCAGACCATCGTTAATCTGCGCTGATATTTTTTAGTCATTCACTAAAGACCCAATATGGACCGTCTCGCTTACCTCGCATCAAGCGGCGCAAAGCAGTTGCTGCACCGCCAGGAAACCATCGCGCATAACTTAGCCAACGCCAACACCATCGGTTTTCGCGCTGACCTTGATGCGTTTCGCGCGGTACCAGTGCAGGCAGGCGCGCAGGATAGTGCACAGGGTCAGGCATCAGGACAAGCGCAAGCACAGGGAATCGGCACCCGTGTATTCGTTGTCGAATCTACCCCTGGCTTTGATTCGAGTGCTGGTCCATTGCAGGCAACCGGTCGCAATTTGGATGTGGCTGTTGATGGTGATGGCTATATCGCGGTTGAATCGCGCGATGGCAGCGAGGCCTACACCCGAGCTGGTTCACTCGATGTCGGCTCGGACGGGGTGCTACGCACACGCAGTGGACTTTCGGTACTCGGCGATGGCGGCCCCATCACCATTCCAGAAAATGCGCGGGTCACCATTGGCGGTGATGGTACCGTAAGCGCCATCACCGGTAGCGATAGCAAGAATGCGAACGTGCTGGGCAAGATCAAATTGGTCGGCGCGCCTGCGTCAAGTTTGGTCAAGGGTGGCGATGGCTTGCTGCGGCCTATTGATGGCAATGCACTCCAAGCCGACGCCAATATCAAGCTGGTTGAGGGCACGCTCGAAGGCAGCAACGTCAACCCTGTGGATGCGCTGGTCGGCATGATCGCCGTTGCGCGTCAGTTTGAAACGCAGATGCGTCTGATGAGCAACGCCGAGCAAAATTCGCGCGATGCCACCAAGCTCCTCGCAATCAACGCTTGACCGAACATACCAACAAGACCAACTAGATCAAACCAATATTTTGAAAGGCTCTTTATGATTCGCTCGCTGTGGATTTCCAAAACCGGGATGGATGCGCAACAAACGCAGATGGATGTCATCTCGAATAACTTGGCCAATGTTTCAACATCCGGCTTCAAGCGTTCACGAGCGGTGTTTGAAGACCTGCTCTACCAGACCATCCGCCAGCCCGGCGCGGCTTCCTCGCAGCAGACCCAGTTGCCAACCGGCCTGCAAGTTGGTTCCGGTGTTCGTCCGGTTGCGACCGCGAAGGTATTCACGCAAGGTGCTTTGCAGCAAAGCAGCAATAGTCTTGATGTGGCGATTAACGGGCAGGGGTTTTTACAAGTGCAGATGCCCGACGGCACTACTGGCTACACCCGCGACGGCAATCTGCGCATGGATCAACAAGGCCAAGTGGTGACCTCAAGTGGTTTCCCAATCCTGCCAGCGATCACGATTCCACCAAATGCACAGTCGGTCACGATAGGCCAAGATGGCGTTGTGTCTGTTACCCAAGCCGGTAGCGCGACGCCGACGCAGGTGGGCTCGCTGCAGCTAACCAACTTTGTAAATCCGGCAGGTTTACAGTCGATCGGCCAAAACCTCTACACCGAGACTGCCGCATCTGGCACGGCCAATGCAGGCACGCCGGGAACCAATGGGCTGGGATTGCTCAACCAAGGATTTGTCGAAACATCGAACGTCAACGTGGTGGAAGAGCTGGTGTCGATGATCCAGACGCAACGCGCGTATGAGATTAATTCCAAAGCCATCCAGACCTCAGATCAGATGCTGCAAAAGCTGGCACAACTTTAATTTTTAGGTGATGGGTATGGGTATGGATATGGATATGGATATGGATATGGATATGGATAAATTTGTTGAACAGATCGGCACGCAATATTTTGTTGAAGCCGATGATCTTCGGTTAGCTGCACTCGCCAGCCAATCCGTGGTTGGTCTTGAGGCGACGCGGCGCTTTGATTTAGCTACGCACGTCAACCAATCCTTCGTTGCTACTAACGCGCCACCGTACGCGAGTCCATTCGAAAGCCTCCCGCCTCTAGCGGCGTCTTCTGCACCCTGTCCTAAGCTTGCCGAAGCATCAGCGCAGGCAAAGAAGTGGGAGCGGATATTTGCGGTGATGGGTGCCGCCTCGCTGGCTGCCTGCTCGCATATTGAGCCGCGTGTAAATATTGTCGAGCCTACGTCCGCACGTCCTATTCAAATCGCGATTGCCCCGCCCACTAACGGCGCCATCTTTCAAGAAGTCGGCCATCGGCCTTTGTTTGAAGACCCGCGCGCCCGCCTGCGCGGTGACATTATTACTATTGCCATCAACGAGAAGAACAGCGCATCGCGCACATCTTCGTCCACTACCTCCAAAACCAACGACGTCAAGGCCGGCATCCCGGTGTTGGGGGGGCTGGCTACCAGCTTACTCAAAAACGCTAGCGTTGCGGCCAATACTGCCAACACCTACTCTGGTAAAGGTGACACCGCTAACGACAACGCCTTCACCGGCACCATTACTGTCACTGTTGTCAATGTGTTGCCCAACGGCAACCTGGTTGTCACTGGCGAAAAGCAGATTGGAATTAACCACAACCTCGAATTCATCCGCTTTTCCGGGGTAATCAATCCGGTCACCTTGCAGGCTGGCAACATCGTCGAATCAACCAAGGTGGCCGATGTGCGTCTGGAATACACCGGCAAGGGTTACATCAATGAAGCGCAACGGATGGGTTGGCTATCGCGCTTTTTCCTGACTTTCTTACCATTTTGACAGCCACGCTGATTAAAACTGCGATGTCCATCATGCTCAACACCGCGCTCACTAATCTAGGCGCAAGATGAACAGAGCACCAGAACGGAACATCAGAGTGGAACACCGTATTGGAACATCATGAAACTTATCCATTTTCAACGCATTACTTTTTTCAGCTTAATGGCGGTCGCCTGTTGGTGCGCCGACAGGCCGCTCGCTTACGCCGAGCGCATCAAGGATCTGGCCAACATCCAAGGCGTTCGCGCCAATCAGCTGATGGGTTATGGTTTAGTGGTGGGCCTTGATGGCAGCGGCGATCAGACCACGCAAACACCATTTACCGTACAGAGTCTGACCAACATGCTGTCCCAGCTCGGCGTGCAGCTACCGCCCGGCACCAGTTTGCAATTAAAGAATGTCGCGGCGGTGATGGTGACGGCGTCGTTGCCCGCTTTTGCTAAACCGGGCCAAGCTTTGGATGTGACCGTTTCCTCACTGGGCAACGCCAAAAGTTTGCGCGGTGGCACCTTGCTGTTCACGCCACTAAAGGGTGCCGACGGGCAGATTTACGCGATGGCACAGGGCAACGTGCTCGTTAGTGGTGCAGGTGCATCCGCCGGTAAAAGTAGTGTGCAAATAAATCATTTGAGTGCGGGACGCATACCAGCGGGTGCAACTGTGGAGCGTGCTGTCGTGTCACCATTCGCGCAGAGCGAAATCATTACGCTCGAATTGCAAACTACTGATTTTTCAACCGCACAGAATGTTGTTGATGCGGTCAATGCCGCCTTCGGCTCCCCGATTGCACAGGCTGTCGATGGTCGCGTAATTCAGGTTTCCACCCCCGGCACGTCGCAGGATCGGGTGGCATTCATGGCGCGACTAGAAAATGTCAATGTTGAGCGCGTCGTGCCTGCCGCAAAAGTCATTATCAACGCCCGCACCGGCTCGGTCGTCATGAATCAAATGGTGATGCTTGAGCGCTGTGCTATTGCGCATGGCAATCTCACGGTATCGATCAATTCCGCGCCTGTCATCAGCCAGCCCGCGCCTCTCAGTCAAGGCCAGACAGTGGTCGCAGAAAAAGCCGATATCCAGTTAAAGCAGGAGGGCGGCAATCTCATCCTGACAGAGGCAGGCACCAAACTGGCTGACGTGGTGAAGGCATTAAACGCGCTGGGGGCAACGCCACAGGATCTCGTGGCGATCCTGCAAGCGATGAAAGCTGCTGGTGCATTGCGTGCTGAGCTCGAGGTTATATGACCAACATTCCGGGCAACAGAATGGCGATGGATTCGCGGGGTCTGGATGATCTCAAGCGGAGTGCACGCGACGCGCCCGACAAAGCGCTCAGAGCAGCCGCCACGCAATTCGAAGCGCTGTTTATGAATATGATTCTAAAAAGCATGCGCGATGGTTTGCCCAAGGAGGGGATGATGTCCTCCAGCGCGGGTGACACCTACACCGGCATGTTAGACCAGCAGCTTTCGCAGAAGCTTAGCGCTAAAGGAACGGGGCTGGCTGACATGCTGGTTAAACAGCTCGGACGCAATATGAAAGCACCCACACCTGATGCCGCAACATCGTCAGCGGGTATGCCCATGTTGACTTTACCAACCACCTCTCTTGCCAAAACACCAACAGCGTTTCCCCTAAAAGCAAAGCTAATTGCGCCGATGGTGTCGTCCGCGATGATTGCTATGCCGACAAATACTACCAGCACCGTTAATGTGGCCAATGCGTCCAATACGGCGACAAAGATGGATGCCGCAGACGTCAGCAAAGCCATTCCCGTCGCCGACCGTAAGCGTGAATTTGTCAGCGCGATGTCCCAGCACGCCAAGGCTGCTGAAGCAAAAACCGGCGTACCAGCCACATTTATGCTCGGCCAAGCCGCACTAGAAACCGGCTGGGGCAGGAGGGAAATCAAGGACAAAAGCGGCCAGCCTGCTTTTAATGTGTTCGGCATTAAAGCTACCGGTAATTGGGCGGGGCCGACCGTTGATGTGCTCACCACCGAATTCGTTAATGGTGTCGCTAGCAAGGTTGTTGAAAAATTCCGTGCTTACGCGTCATACGCTGAAAGCTTCGCCGATTACGCCAAGCTGATTGCAGACTCGCCGCGTTATGCCAATGTTGTTAAGACGGCGCGCGACGGCGTGGAAGCATTTGCAGAGGGCTTGCAGCGCGCCGGTTATGCGACTGACCCGGCTTACGCAAAAAAGCTCGTCCGCGTTATCAACGACGCCATCCGCGTTAATCATTAGGGTTGAGACCAGTGCGGGCGTCAAAATATTTAACCAATCAAATTTGTCTTTATTACTTTTTATCCAACGTCTTTATGTTCAGCGTATTTTTGTCCAGCGCATTTATTAATAACTTTTTACGTTCAACGCAATTATCAGCAAGGCCCTAATGTTTTTCGGCCAACTGCCGATTAACAGTTAAATGCGTCCAAAGAATTAGCCACTTCAGGATCACAATATGTCCAGCGGAATCTTATCGGTCGGTGCCAGCGGTCTTGCTGCAGCTTACACGGCGCTGCAAACCACTGGGCATAACATCGCCAACGTCTCCACCCCAGGCTACAAGCGCCAGAGCGTGGTGCAAACGGCAGCCCTGCCGCAATTTGCCGGTGCCGGGTTCATCGGCAGTGGCGTAGCCGTATCAACTATCTCCCGTGCCTTCTCTGACTTAGCCACCCGCGAAGTTAATCGCGCCACCTCGCGCGCCAGCGAGGCTGATACCCAAGCCGCTTATCTGAAGCGGCTCGACTCTGTCATGGGCGATGCGGATACCGGCGTCGGTGCGGCCGTTGACAGTCTCTTCAATAGTATGCAATCGATGTCAGCGCAGCCCTCATCCACCGGCCAGCGCGCGGCATTCCTAAATGAGGTGCGCAATCTGGCCACGCGTTTTTCCGACACGATCAATAGCATCAACGTGTTGAAGAACACCTCCATCCGAGACCTCACCGAATCGCTCAACAACATTAACCAACTTGGCAAGCAGGTCGCCACGCTAAATTCGCGCATCTCGCTCGCGCTGGCATCAGGTCAAACACCGAACGATTTGATGGATCAGCGCGACACGATGATTCAGGGCATCGCAAATGAAATCGGCGTAACCGTCATTGCGCAGGACGACGGCGCATTAAATGTGCTGGTCGGCAATGGCCAACCGCTGGTGGTGGGGGATCGCGTCAGCACACTGGCGGCGGCGACCGACCCTAACGATCCATCGAAAATCGCCATGATCGTGAAGACGCCGACCGGCAATGTGCAGCTTGGCAGCGATGGCACGCTGATGGGCGGTAAGGTGGCGGGACTAATGAATATTCACAACCGCGACCTAGCCGACGTTACCACCGAGCTTGGTCGTCTTGCCATGGCCATCGCCACACCGCTTAACGCACAGCATCGGGCTGGTGTAGATTTGAGCGGCATAAGTGGCGGCAATCTATTTAATATTCCCGCCGCGAGTGCGGACGCCTTTGCCGCCAATACCGGCAACGCTGCTATCAGCATCAATATCACCGACGCTTCGAAGTTAAAGGCATCCGACTACCGCCTCGATTTCGACGGTAGTAATTACCGCATCACCCGCCTATCCGACGCTAACGTGCAGTTGAGTGCGACGCTGCCAGCGAGCATGGACGGGTTCAGCATTACCGTGGCCTCCGGCATCATGAATGCGGGCGACAGCTTCAGCCTTGCACCGGTATCCACGCGCGCCAACGGCATCACCGCCGCCTTCAACGACCCGACCAAGGTTGCGCTAGCGACACCAGTGGCCGCTAATGCAACACTTGGCAATGCTGGCAGCGCGAGCGTACAGGGCATTAGCGTGAACGGCGCAGCCAACGCAAATCCAAACCTTACCCAGCCGGTAACGCTGACATTCACCGCCGCAGGCACTTTTGATGTGAGTGGTTCGGGTACGGGAAACCCGACCGGCCAAGCCTATACCCCAGGCGCCGCTATTAGCTTCAATGGCTGGTCACTTGCCTTATCCGGCACACCGCGTGCGGGCGACACCATCACCGTCGGTGCTAATGCCAACGTCGCTGGCGACAACCGTAATGCGCTGTCGCTTGCTAAGCTAGGCAATGTCCGTATCGTCGATAGCCAAACGCCCGCACAGAGTTTCTCGGCAATACTTGCGAAGGTCGGTGGCCAAGCGCGTGCCGCTAATTTTGACAGAACCGTACAGGGCGCGATGCGCGACGATGCTGTCGCTGCCGAGCAGAGTGTGACGGGCGTGAATCTGAATGAGGAAGCCGCAAAACTAATGCAGTATCAGCAGGCTTTTCAAGCCTCCGCCAAAGTTATCGCCACCGCGCAGGCGTTGTTCGATACCTTGCTCAGTATTGGTCGTTAGGAAATAAACGATGAGAATCCCCACCGCTCAGATGTACCGCGCCACAACAGCAACCATCAACGAAAAGCAGCTTGATTTGGCGCGGCTCCAGAACCAGCTTTCCACCGGCAAGCGTAGCGCCAATTTGGCTGACGACCCTGCCGCCGCCGCCGGTGCATCGGTGCTGCGTTCTAATCTCGCTGCTAACAGTCAGTTTGTGCAGAACCGCCAGATCGCACAACAGCGACTATCGTTCGCCGAAAACACGCTAGGCGCGATTAATGACAACCTGCAGACCGCCCGCGAGCAGCTAATAGCGGCCGGTAACGGCGGGTTCTCAGATTCGGATCGCCTGACTATCGCTGTGCAACTGCGGCAGCAATTGGCCACACCTCGTTGGCCTCGCTAATTCGTGGACGGGCAGGGCGGTTATCTATTCGGTGGCTACCGCGAAGATACCCCGCCCTTCATTCAAAACGGCGCGGCGGTTAACTATGTGTCGGACGATGGTGCAAGGCTCATCAACGTATCGAGCACACGCACAATTGAAACTGGCTTTAACGGCGCAGATGTGTTCGTGCGCATACCTAATGGCAACGGCGTTTTTACCACCGCCGCGAACGCCAGCAATAGCGGCAGCGGCATTATCGACAGCGGGCGCATTAACAATGCGGCTCTGTTGACGCCCAATAATTATGAAATCCGGTTCCAAGGCAGCGGCAGCACCAGCACCTATGATGTTTGGGACACCACCACCAACACCGCCATTAGCACTGGCACTCCATTTGTGGCACCGGCATCGATTATTGTGCCTGGCATAAGCATCAATGTAGCCGGCGCGCCGACCAATGGTGATAAGTTCAGCGTGCTGCCCAGTGGAAACCAAGACGTGTTCAAGACTATTCGTGATGCCATTACGTTGCTCGAAACACCGACTAATGGCTATCGCACCCCATTGGCGAACGGTTTACGTGCGTCGCTCGCCAATCTCGATCAGGCGCTAAATCATATTTCGGATGAACGTGGTGTGGCGGGCGCGCGGTTGAACGAACTCGATCAAGTTGGTGCACTTAGCTCAGTTCGTGATGTGGATCTGAAAGGTACGCTGTCGACGCTTGAAGATATTGACTACGTGGAAACGATAAGTGACTTCACCGTGACCCAAACCGGCGTACAGGCCGCGCTGGCAAGCTATGCGAAGATTTCGCAAATGTCGTTGTTTGATTATTTGCGATAGTTTTGTCTTTGCATATTTTTGTAAAACTCCTTTATTAGAGCGCTATTCAGCCAACTTTAGTCTGGAAATAGCCGCCAAACAATGAGTTTGACTATTGATCGTTTGTCCATCGGTCTTGTTCGTGCTATCGTTAGTGCCATTGATCGTACTGTCGTTCACGCTATCGCTGTGTCTACGGCGACGGCTGTCGCCGTCGCTTTGCGACCATTTTTGTCTGGACTGCATAGAAGGTGACGTTCAATTGATGTCCTTGTCAGCGCACGGGTGTGCATGGCGGCATGGTGTTTCTGCTAAAGCGGCGCTTCGGCGCTGCGGCAATCCAAAAAAAATCATCCCTCCCTTCATCTTATTCCCCTCCTGCCGATAACTACCTGTGCGGAACGCCCGGTGCTTCGAGTTGCTTAGAGTTGCTTCGTGGTGCTCAAGGCCGTTCCGCTGCCAAATATAGGGATGGAACAATGGATCAAGCCGAAATTAGACCGAAGGTGCTGGTCATTGATGATGATGATGTCGCACGTCTGCTCACGGTTAGGCCGCTTGAGGAGCTGGGGTTTTCGGTCACCGAGGCCGATTGTGGTGAGCGCGGGGTGTCTGCATTTCGCGACGCGCCGCCCGACCTGGTATTGCTTGATGCGCTAATGCCTGGCCTAGATGGTTTTGAAACCTGCCGCCGCCTGCGTGCGCTTTCTGGCGGCGAACATGTACCTGTGCTGATGCTCACCGGGCTGGACGACGAAGGCTCCATTTGCCGCGCCTACGAGGCTGGCGCTACCGATTTTTTTGTCAAGTCTGATCACTGGACGCTGCTGGTGCAGCGCATCCGCTATTTGCTGCGAGCTAGCGCCACCCATAGTGAACTCATCAAAAGCCGTGCCAAGGAAGCGCGAACGCAGCGTATCGCGCGGCTGGGTCATTGGGAATGGGATGTCGCGCGCCAAACCTGCATTGCCTCCGAAGAATGTTTTCGCCTGATGGGTAGGCCAGCCTCGCACATGCCGATGCCGGAGACACAATTTTTCGGTCACCTGCATAAAGATGATCGCGCCTGGGTGGAATCGATTATCGCGGGCACGTTGCGCGATGGCGGCTTGGCGCAATTGGAATGCCGAATGGTGGCAGAAGATGAAAGCGTCCACACGGTGCATTTAGAATTTGAAGCCGAGCGCGATATCAATGGCATCGTCGCGCGAGTACAGGGGGTCATTCAGGACATCACCGAGCGAAAGCGCACCGAGGATCAGATCCGCGTGCTGGCTAATTTCGACAGTATCACAGGACTCTCTAATCGCAATTTATTTGCCGAGCAATTCGGCGGCGCCATCAACCGTGCACAGCGCGATTCGACCTGCGTGGGGTTGCTCTGGATCAATCTTGACCGCTTCAAGCAGATCAACGACACGCTCGGTCACGCCGCTGGCGATGAATTGCTGATGGAAATTGGTCAGAGGCTCAACCAAGCAATTCGTGACGGCGCAATTCGCAGCAGCCATGCCGACCTAGTGGGCCGATTGGGCGGCGACGAGTTTGCGGTCATGCTGACCGGACTGGCCGAGCTTAACGACGCCGTGGCCGCCGCGGTGCACGTGATGGCGACGCTACGCAAACCAATCCGCTTAGCGGGCCAAGACGTGATTAGTAGTGCAGCTGTAGGCATTGCCGGATTTCCGCGCGATGGCGACAATCCAGAGGGGCTCCTGCAATGCGCCGACATCGCCATGAACGCGGCCAAGTCTAGCGGTAAGAACGCTATGCAAGTTTATAAGCCGGGACTAAATGCGGTGTCGCGCGGCCGGCTGGCGCTCGAGCAGGCACTGCATAAGGCGCTTGAACGCAAGGAGCTGGTGATGTACTACCAGCCGCAGATCGACACCCAGCTTTGCAAGATTGTCGGCGCGGAAGCGCTCATGCGTTGGCAGCGCGAAGGGCGTTTGGTGCAGCCAGGAGAATTCATTTCTATCGCCGAAGATACCGGCCTTATTATTCCGTTCGGCGAATGGGCCATTAATCATGTTGTAGGGCAGAATCGCGTCTGGGTTGACAGCGGCTTCGAGCCGTTGCAACTCGCGGTGAATATCCCCGGTAGTCATTTCGAGCGCGGCAATTTTTTGGCGCTCATCAAGGAAATTTTAGCGCGGCAGCGTATCGGCCCTGAGTTCCTCGAGCTCGAAATCACCGAAACCTCGTTGATGCGTAACCTTACCTCTACCTTGCCGGTGCTCGATCAGCTGACCGAGTTTGGCATCAGACTCTCCGTGGACGATTTCGGCACTGGTTACTCCTCACTTTCTTACCTGCGGCGCCTACCTGTCGATACGTTAAAAATCGACGCCTCGTTTGTGCGGGAGCTGCAGAACGGATCTGACAATGAAGCCATCGTCGCCGCCATTATCGCGATGGCCAAGAGCTTGAATTTACGCGTGATCGCCGAGGGCGTCGAGACCTATGAGCAGATGAACCTGCTTAATGCCTACGGCTGCCATACGATGCAGGGCTACTATTTTTCTAGGCCTATTCCCGCCGCAGACTTCTCGCGTTTTCGCCTTGAATACGGTGATCAAAATCCGTTGCCGCAAGTAAAACCGTGGGTAGCAGGGAATTCATCGGTTTCTGCGGCACGGCTGCCGGTACGACCCGATACCCGAATTGTGTAACCACTTTCCAGCAAATTGAAAAGGAAATAACGTGGCATTCGTTGCTCAAACAGTCAGCGCAGCTGACCTCGCCCGAGAGGCGATTCGGCGTCTCGCCACCTCGCGTGAGGCACCCACGCCGGAAAACTTTGCGCGCGCCTACAAAGAGGCGTCGTTCGGTATGCGTGGAGAGGCTTCCCTTGGCGCGAATGGTGAGGCATCGTCCAATCTGCATGGCGATTCATTGTCCGCGCACACCGCTCCGGCTCCAGCGGAAAATGGGGCGGAACCAGAACAGGTGCTAACGCGCCTCGTGCGCGACATCAACGAGCGCTATCCTGACATGGCCGGCGCACAGCGTTTGCAGGAACATGTTAAGCACGGTGCTTGGAGTAACGCGTTTAATGCGGTGAATGGCGTTGTCGGTGAATTCGTCAGCGCGAGCTTGGCTGAGCCCGCCCGCGAATGGCCGCGCCTGCTGCAGCAACTACTGACGCAGCTTGACACTAACAACGCCGATTGGACGCGTGCGCGCAAGCTGGGCGCATTGCGACACATTTTGACCAGCTCAACTGGCAACGAGCGCACCCGCGAAAAGCTCGAACGACTGATGAGCGGCTGGGCGGTGCGCTCGCAGGATTTGCCTAGCCTACAGGTCGCAATAGCGCCGACGGCGGCCATTGGTGAGACCGGTGCTGTGCTAGCGCGCCCGCCGAGCGCGGAAGATGTTGCAGGCGCAGGTGCGAATGCAACTGCAAATGCAAACGCGAATGCACATGCAAATGCAAATGCACACATTGATATCGCTGCTGCTGCCGACAGTCCCGCAGCAAACGCTTGGCGCACGCTCGCCTTGGCCGCGCTGGGCTTGTATGAGCCTCTCCACCGGCATGGCGCTGGCGATCGCCGTAACCCGCGTTTGGTCGTCGCCGAGGAAAGCCTCGGTCAGCGTGTTGGCAGGCTGACCATGCCGCCAGATGAAGCGTTGCTCAACACGGTACAAAATGCCTGCAAGGCGGGTCTTAAAGAGGCGCACCGGCAGGTTATTTTGCGCGAACGGCTAATCAACCTGCTGCGGCTGGTCTGCGCCAATCTTGCGCTATTCGCTGACGATGATGAATGGGTTAGCGGCCAAGTCATGCGCGTCACCGCGCTACTGGAGACGCCGCTGGATGAGATTAGCCTGAGCGACGCCGAAGATAGCCTAGCGCGTGCCATTCGGCGTCAGACTCAACTCAAAGCGGAACTGAGTCAGGCGCGAACGGCGGTAAAGGAAATGCTGGCCTCACTGGTCGTTCAGTTGGGTGCGGCGGTTACGCACACTAGCGATTTTCAACGCCGCATTAGCGAGCGCGCCGATGCCATCGGACGTGCCGATAACCTAGTTTCGCTTACTCAAGTTGTTGCCAGCCTATTGGCCGACGTCGCGGAGATGCGCCAGCAAATGGAGCGCACCCATGGCGAATTGAATAATGCCCGCAAGATCGCTGATGAAAGCAGCCAGCGCATCACCGCACTCGAAGGCGAGCTCAACGACGTAAGCCAGCTAGTGCGGGTAGATCCGCTCACGCAGGTGCTGAATCGTCGCGGGCTCAGTGATGCATTCGCCGCGCAGAAATCACGCGCTGAACGGGAAAACCTGCCGCTGGCGGTAGCGCTACTGGATATCGATGATTTCAAAATGCTTAACGACACCCTCGGCCATCACGCTGGCGATCTTGCGCTTAAGCATGTCACCGATCTTGTGCGCAGCACCGTCAGGCCTGTTGATACGGTGGCACGTTTTGGCGGCGAAGAGTTTGTGATATTGCTAGAGGCAACCGATTTAGCTGAGGCGGCTACGGCGATGAAACGATTGCAGCGACAGCTAACGCGCTCGATTTTTCTGCATAACGATGGCAAGACCTTGATTACGTTCAGCGTCGGCATCACCAGCTTTGCATCTGGCGAGAGCTGGGATGCGGTGATTTGCCGGGCGGATGCGGCGCTGTATGCAGCGAAGGCAGCAGGAAAAAATTGTGTTCGGGTGATGTGAGGCGCCACACACTAAGCGCTCGACGAATAACGATTAGCCCTAGAAACGGTAGTTGGACGGGTGTGTCCCACAGGGATAGCGTCCTCGTTGGGGACATAAGTGTGCATTTTCGGACTTCCTAGCAAGGCCTCATTTGGCATCGACGGACAGAGCAGGCCTTATCCTGCAAGGAGGAGCAACGCGGCTAGGGAGTTTGAACAATGTGCATTCGCACCGTTAGGGTGCGTCACCAACTAGGTGAACGTGCTAGACCGCTAAACTCGTTTATTCGTGCTGACGTTCAAGCAACTAAAGCGCTCAACTGCCGTTTCTAGGTTCAAACATCGGGGAATCTCGAAGGCGTTTCGGATTCTGCGAGGCCTCCACGCTGTTTCAAGCAGCGCAGGATTCGCCCACGGTTGGATAAATCGAGCATAAAAGCGGCTTCCCAAGTATTTAAGTGCTGAAGCGCCCGCTAAGGCTGGGGTTTGCATTAGAAATTCAACCACTACGGCTTAACGTCGCACGTCGATTCGTCGATGAATTGGTTGAGCGCATCGCAGGCGCGGCGATACTCGCCAGAGATTTTCTCAACCTGCACTGCTGCGCCATCCAGCGTGCCGCAATGGGTCAACCTTTCCAAATCCGCCGCCAAGCGTCCTAGCACCCGAGCGCCTAGCAAATTGCTGCCTGATTTTAAGGTGTGAACCGCAAACCATACCGCTTTGGCATCCTCGGCGATAAGGCCAGCTTTCATGTTCGCCACCAAGCTGGCCGATGTTCTCAGATAAAGCCGTGCCGCGCGCACGGCGAATGGCTCTTCGCTCGCCAGCGTGACGAGTGCATTTAGCTGGTTCAACACCGGCCAATCAATCGCCGACTCGCGCGATGACGAAAGCGGGCTCAAAACGTAGTCATACCGGCATCGCTGCCAGCCAGTTCAACGTCACATGCTGCGTCTTTTGGGTTCATTTCTAGGTCTGTTCTACGCCAAGGTTCTAAAGCTTTCCTTTCTTATACGGCAGATCGCCGCATTTCAGTAGGCCACGTCACGCGCTAAAGCGCTACTCAACCAGCTTATTTTTTAGCGCGTAGTGCGTTAGTTCCGCGTTGTTGGTCATACCCATTTTTTCTAGAATACGTGTGCGATAGACGCTCACCGTTTTCGGCGAGAGCGAGAGGCTGACCGCGATATCGGCGAGCCGCTGTCCTGATGCCATTAAGCACAGCGTCTGGAACTCACGATCTGACAGTTTCGTATGCGGCAGGTCTTCGCCGCCGTGGTCGTTGCTCAGGTTCTGTGCCAGTATTTGCGCGATTTCCGGCGTGATAAATTTGCGCCCAGCGACGATGTGCGCCACGGCGTCGAGCAGCTGCTCCGGCGCACTGGATTTGTTCAGATAGCCGTAGGCTCCCGCCTTGAAAGCGCGCAAGGCGTATTGATCGTCCTGATACATCGACAGGATCAGCACTCTGATTCGCGAGTTCTCTTCACGCAATGTCTTTAATATATCGATGCCGTTCTTGCCGGGCAGATTGACGTCGAGCAGCAGGACATCGAATGTCACATCGCGCATTTTCGCGCGCAATTCGTTGTAGTTGCCCGCCTCACCCACGACCGTGATGTCGTCGCCATCGGTTAGGATGTCGCGAATACCGCGGCGCAGGAAAGCATGATCGTCAACGATGAACACCCTAATCATAAATGAGCGGTCGAGAGCAACGGTTCGAATTCTAGCGTAGCGCGGCTGGCGCGGCTGGCGCAAATAACAAAAAACACTGATGAAACTATCCGGATGCCAACGCGAAGTTTATTGGAGAGGTATGGCGTGCTGTGCAGCGTACTGTGCCGTATGGGTGCACGCTCAGGAGCGACGACAACACTAGGTTGACGCTTGCTGGCGTCCAGTCCACCAATACAGTTGCCGTTGTCGTTACCGGCGATTTCTATTTCGACGTGGTGCTGAACCGCGAAAAAAGCCAGTCCTGTAGCGGGTGCGACGGCGGCCAAGTGGAACCTTTTCAACACCAAATTCCCGCGCGGCAGAACAGCGAGCATCAATTCGCAATCAAGCTCTAAATCCTCGGCAAACAGTACACGGATCGGATTTGAATGGAAGGGGGTCATGGTTGGGTGAAGTTATTTGGCCGCGTGGCCGAGATTAATCAACGCAACGGAATTTTGGTTGGTGGTAAAGAGGGCGAGAGCGAAAACACAAGCCGAACCCTGAACAGTAGATGCAAATACCTAATCGCTGAGATTCAAAGAATAAGCACAGTCTATACGGATTGCATTCAGCTAAGCGGCAAATAACGGGGATGCAATCAACGCCCCTTTGGTTAACAAAACGGCAATGAACAAAATGGGAATTGGCTAGTGTTAATGCCGCTGTTCCCATTATCGCGCAAACGCTGAGTGGGCAAAATGAGTGATCGAAAACTAACACGGTGACGCTGTAGGGTTAGCAAAACCATTTCAGGCAACCACCGGGACAGCGGCAAGGACCAAATATGACCATCACCCACAAAACGGAGCACCTAGCAATTGCGCTTCCCACGTCCATGCCTGCGGCACTCGTCCCGTCGGCGCTTTCAGCCATCAGCGCCCTCGACGATGCCCAGGATGACTTAGTCCGCCTGTGCGCGCTGCTAGATGATGCCTTCGGCGAATTGCTGCGTAGCTTTAGCGCGGTACAGCTAGCTGCGCAGAGCGAAGCAGGCGCATCCGAGATCAACCGAATCGCGGGGCACGCGATTGTTGCGCTGCAGTGTGAGGATATGGCCAGTCAGCTCATCAGCCATACGCGCAAAAGGTTGGTGGCGGCAAGAGAATCGCTAAAGATTCTTGCCCAAATGCCGCAAATAGCAGTAACCGACTCAATTTGGGCCACCGGTATTGCTACCTTGGGCGACCTTCCCCTTACCGCGCCGGTACAGCAGGATGCGATAGCCGCAGGCACCGCCGAATTGTTCTGACAAGCAGGCACGAATTTCAAAAGGATTTCAGCGATGTATTCAATACTTACAGTGGATGATTCCGCATCAATGCGCCAGTTGGTGGCCTATACCCTGAAAGGTGCGGGCTTCGACGTGTTGCAGGCAGCGGACGGTCAGGAGGGCTTGGAGCGCGCACGCGAAAAGACGGTCAATCTGTTACTGGTTGACCAGAACATGCCGCGCATGGATGGCATCTCGTTGGTACGGGCGTTGCGCGATTTGCCGCAATATAAATCGACCCCGATCCTGA
>Ga0209490_10001634_pt1 | contig 21433 bp, 24 predicted proteins | sample MAT06_FD_187209 | JGI IMG/M metagenome (GOLD analysis project Ga0209490, IMG submission 187209) | Freshwater microbial communities from Lake Fryxell liftoff mats and glacier meltwater in Antarctica - MAT-06 (SPAdes) (version 2) | ecosystem: Environmental > Aquatic > Freshwater > Ice > Liftoff... | reverse complement strand
CAGAAGATTATTCCAACCTCAGAAAAGCTGATTCCCAATTGACGAGTAGTCGCAACAAGAAACACCAATTGACCATAGCTTTTAATCTATGCCTTTATAGAATTGTGAAAGCTTTATTTATAGTTTGTCTATAATTCATCAAAAAGTAAGCGATTTCTGTAGACGCAAGGACGCCTCTGGTACGGAATTTAAATATATTTGCTAATGCTCAACTTTGTTGTTATGTCGCCCATCTTTTTGGGAAAACTAGTCTTAATTAGTAAATTATTATATCCCTAGATTTTTATGACAATTTCTCTCTTTTTTGGAGATGCTGGGCGTAGCTTCCTTATCCGAAGGGGTATGGATAGCTACGGTGAAGTAAGCAGGAGGCAGAGGGCACAAGGCAGAGGATTGCAATACAGTTTAGGCTGCTTTTCTATAGGAGAGGCTGCGCGGGAGCAACTGGTAAAAACTAAGAAAATGCCTGTCTTTGGAAATTTAGCCCCAGAGTTAGCAGATAAAATTAATAACCTGGTTGGCTTGAATACAGCCAATTTACAACTTGCTACTTATGAGGTGTTTCATGTCCGCAGTTAACCTCAGAAAGATGCTCAACAAAAAAGAGTTGCCATCTCTACTTCATAACTTAATTTACCAGTTCAACATTGCGATTGATGTTGAACTGGTAGACGGCACGAAACTGATTAGCATTGGGGAGCAAACTACCGAAAACCGATATCCAATCGAGGTGTCAGGAGAAATCATCGGTTGGGTTGTTGGGGGAGAACAGGCGACTCTAATTGCGACTTTGCTCTCCTTTCTGGCAAAGCAGGAAGCTGAGAAGAAAGTACTCGCCAAAGAATTGCTGGAGCGATACCAAGAAATTGATTTGTTTGAGGATATCTCGACTCAACTGACAACAAGTTTGGATACTCGACAGATTGCCCAACTAGTGCTTCAGGAATTGAGTCAATTAATTGAATCCTCTGCGGGGATGATTCTGCTCCTGAGTCCAGATGCAACTGCGTTTGAAATCATTGCTGAATTTGGAGTCTTTTTTGACCACATTCAGCCGGAACCAGGTAAAGGAATTATTGGCAACATTGTGCAATGTAACCGGGCAGAACTGGTCAATGATGTGCAAGCCGATCCTCGATTGGAGGGGCAAAAAAACGTTAGCGCATTGATTTGTGTACCGTTGCGAGCCAAGGAGCGGGTACTGGGAGCGATCGCTATTGGGACGGACAAACCTGACTCATACAAGGCTGAACACCTGAAACTTGTGAGTATCTTTGCCTCTCAAAGTGCGATCGCCATTGACAAAGCTGTGCTTTACGAGCAAAGCACTCAAGCAGCCGTCCAAGCAAAAGCCCAGACACAGAAGCTTCAGCAAACTCTCCATGAGTTGCAATTAGCCCAAACCCAGTTAATCCAAAGCGAAAAAATGTCAAGTCTAGGGCAACTCATTGCCGGAGTTGCCCACGAAATCAACAACCCAGTCAACTTTATTTACGGCAATTTAAGGTATGTTGCCGAATACGCCCAAGACCTCTTGCACCTGCTGCAAGAGTATCAGAAATTCCTACCTGTTGCTCCTCCAGAGTTGGAATCAGAGTTAGACAATATAGACCTGGAATTTATCATCCAGGATCTGCCCAAACTCTTAGATTCGATGAAACTGGGCACCAGTCGCATCGTAGAAATTGTCCAATCCCTAAAAAACTTCTCTCGTCATGACGAAGCCGACATGAAAGCCGTCAATATCCACGATGGCATCGATGGAACCTTAATGATTCTTCATCATCGCCTGAAAGCAGATGTTCGTCGTCCGGCAATTGAAATCGTTAAAGACTATGCAAAACTTCCTCTAATTGAATGCTACCCCGGACAGTTGAATCAGGTATTTATGAACATCCTGGCAAATGCCATTGATGCTTTGGAAGAAGAGATGGAAAATTCCGGATTCAGGAGTAGTCCCCAATCCCCAACCCCCAATCCCCAAATCACTATTCGTACCAAAGTCCTTGATGGGCATTGGGTTGTGATTCGCATTGCCGACAACGGGCCAGGCATGAAGGAGGAGGTAATTCGCCGCATTTATGATCCCTTTTTCACCACGAAAGATATTGGTAAGGGAACCGGCTTAGGTATGGCAATCACCTACCAAATTGTTGTAGACAAACATGGGGGAATGCTCAAATGTCGTTCTCAACCGGGTGAAGGAACAGAATTCTGGATTCAGATTCCGTTAAATTGTGCATTGGTGGATGCTACTGAAGAACAGAATAGCGCCTCTGCCTCGTCAACTCGCACAACCGAATTATCCCATACTCCCGATACCGATGGCTTCATTCCATCAACAACTCCAATGCTCAAACCGACGGATTTGTTGATTCGCCACACTCAATTGATCCAGCGACTCTCACAGCACAGTCCAAATGTGGAAGGTGCATCACCCGATCAAATTTACCAGATGTTCCAACGCCATCCAATTTCGTTAAAGCTTTACGCCACTTTGTTGTCTTGGTTCTGTTGTTCTAACCCTACCCAAACACGTCATTAAAAGAAACCTCAACCATGTTTAAGCAACTTGATGACTACAACAGTCAGCTATTTGAACAATGTCCTGTTGGGCTAGTACTATGCCGAACAGATGGGACGCTAACTAACATCAACCTCGCCTATGCTGCCATTTTGGGGCGCACTGTTCCAGAAACCCTGAATCTCAATTACTGGCAAATTACTCCAGAAAATTACGCTGCCGAGCAAGCCCTGCTAGAGAACCTAGAACTGACTGGTCGCTACGGGCCCGAGGAGAAGGAGTACATCCACAAAGATGGGCATCTGGTTCCGGTTAGGGTCTCTGGACTAATTATTGACAAGGATGGAGAGCGCCTGATCTGGTCAACTGTGGAAGACATTAGCGACATCAGGCGTGCCCAGCAGGAACGTCAACACTCCGAAAAAATCTTGAAACGGAGCGAAGCACGATACCGCTCTCTAGTCAAAACTAACACGCAAATTATCTGGGTCAGTACACCAGAAGGAAATTGCTTTGAATTGAAAGACTGGATCGCCTACACGGGTAAAAGTCTAGCTGAAGCGGAAAATGGGGGCTGGATTGATGCCGTTCATCCCGATGATCGCCCCTACACCGGAGAAGCCTGGGGTGTTGCCGTCGCAAACCTGAGCATGTATCAAATTGAATACCGAATTCGGGGTCAGGATGGCAATTATCGCTACTTTTGGGTCTGGGGTGCCCCCGTTATCGAAGATGATGGTAGCGTTCGGGAGTGGATTGGCACTTGTACCGATATTCACGATCGCAAGCTAGCAGAAGCCGAAAATCAGCGTCTTAAAGAACGATATCGTTCGTTAGTAACTGCTACTTCACAGATCGTCTGGGGAGCTACCGCAGAAGGACTGGGAATAAGCAGTGAAATGCTCACCTGGATAGCCTATACGGGGCAGAGCGAAGCTGAAGTTGAGGGTTGGGGCTGGATTGATTCAATTCACCCCGATGACCGTGCCAGATCCACAGAAGTTTGGAATGCTGCTGTGGCGAACCAAGGTATCTACCAAACTGAATATCGGCTGCGTGGCAAGGATGGCAGATATCGTTACTTTTCTGTCTGTGGTGCCCCCGTCCTGGAAGAAGACGGCAGCGTTCGGGAATGGATTAGTACCTGTACTGATATTCACGATCGCAAGCAGGCAGAAGCTGAAAATCAACGTTTATTGGATATGTTGAATCATTCCAGCGATGCCATCATCGTCCGCGACATGAGCGACAAAATCTCTCACTGGAATCAGGGTGCCGAAAGGCTGTACGGTTGGACGCGTGAAGAAGTTAAAGACCAATGCATTCACGCATTTATCAAAAAAACCTTTCCAAAACCAAAAGAAGAAATCATCGCAGAGTTATTACAGCAAGGTAATTGGGAAGGAGAAGTGCAACATCTCACCCATCATGGCAATTTGATTATTGTCCAGAGCCGATGGACATTGCAACGGGACATTGACCATCAGCCCTGCGCGGTGCTAGAAATTAATACCGACATTACTGCCCGCAAACAAGCAGAAATCTCTCTGCGGCAACTTAATCAAGAACTGGAAGACAGAGTTATAGAGCGGACAGCTGCCCTGCAAAATACTCTAGCAGAAGCGCAGGGATTAAATGCCATTTTAGATAATTTAGCAGATGGCTTGTTAGTGGCAGACACCGCAGGACAAATTACCCACTTCAATCCTGCCTTTTTAGCTATGTATGAATTGACAGCTACTGTCTTGATACTCCCCACGGCTATAAGCCGGGGGATTCTTGAAGAGTCCACAAACGGATCTTCAAAGGCGCTATCAAATCGCCGCTACTGATTCTACTGAGATTAAATCCCAGCTTCACCGCTACTTTTCTTAAAATATTTGCAGCGCCGTTAGCATCTGCATTAATTTTTAAGCCGCTAGAAGATTGATACAAACCACGACAAACTCTTTTACCGCGCTCTTTCCACCCTTCTGGTTTGGAACCAAATACAGGCAAAAAATCGCCATCAATAAAAGAAGCTTTAGAAGTATAGGATTCTTCCGTTTCTACAAACTTGATGCCATACTGCTTACATAATTGGCCAATCCGGTCTTTTAATCGTGCAGTAGGTATTTGGACAAATTTCTGATTAGTTTTTGAACCCAGATTAATCTCTTGTCTCTGTCCTTTGTTCCAACCAAATACTATATTGCCAATCTGAAATTCTAAACAATGGTTGATGACAATTCTTGCTGCTTTATTCACTGCATCCCTAACTTGCCTGTTGCGCTTTTCGGTTATGCCAGCTAACTGTTTACTCCAAAATCCTTGGGGTTGATTTTCTTTGAGGACTGATACCCGTTTGTTGTACCATTGATTGAGTGATTTTAAGTGCAACCCATCCACGATAAAGCTAGTGCCTGTATTACTTACACAAGTTAGCCAGTTGTTTAAGCCTGGGTCTATTCCTAGTACTTTATCAAAGTCTAATTCTACGTTTATTTCTTCAACTGAATAGACAAACTCGGCATAAAAACATCCATTGCGAGGTAAAACACGAATCTCTTTTAGATCAGAATATTTCAAGTTTGACGGCATCGGTAAATAGAATGCGTCTATTCCAAACCATGCTTTAACTTTAGTGCCTAGAGGAAAGCGTAATTGCCCGTTTTTTAATTTGACATCCGCACGAGGGAAAGTAACTAACTTGAGAGCATTTTTTTTGTACCCTGGTAGCTTTGGCGAAAGTGACCACCGGGGAGAATCCCCGTGGTCACTTTCGCGTCTTTGCTCAACAGTTCCATTTTTAACACCTTTGAGTAATCCAATAAACGACCGAAATGACTCAAACACAGTTGTTAAAGTTTGTTGTGCAACGTGGGAATAAAGAGCCTGAAAATGGGCGTTAGATTTTAATAGACGATGTAACTCAGATTTGCTCGGTATCTTGCCAGTTTTAAAGAATAACTGGCGAGAATAATATAGCCCGCAGTTAGCAAGCTTGTTTGACTCTTCGCAGATAAACTCTAAGATGGATCTTAGAGCAATATCTGGACTAATTAACGTCTGCTGACAACCGTAACTAGACATTTTTTTGGTTCTCAATATATTGCTTAATTACGGCGATTGGCGCACCCCCCACCGTTGAAACAAAATAGCTGTTTGTCCAAAGTGTTGGCAACCTAGATTTTAACCAAGGAAACTCAAGTCTTAGAAACCTAGATGAACGTCCTTTCATATATCGAATTAGTTTTGCAATCCCAAATTGAGGATCTACCTCCACTAAAACGTGAACATGATCCGGCATTACCTCCATCTCAATGATTTCGCTTTTGAACTCTGTAGCTACTTCCTGCAAAATAGCTTTGAGACGAACGTCCACACCCTGAATTAAAACTTTCCTTCGATACTTGGGACACCACACCACATGGTACTTACAGGAATAGGTAATATTGTTGTTTGACTTGTATTTTTGGCTCATTCCATAAATATACAGCACTCAGCCAAATAACAATTTGAAGATTATGTAAAGACTTGCTATATATCTTTTCAATGCGGCTAAAGCCGCCTCCGACTTATCCCCACGTCTAAAGCCGGGGGCTTGCGTCTCGTTTCTCGGTCAACGGTCACTACCAAGAACTGCCGATATCTGGTTTAGCAGACCTGGTTGCACGAACTCAGTCCCATCCCAAAGAGGTATTTTCTGCTGAAGTTGCCCTGAGAAATGAACGCATTGGTCAGGCAGTGGCGACCGCCATTTTCAAAAAGACGGCAGATTGGGAACCACCTACCTGTTTTGGTTCGGCGCTGCTGATTCGGGATGTGACGGCAGAAAAGGAGATTGACAAGATGAAAACTGATTTCATCTCCACGGTTTCCCATGAATTGCGGACGCCATTAACTTCTGTCCTCGGTTTTGCATCGATCATTAAAGAAAAGCTGGAAACCGATATCTTTCCAATGCTTTCTACCGAAGATCGCAAGCTTCAGAAAACGATTAAGCGGGTGGGTGACAATCTCAACATTATTGTGTCGGAAGCAGAACGGCTGACATCTTTAATTAATGATGTCCTGGATATCGCCAAGATGGAAGCAGGGAAGGTGGAATGGCAAATGCAGCCTCTCAATCCCAGCGAATTACTCAATTTGGCAACCAATTCCACCGCCGGGTTATTTGAAACCAATGGCTTGGAGTTGGTGTGCGAGATTGAACCTGGACTACCTCAGATAGTAGGCGATCGCAATCGTCTACTACAAGTTTTGATCAACCTGATTTCCAATGCCGTTAAATTCACTGAATCCGGTTCTGTCATTTGCCGGGTTAAACAAGAGAACGAAGGTGTTTGCATCAGTGTCATCGACACAGGCGTTGGCATTACACCTGAAGATCAACCAAAAGTGTTTGAGAAATTCCGCCAAGTTGGCGACACCCTCACCGACAAACCCAAAGGCACAGGGCTAGGACTGCCAATCTGTAAACAAATCGTCGATCATCACGGTGGTAGAATCTGGGTTGAGAGTGAACCAGGCAAGGGCAGCACATTCTCATTCATCATTCCTACCGCTACCAGCGATCGCAAAACCAGTAGCAGTCTGAATCTGGATACGCTAGTCAAACAACTCAAAGAACACGCCATCACCACAAACGCTGTGCTGAATCAAAACAGCAAAACCATTCTAGTAGTGGATGATGACGCTAATATTCGGGAACTGCTCCGTCAACAACTGGAAACCGAAGGCTACAAAGTTCGGGAAGCAAAGGACGGCGTGGATGCGATTCATCAAATCAAAATAGCCCGTCCCGATCTGATTGTTTTGGATGTGATGATGCCTCAAATCAACGGCTTTGATGTGGCAGCCGTCCTCAAAATGATCCCCACACCGCAGACATTCCGATCATCATTCTGTCAATTATTGAAAACAAGGAACGGGGCTACCACATTGGCATTGATCGCTATCTTACCAAGCCCATTGACACAGAAAAACTCCTCAACGAAATTGGATCATTGCTTTCCCAAGGTACTTCTAGTAAAAAGGTATTGGTTGTGGATAAAAATGCCTCAACCTTAAAAACCCTATCGGATGTACTCCAAGCTCAAGGATACAGCGTGATTGAAGCCTCCGATCCGCAAGAAGGTATCAATAAAGCTCGATCAGCCAAACCTGACATGATCATCATCGATTCTATTTTCTCTCAAGAAGCCGACATGGTAAAAGCCCTACGCTTTGAGAAAGACTTGGAGAATGTATTCTTCATCATCCTGTGCGATCGCTAATCGAATTTACGATGTTTAAATTTTGGATAATGGAATTGTTGGCACAGCCTCTCGTAGAGAAGATTCAAAAGCGTTCGACTGACTTGTACTGAGCCATGTCGAAGTAGCGCTCACACCGAAGTCCAAAATTTCAAAAGGTCTGAACGCGAGAGCGTCTCCCTGGCGCACAGCCTCTCGTAGAGAAGAGTTGCCCCCGAATTTAAACGCGAGAATAAATCCAAAATCTAAAATTAAATGACAGAGAGCTAATGACTTGATTGCTATGAGTCAATCTAAAATCCAAAATCCAAAATCCAAAATTGTATGACCCAGAAAATTCTGATTGTTGACGATGAACCCAATATCTTGATTTTGATGGAACAAGCTCTAGAAGCATTAGAAGATGAGGGTGTTGAACTTCTAACTGCCAGAAATGGAGAAGAAGCTCTCGAAACTATTAAAGCAGAAAAACCAAACCTGGTTTTTCTTGATGTGATGATGCCTAAAATGAATGGTTTACAAGTCTGCCACATTGTTAAACACGACCTGCAAATGACTGATATCTACATTGTGATATTGACAGCTAAGGGGCAGGAATTTGATAAACAAAAAGGAATTGAGGTTGGTGCAGACTTGTATCTAACTAAACCATTCCGCCCCAAAGAAGTACTTGAAAAATCAAAGCAGGTGTTGGGTTTTTCAGGAAAGTCGTGAATGCTTTTCAGGTGCTTTCGCCTACGGTAGACTGGAAGCGATCGCAGTATACTAAAAGGCGTAACATTGGGCGTACAATACCCCAAAAGAACCTGTAGATACAGTTGTGAGCGCACGCGATCGCTTATAATTTATGTTTTTCAAAACAATTTTGTGCCTCCCCCCTACTTGTTCAGTAGACATCTCCAGAAATTAATTATGCGTTACCTGAAACCCTTGTAGAGAGACGTTGCAGTGCAACGTCTCTACTTTTTCGGAGATGTCTAGTTAGAAGGTAATTTTGGGAAACCTTAATTTGTGAGAGCGAGAGGCTTTTGCCAGAAGGAACTAGAATTAGAAAACACCTAGCTGGGTTCTTCTGACTTTTGAAATTAGGAGTGCATGTGTGCCAAAATCCCCTAAATATTTGCTGATTGGATCAACCGAGACTTACAGCGGTAAATCTGCAACTGTTCTGGGTTTGTCTGATCAGCTACAGCAAAAAGGACTGGATATTACCTACGGTAAACCACTCGGTACGTGCTTGAATTCGTCTAATGGAACCGTAATTGAGGAAGATGTCCAGTTCATCGCTCTTAGCCTCAATTTGCCAGGAAACCGTGTTGCACCTACAATGCTGGCTTTGGATGAACTAAATGTGCAAAAACGCTTACGGGGGGAAGACAAAACCGATTATCAGCAATCCCTAATACAGCAATATTTACATAAGTCTCAAGGAGATTTGGTGTTACTGGAGGGGCCTGGTGATTTGTCCGAAGGCAAGTTGTTTGACTTGTCTTTGCTGCAAATGGCTGAAGTATTGGATGCTGGTGTGGTGTTGGTAAGCCGCTATAAATCGTTACTTTCGGTTGAGGCGCTATTGGCTGCTAAAGGGCGTGTAGGCGATCGCTTGATCGGAGTTGTGATCAATGATATCCCTGTCACCCAACTAGAAGCCGTTGACACCCTCTTGCGCCCATTTTTGGAACAGCAGGGGATTCCCGTGCTAGCAATGCTGCCGAATAGCGCTTTGCTCCGCAGCGTCAGTGTTAGGGAACTAGTCAAACAGTTAAAGGCTGATGTTCTCTGTCGCAACGATCGCCTAGATTTGTTGGTGGAAAGTCTGGCAATTGGAGCGATGAATGTCAACTCAGCTGTGAAGTATTTCCGCAAACGCCGGAATATGGCAGTAGTAACAGGAGGCGATCGTGTGGAAATTCAGCAAGCTGCTTTGGAAACTTCTACCCAATGTTTAATTCTCACCGGGCAACTACCCCCGCCGCCGTTCATTCTCAGTCGCGCTGAAGAACTAGAAATCCCCATTTTATCTGTTGACTTAGACACCCTCACCACTGTAGAAATTGTTAACCGCACTTTTGGGCAAGTCCGCCTCCACGAGCCGATTAAGGTTCAGTGCATCCGCCAGTTAATGTCTGAGCATTTTGACATTGAGCGCTTGTTATCTAAACTGGGTTTAACTCCCGCAGCCGCATTGTCTTAAGTTCATCAACTCAAACAATTAAGAGCATCAATGCTCAGTTATCAGTTAGGAGGCTGTATTACAGCTAGTTCGCCGTCACCTCCCAGGCGACGGCGTGCTGTCTCTTTCCGCCCCATAGCTGGGACGTGCTTAGTTGCAGCAGCTAATCCAAAAACAGGCATATTTCCGTAAACCGCCTCATACCTTCCCGGTTCGATTAAATAAGTTTCGTGCCAAATACCAACACTACCATCAGCACCAATGGCTTGATTAAACCTTTGCCAAGCTTTCAGATGTGCATCAGCTGGATTTCTGGCAAAACGCTCCAAATCCTCAAACGATCGCCAATACTGAATCAGTCCCACCCCTCGTGGGTAGATAAATTTTTCTCCTCCTAAAAATCCTTTATCGGGATTCTGATAAAGGCTTCGTAGCATGGGCGACATCGCCGTTGCAGTCGGAATCCATTTGGAAAAAGCGAATAATTTATTAATTCGCATCCCGATCAAAAATACAACAAAGGGTTCATCAATCTCGGCTGTAAATCTTCCTGCTATTACTTGAGGCATGAGTTATGCTCCTTGCTGTTTTAGCTTTATATGCAATTAGTTGTATATAAGTATTTTATGCAATTAATTGCATAAATCAAGTAGTGAATTAAAAATCATGGCATTAGCGCACGCGATATTAGCTGCTCTCGTTGACGCCCCTTGTAGTGGGTATGATTTAGCAAAACGATTCGATGGCTCTGTAGGCTTTTTCTGGTCAGCTAGTCACCAGCAGATTTATCGGGAATTGTCGAAGTTGGAAGACGAAGGATGGATCAGTTCCGAGATGATTCTCCAAGCAGCACGCCCAGATAAAAAGCTCTACAGCATTACAGACTTGGGGAAACAGCATCTCAAAGAGTGGATTGCTCAACCTTGTGAACCCACACCGATTAAAGATGATTTACTAGTGAAAATTTTTGCTGGTCATATTGCTCCTAACCAGATTATCTTGGCAGAGCTAGAACATCACCAAAAAGCCCATTTAGCAAAATTGTCTACGTACAAGGATATAGAACAGCGTTACTTTCAAAACCTGCAAGAATTGCCAGAAACAGCCAAATTTCAGTATTTGACTCTCTTGAATGGCATTAGTTATGAAACACAAAGGCTTGCTTGGTTACACCAAGCAATCGAGTTATTGAACCAAAAAATTGAAAAATTGTAGCAATGTCTAACTCAACTTTTTCTCACACCTACACGCTGTTTGGTAAAATATGTGGGTCGTTTAATTGGATTATCTCCATCTTTGACCCAATCAACAGACCTTATTAACCTCGATACATTAGCGCAAGAGCTGGCGACAATACAGCAAACGGGTTCTAAAAGAATTGCCTTGCTGGGTTCTCGTCACGTCCCGATTACGCATCAGAATCTTATTGAAATGATGACATATGCCCTAGTTTTATCGGGTAATCGAATCATTACTTCTGGTGCCATAGGTACAAATTCTGCTGCCATCCGGGGAGCAACGCGGGCTGATCCGAATTTGTTAACGGTGATTCTACCCCAAAGCCTGGAACGCCAGCCCTTGGAATCGCGCCAGCAACTAGAACAGGTAATGCATTTAGTGGAAAATACCAATAATGATAATCTGTCCCTTGCTGAAGCTAGTTACCTGTGCAACAAAGAAATTGTCTCTCGTTGCCAGCAACTGATTTGCTTTGCGTTTCACGACAGTGGGACTTTGTTACAAACTTGTCAAGATGCGGAAGAACAAAGAAAAGTGGTGACTCTCTTCTATTTTGATTAGTCATTTGTCATTCGTCATTTGTCCTTTGTATTTGACTGATGACTGATGACTGATGACTAATAACCAATAACTAATAAGTAATGATAATTTTTTTGTACTCGATCGCTGCTGCTGCCATTCTGATTTACCTGCCATTTTTGGTGGTAGCTTATGCCCGTGTGCGTATTGGCAAGGAAATGTTTTCTACTCCTCGCGCGATGGTTGATAAATTGCCGCCTTATGCCCAACGAGCTACTTGGGCACATCAGAACACCTTTGAAGCATTTATGGTGTTTGCGGCAGCGGCATTGATGGCTTATGTAACTGGTGTAAATTCTTCCATAGCACAAGTGGCTGCGATCGCCTTTGTGGTAGCCCGTTTGCTATACTCAATTTTTTATATTTTGAATATACCCCTTTTGCGATCGCTGATGTTTGCCATTGGTATTCTTGGCTCTGCCACTCTCATCTTTTTGAGCATCATCCAAGCTACTAATTAAATGGGGAATGGGGAAGGTGGGGCCCCCTCTGGGGATAAGGGGTAATGGGGAGTGGGAAAAAATTTCCCACTCCCCAATCTAAAATCGTTCGACTGAGCGACTTGTACTGAGCGTTCACGTAGCGTCTCGTAGAGAAGTCGAAGTAAGCCGAAGTCCAAAATCTAAAATCCAAAATGTTTTATGGCTTCTACATTTTCCTTTGACATTGTGAGCGACTTTGACCGACAAGAGTTGGTTAACGCTGTCGATCAAGTTATCCGAGACATCAAAGGTCGTTACGACCTCAAAGACACTGAAACTACTGTCGAGTTAGTCGAAGAAAGCATTAACGTTAGTACTGACAGCGACTTTACCTTAGATTCTGTACACGACATTCTGCGGGAAAAAGCCGCCAAGCGTAACCTCTCCCAAAAAATCTTTGATTTTGGCAAAGTTGAATCAGCCAGTGGTAATCGCGTGCGTCAAGAAATCAAACTCAAAAAAGGCATTAGTCAGGAAATTGCCAAACAAATTTCCAAGTTGATTCGGGACGAATTCAAAAAGGTACAAGCTTCAATTCAAGGAGATGCTGTGCGGGTTTCTGCCAAATCTAAAGATGACTTACAAGTAGTCATGCAGCGCCTGAAACAAGAAGACTACCCGGTGGCTTTGCAATTTACAAACTATCGGTAATTCGTAGTTAAAAATTCAATTACGAATTACGAATTACGTTAGCGCAGCGTAAAGCCTTCTCTACGAGACTCTGCGCGAACGCTTAGAGCGACGCAGGAGCGTCATTACGAATTATTTTAAGCCTGTCCGCCAATACTTTTTTGAAATGCTGGACGCTCAGATAACTGCTTGATATAGTTCAATACCTCTGGGTAGGAACTGAGGTCTAGCTTCAGCATGATGGGAATGTAACTCAGAATAGATCCCACTGCCACATCAGCAACAGTGAACTCATCGCCAAGCAAAAAAGGTTGCTTACTGAAAATTTCATTTAACGGAGTCAACAAGCGCGGCATTTCCCGCTCCCGACTTGCTTCTACAAAAATTCCTGGCCCAAGGGTAGCATTGGCAAACAAAACCCATTGGTAAAATACAGCACGTTCTTCTGGTGAAAGTGAAGTTTTACTGTACTTATCGGCAAGATACAGCAAAATTGCTCCAGATTCCCAAAGTTTAAAATCCCCATCAACAATTGCTGGAACTTTACCAACTGGGTTAATTGCCAAATATTCAGGTTTGAGATGTTCACCAGCCTGCATATCGAGATTGACAAATTCGTAAGGAACTTTTAGTTCCTCTAAATACCAGTGAACAATTGAGGCTCGACTACGAGCGCCACCATAAAGTTTGAGCATAATTACTTAAAGAACTTTGTGAGTGTGAGAATGTTGTTTAACGTTGTCTTCTTTTGTTACAACTCTAGCGGCATTTAGCACCCGCTTGCGCTCAATAGAATACTTAAATTCACTGTAGTTTGTACCTAAAGGAATTAAAGATTTTGCAGATTCACGACGCTTGTAGGTACGATCTGCTGCAAATGTCCGTGGTACAAATTCTTCTCCAAACTGAGCCGACTCTGGGAAGCCATCTGGCAACAGTTGTGAATCGCCATCTAGCAAAGATCCCAAAGTTGTTGCATGAGCCAGCTTATAGGAGGTAGGAATGCCCTTTAAGAGCGCTTCCAAAGCCGCAGAGGGAATCGGTTCTATAACTTCGATTTGATAAACTTCTCCATCTTCTTTGACGAAGCAGGTTGCCAAGCCGATAACAATGTAATCATCGGTTGCTAAATCAGGGGCATTGGGATAGGAAATTGCGGTTGTCATCGGAAAATTTCTCAAAATTTAAAAATTGCATTTAGGGAATAGGGCATGGGGCATTGGGTATTAATTATTCTCCCCCTACTTCCTCATCCCCCTCATCCCCCTCATCCCCTCTTTAATGAACGGCTTGTTGGCATTCTACCAATTTGTCGCTCTCACTACTTGACTAGTCTTTGAGATTAACGTCTGCTATTTCTGGAATTTCCCTTCAGGATCAAGTATTTATAAATAGGTTTGAGGAGCAATTGCTTATTTAAGGTGTAGATTTCTACTGATGTGAGTAGTTTAAATCTCAGTCTTAAGATGGCTTTAAAGTAACCATAAATACCTTGAGAATAGACACAGTGGTAAAACCACCAGCGTTCAAAAACTAGACTTTTATTTAACAAAGCAGGGATTTCAAGCAGGGAAAGATGAATATTCACTCATTTTTAGCTGACGATGACCAGCAAAGTAACCAATACAAGTATGTTCTAAATACTACAAACAAACTTCAGGAGCAGAGGAAAAGCGATCGCAGCGAATCTATTTTTGGGGATAGCGACTTGCGCTCTTGTGCTTTGAGGTTGGCTCAACAAGGAGATTATACTGAGGCGATCGCACTTTTAACCCAACTAATCTGCCGCCACCCCGACAATGCCATTGATTACAACAACCGGGGGCTAATTTATTTCCAAGGTGGTGAAACGCAAAAAGCGCTTTCCGACTATAATACAGCCCTCAAGCTTAATCCCTATTTGGCTAGTGCTTATAATAATCGAGCAAATTACTACGCGGCTTGTGGAGAATTAGCGGTAGCACTTGCCGACTACGATCAAGCAATTGATTTGAAACCTCACCATGTCCGGGCGTGGATTAACCGAGGCATTACCTGGCGTGATTTGGGGCAATATGAGGAGGCAATTGAGAATTTTGAGGTAGCACTGCTTTTCGGTCAACTAGAAGGTCATGCCTGGGCTGAACGCGGCAGAACTTACCATCTTTGGGGCGACTGGAATTGTGCGATCGCTGATTATCGTCGTGCCCTCACTCAACTGCCCTCTCAGGGCAATAGTAAGGATATTACTGGTTATCGCTTGCGTTTACAACTCGAAAATTGGCTAAACGAACTGCTATCTGAATCAGCGTCCTAATTGGTAGATTAGTTCTTCTGGGGGATTCAAAATTCAAAATAATTAATTAAATTTTGAATTAGAGTTTAGTGACGCTGCATCGCTAATGACTGATAGATGATAACTATATAGCTATTCAAGAATTAGCTATTAACCATTATTTATCGGCTATACCGATAATCCCAAATTCGCTATTTGTCTTAGGGTGATGACTCTGTTTGTTCATCTTCTCGGCGATCCGGATTCATCAACACGACCCGACGCTGATTAGGATCAAATCGGTATCCTTGTTGTTGCATAATACTTTTGGTTTGCTGAGGATCGAAGTTACGGCTAAATTCCACCTGCAAACCATTGACATGTCCTTCCATCAGTTTGACTTCAGTACTAATTTCACGCAACTTTTCTTGCTGTGACCAATGATAAGGCAAAAGTTGTGATAAGGCAGATGCTGCAACGGCTGTAATTACAACATTAACCGCTATTTTGGCTGTGCTTTCCAGTGCCATCACCTGGTAAGAACGTTGGCGAAGATGCCGCTTTGGTCGAGGAGTGACCCGGCGTTTTTGTATAGGTTGTAACGGTGGTCTGGAGGGTTGAATCGCGTTCATGATCCTAAAAAATAACCTCGCTGAGTGAAGGGAAGCACTGTAAAAGCTCTCTGGCGCTAATTATTGCTTGATTTAGCTGTCATATTACTTCATTTTTTTGAAATAGCTACAAGTGTTGCACCAGTTAAAAAATAACCTGGCTTACGTAAGTGCAAGGTTTCTAGCTACTTATGGCATAAAGCCGTAAGGTCTGGAAATTGCACCCCGTACTGCCAGGATTATTAGCTTTTTAACTGTGTCACATCGGAGCCTTATTTGTAAAGTTCTGTGGCTAATCGCCAAGCTAGAACTCCGGGGATCAAGGCCACAACTAGAGCGATGTAGACTTGAGTATCTGAGATGGAAGATATCTGAGCGATGTAGAGAGTATCTAAGATAGGCATGGCTGAAAACCTCTTAACCTGAATAGATTTTGAACAGTTCGTTTACTACTTTTCCTTGTTTTGCCAGGATTGGGGAATATCTTGTTACAAGATGCAACAAAAGCAGTTATTAATCAGTAGTCCTTAGTGATTCTTTATTAAAAAAATTCATAAAACTATGGATTTGTATTTGGGTATCGACTTTGGCACCTCTGGCGCACGCGGTATGGTGGTTAATCAGGAAGCTAGCATCCAAGTACAGGTGCAATATCCCTTCCAGGACTCACCAGCCGCCGTTATGCCAAAAATTTGGCAGGAGGCTTTGTTTGTGTTGGTGGAACAAATACCTGAAGAATTGCGGCGAGAAATTAAAGCGATCGCAATTAATGGAACTTCCTCTACCGTCTTGCTAGTTGATGCTGTTGGTAATCCAACAGATGCACCAATGCTGTACAACGATGCACGGGGATCATTGGTGCTAGAGCATTTGAGGAGTGTCGTACCCCCAAATCATACCGTGTTGAGTGCCACCTCCAGCCTCGCCAAACTTTTATGGATGAGGCAGTTACCTACTTTTAATGAAGCTAGATATTTCCTGCATCAAGCAGATTGGCTGGCGTTTCTTCTACATGGACAGTTGGGTATTAGCGATTACCATAATGCTTTAAAGCTGGGTTATGACGTGGAAGAGTTGAAATACCCAGAATGGCTAGAAAAGTTGCAAATACCGATTCAGCTACCCAAGGTTTTAACTCCTGGTACTCCAATTGCAAAATTGCGTCCTGAGATTGCAAATAAGTTCGGTTTCCGCCGTGATTGTCAGGTATGTGCTGGTACAACCGATAGTATTGCTGCTTTTCTCGCTAGTGGGGCAAAATTGCCTGGTGAAGCAGTGACTTCCCTCGGTTCAACATTGGTACTAAAGTTGTTAAGTCGTACCCGTGTAGAAGATTCCAGATATGGGATTTATAGCCATCGGTTGGGGGATTTATGGCTGACTGGTGGTGCTTCTAATACTGGCGGTGCAGTGCTAAAGCAATTTTTTACAACCGCTGAGTTAGAAAGTCTAAGCCGGGAGATTGATGCATCAATTGCTAGCGAGTTAGATTATTATCCGTTGTTGAAGGTAGGCGATCGCTTTCCGATTAACGATCCCAATTTACCCCCACGTTTGTCACCCCGCCCAGATAACCCAGTGGAATTTCTGCATGGGTTGTTAGAAAATATTGCCCGCATAGAAGCGCGGGGGTATGAATTATTACAACAAATGGGGGTAGACAAGTTAAGCCGTGTTTATACTGCTGGCGGTGGCGCGGCGAATGATACTTGGACTGCAATTAGGGCACGTCATTTACAGGTTCCTGTAGTTGCGTCAGTGTACACGGAAGCTGCTTACGGGACGGCGCTGTTGGCGATGGGGGAAGGAAGAAACGGTGAACAAAAGTAATTGTGTAACTATCTTGTAAATCAGTATCTATCCCAGTGACAATCGCCATATCTTGGTCGATACTAGGATGATTAGATACCGGATTATAGGTTTATCATCAGCTATTCGGGGATGGGTGCTTCGCCACAAGCGAATGTCATCTGTCCCCTTTACTAATTTATCGGCGTGAGTTCTGAGGCAATATGCTTGGGTTAATACCAATTCGTAATTCGTAAAAGGCTCAACTTCAGCCTTGTTGATCAAAAGCTGCTTCTGACTACTCTGGTAAAAAATACTGAAACTATTAAGATCAGAAGCATCTGCTTACTCAAATACCCACTAATCTATCCCAACCATGCCTCTGTCACGCATAATAACGCTGATTGTTGGTCTAATCGTCATTTTGGGGCTAGCCCTATGGCTAATTGATTCCCTATCACGGCTCTACTGGCAATTGTCCTATTCGCCGTTGCTTGGCAATCTGCTGTTATTGCTGCTGATTGTGCTTATAGGAGCTTTGGTTGCCGCTTTTGTCTATTATGTAGTGGTGATTCGGACTGGGGAAAAGCGATCGCGCCGCAACCCGAAGCGAGTGACTGCGGCGCAAATTCCGGCTGGCAAATCTGACGCTGCTTCCACAACTCTACAGGCTGTGCGGCAACAAGTAGGGCAAATTCAAGATGAAGTAGCACGTCAGGCTTTATTAAGTAAATCGCGGGAGATTGAGGCGAATTTAGCACGGGGTGAAATTCAAGTAGTGGTATTTGGTACGGGGAGTGCTGGTAAAACTTCCCTAGTTAATGCCATTATGGGGCGGATGGTTGGTCAGGTGGATTCACCGATGGGTACAACTCAAGTTGGGGAAACCTATTGTCTGCGGTTAAAGGGATTAGAACGCAAGATTTTAATTACGGATACACCGGGGATTTTAGAAGCGGGGGTGGCGGGAACAGAACGGGAACAAATGGCGCGGGAACTGGCGACGGAAGCAGATTTACTGTTGTTTGTGGTCGATAATGATTTACGACGCTCAGAATATGAGCCGCTACGGGGATTAGCAGAAATTGGTAAGCGATCGCTCTTAGTTCTCAATAAAACTGATTTATATACAGATGAAGATAAAGAAGCCATCCTTGCACGGTTGCGTCAAAGAGTACGGGGATTTATTGCAACTAATGATGTGGTGGCGATCGCTGCTAATCCCCAATCTGCACAACTAGAAACTGGCGAAACCTTTCAGCCAGAACCGGATATTGTTCCTTTGCTGCGGCGCACGGCTGCTGTTTTACGCGCCGAGGGTGAAGATTTGGTGGCGGATAACATTCTGTTGCAATCTCTGCGATTAGGAGACGAAGCGCGAAAACTCATTGATGGCCAGCGTCGCCGTCAAGCTGACAAAATCGTGGATCGGTTTCAGTGGATTGGTGCTGGTGTGGTATCAGTCACGCCTATACCAGTTGTAGATTTATTAGCAACAGCCGCAGTCAATGCTCAAATGGTTGTCGAAATTGGGAGAGTGTACGGCTGTGAATTGAATATGGAACGAGGACGAGAGTTAGCCCTTTCTTTAGCGAAAACTATTGCTAGTTTGGGCATTGTTAAGGGAGCGATTCAATTATTATCTACAGCTTTGCAACTCAATGTTGCTACTTTTATTATTGGTAGAGCAATTCAAGGCGTAACAGCAGCTTATTTAACCCGAATTGCTGGTAAAAGTTTTATTGAATATTTTCGTCATGATCAAGATTGGGGTGATGGTGGGATGACGGAAGTTGTGCAGCGACAGTTTCAAATTAATCGCAGAGATGAATTTATTAAAGCTTTTATTCAGGAAGCGATCGCGCGGGTTGTGAAGCCTTTACAAGATAAATCTGAGGTAATTGAACACGATGAAGAAACCAATAAGTAAGATGTTCTATGAATAGGTAAGAAGGTTAAAATAAGATAACTAACAATTCAGAGTTTTTATATGACTCAAGCCATAACGAAATTAGTAAAATTTGATGAATTCATCGAATGGTATCCAGAAAACTCTGAGGTACATTACGAACTACATGATGGGATAATTGTTGAAATGCCGAAACCTACAGGTGAACATTCTGATATAGCTGGTTTCCTCATAGATGAATTGAACGCAGCTATTAAACAGTTAGGTAAACGCGGCTTTTGGAACATCCCTAAAGAATGTGTTGTTAAGCCTAGTAGTGATAAATCTGGCTATGAACCAGACATCATTGTTTTAAATCGTGAAAATCTTGTTAAAGAAACTCGCTGGAAAACTGAGTTAGTCATAGAATACAGTAGTACCGTTAAATTAATTGTTGAAGTTGCCAGTCAGAATTGGCGAGATGACTACTACAAAAAATACAGTGACTATGAGGAAATGGGCATAGCCGAATATTGGATTGTTGACCACATGGCACGAGCAAGTAAAAAACTTATTGGCAATCCCAAACTACCAATTATTTCAGTTTATAAACTAATTGAAGGAGAATATCAACTGACTCAGTTTAGGGGTAGTGACCGGATTGTGTCACTAACATTCCCTAATTTGAATTTGACTGCTGAAGAGGTTTTTCAAGCTGCTTTGTAATCAAGAAGCTGCTATAATTATATATTTTACCATCAAATATTAACTTTTAAACATTTAAAGTGTGTTAGGGTCAATTTTTTCCTGTTGTAATTTAGCTAAAAGATTTTGCAATTGTTCTTCTGGTGTTGAGTATCTACCACCATTTTCGTCATACCAATATAGCCATTCCCGTGCTGTTCCTTGATAGGTTCCTCTTTCACGTCCAATACCTAAACCAATTTCAGGCATCCAGACTTTATCTCCTGGTTGTAAAATATATTTACCCTCAATTAAGCGATAAACTTCTAAACGTTGTCGCTTTCGTCTCAGACGTGTTGGAACATAAATGACATAATACAAAATACCTAACTTGGCATAATCTAATTTTTTTTGTTCGTATTCACTGTTGTAAGTTTGAGAAACAACTTCTAAAGTTAAAATTGGTGGAATTCCATCTTCTTCCCAAAGAACATAACTAGAACGTCCATTTTCTCCAACAAAACGTTCTACACCCAAACTTAGAAATCCATCTGGAACAATTGCCGGGTTACTAGGTGTATAATAAATCCCCATGTTGATGCCGAAAAACCAATCATCACGGTTTTGCCAGATCAAAGCTAAAGTAGCTAATAATAAATTGGGAATTAATATTTGTAGTTCGTTATCCACTGGTATATCTAGAGAATCTGGTAATTCTGCTGATGAAGGGAGGCAGTCTAACGGATTGTAATTGAACATAAGCAATACTCAATCTCTAAAATCAAAATTTAAACTTATTTGCTCATAACTTAAGGGTATCTCAGGTTGCACATAAGATACCTTTGCTTAAATTTCATCGAAAATAGTCAATGAAATTAAGGATACGAATTTTAATAAAATATTATATTTTGTTACGTAATAATACTTAAAAATTCAACTGATATTGAAGGTATCAAATTTCTGGTTATTTATTTCTAAAGCATTCCGGAAATTAGGAGGGAATGTCAGAAAAACTAAATAAAAGGACTTACTGAGTAACCAGATCATGAGCCAGCACATAATCGGTAAATTACTACAAGGGCGTTACGAAATTGTCCAAAGCCTGAGTTCAGGGGTATTTGGACAAACATACATTGCTATAGACGTAGATTACCCACATAATCCCAAATGCGTTGTTAAGCAGATAAAAGTTAGCAGTGCCGAATCCGGCTACTTGGAGATGCTGAGGTCACTGTTTCTGACTGAAACCCAAACCCTCAAGCTGCTGGGAAGCCATCACCAAATTCCAGAATTCATCGCCTGCTTTGAAGAAAACGAGCGATTTTATTTAGTGCAAGAGTGGAT
>Ga0209490_10001630_pt1 | contig 21463 bp, 12 predicted proteins | sample MAT06_FD_187209 | JGI IMG/M metagenome (GOLD analysis project Ga0209490, IMG submission 187209) | Freshwater microbial communities from Lake Fryxell liftoff mats and glacier meltwater in Antarctica - MAT-06 (SPAdes) (version 2) | ecosystem: Environmental > Aquatic > Freshwater > Ice > Liftoff... | reverse complement strand
GTATCTACACCATCCGCCTATACTCTCTGAGCGATCAGAAAGTAGAAAGGGTGATGGTTGCTAAGTAATCGTCTAGAGAAATAGATTTAAAAAATCCCTCCGGCATTGCCGGGGGGATTTTTTTTTGCGGTAAAGCCCAACATGATTCATGTGTAAGGCCAGGATTGATAGCATCTACACGTGATCCGCCTTGTATGGACTCAATTTAATGCGTCCCATCATCAAACATATCACCCATACAGTATTCATCTGTATGTACGCTACAAAACGTCCATGTACACCATGAATTTTCATGATGGTTCGATTATTGATGTTTATTTTGAACGAAAAAATGAAATTTGAAAGCCTAATGTTGAATCTAAAAGTTCGGATACCAAAACGGTAGTAGATCAAATACCTATGAGAAAAGAAAGCAATTGATAAAATGATCGAAAACATCTTTAAAATCTTTAGTCAGAAACCTCTTCCGCAATTATCGGAAGTAGATGAGCTGTATAGGGACACCATAACAAAATTGTCGACCGAGGAAAAATTGGCATACTGCAAGCGCCAGTTGGAAGCTGTTGAGTTTGATCTCAAGAAGCAATCTACTCGGTATGTGCCGCAAGACAAAAGAAGGGTTCAAATTTTAAAGAATGAGATCGCAAATCTTTATTTTCCTGAAAGCGGAGTAAAGAATTAGTAGAAATTCTCGTTTGTATTTGCAGTAGATCCCACTCTAGAGTCCGAAGTGAGAATGAGAGCGGTACAAATAAGTAGGCAGTAAGGCAGGACGAAATCAGAAACAGAGTAGCGAATGAGTTAGAGGCTCAAGCCATCGGCTATTGAGAGAGTTAAAAGCCATTGAACAGTCTTCCTTCAACCATCCAGCGTTGTTCAATTTGCCAATGGGTTCAGGTATTGGGTTACGGGCATCTGCTCTATAAACGGGCTTTAGCCCAAACCTAAATTCCATCAATCAAAGTTTTATATCATATAGAAGTTTCTAGGTTTGGGCTGAAGCCCGAGGAACTCTTGGCTATCAAAAAATCCCGTTGCTGAAGCCATGGGCAAGTGAAGGATTCAACATCCATTGGACAGTCTTCTTTCAACCATCCAGCGTTGTTCAAGTTGCCAATGCCTTCAGGTATTTGGTTACGTGCATCTGCTCTATGAACGGGCTTTAGCCCAAACCTAAATTCCATCAATCAAAGTTTTAGATCACATAGAAGTATCTAGGTTTGGGCTGAAACCCGAGGAACTCTTGGCTATCAAAAAATCCAGTTGCTGAAGCCATGGGCAAGTGAAGGATTCAACATCCATTGGACAGTCTTCCTTCAACCAACCAGCGTTGTTCAATTGGCCAATGCATTCAGGTATTTGGTTACGTGAATCTGCTCTATGCTAGGGCTTTAGCCCAAACCTAAATTCCATCAATCAAAGTTTTAGATCATATGGAAGTATCTAGGTTTGGGCTGAAACCCGAGGAACTCTTGACTATCAAAAAATCCCATGACCGAAGCCATGGGCAAGTGAAGGATTCAAAATCCATTGGATAGTCTTCCTTCAACCATCCAGCGTTGTTCAATTGGCCAATGCCTTCAGGTATTTGGTTACGTGCACCTGCTCTATGCTAGGGCTTTAGCCCAAACCTAAATTCCATCAATCAAAGTTTTAGATCATATGGAAGTATCTAGGTTTGGGCTGAAGCCTGAGGAACTCTTGACTATCAAAAAATCCCATGACCGAAGCCATGGGCACGTGAAGGATTCAAAATCCATTGGATAGTCTTCCTTCAACCATCCAGCGTTGTTCAATTTGCCAATGCCTTCAGGTATTTGGTTACGTGCACCTGCTCTATGCTAGGGCTTTAGCCCAAACCTAAATTCCATCAATCAAAGTTTTAGATCATGCAGAAGTATCTAGGTTTGGGCTGAAACCCGAGGAACTCTTGGCTATCAAAAAACCCCATTGCTGAAGCCATAGGCAATCGAGGGCTTCAAAATCCATTGGAAAGTCTACTTCGCCTCATTTGTCTATAACAACTACTCCAACGGCATTCAACATTTCATGCATATATCCCTCAGTTCATCACTCCAAACAGACCTCTATGTGCAGCGCCGGATCATATTCAAATTTGATAGTAAATGATTGTATTACCGAATTCACAACAAAAAAAAAGGGCGCCATAAGGACGCCCTTTTTAATATCTATTAAGTGGTCCTAGTAAACAACCACTTTTTTCACAACCTTTTCATCACCTACTTGGAGCTCGATGAAATAAACTCCTTTCGATTGGTCTGTAAGATCTACCTCAATGCGATTAAGATCTGTAGTTTGATCAATCAAAATTCCTTTGAGAGGTCTGCTGAGATTGTCGCGAACAGATATGGTAATTGGCTGGTCTTTGTTCTTCATAACACTTAGATAGAACAATCCGTTGTTCGGATTTGGGTATAAAGTCAGCTCCGGAGCCAATGGCCCAACAACGATTACTGTTGTACAGATTTTACGCACACAAACGACACCATCTTCGGCAATTCTCGTCACCCGCACACACACGGTGTAGGTTCCAGGACCTGGGAAGGTGTGAGTGATAACGTCATTTCCATCTGCTATAACCGACGGAGATCCATCGTAGAACCTCCACAACACTTCATCACATTCATTCAGATAACCTGCTCCAAACAGCGTAAAATCAAAAGTTGTTGGAGTAGCACTGGCTATCACATGGATGCCTAAGTTCACTGCTGCATGGAACTCATCATTGCAAATACAATCGATGCTAATACCACAATCGGGAAGTACTATGCAATCGTAGAATGTGCAACAACTATGGTATTCTTCATTTATCACTTCGTGCAGTGTTACATTGAAGCATACGGTATCCCCGGCCACAGCAGGAGCTCCAATTGGAATGCTAAATGGACCAAAAATCGTGTTCGGTGCCAAGGATCCCAGAGGTACGATAATATCATAAGCACCCATTCCTGTTCCAGTAAATGTGAAATGCGCTTCATTCACTGTGTAGTTCGCAGTATTTTTTATGTAGCCTTGATACGTCCATGTTCCTGTAAGTGGATTACATTCTATGATTTCGTCAAGAATGTAGCCGCAATCAGGTTCACAGAATACGTCGATTGTATCTCTGCACACAATTACTCCATCGTGCATCCATGTAATTTCTATCTGCTGTGCAGGCGCCGTGTTAGTGAAAACACAGATTTCTGGTAAAGTAAAAGCTCCAAGTGGCACGGCGTTTCCAAAGATCAATCCTGGAATGAGACTGAAGGCTGTGTTTGTGTAGCCACTCGTTGTCCAACCGGATCCAAATGGATTATTCAAGGTTACAGTTGTTTGTGGTGATATCACATTTACTCCAATCTCATCGAAATAAGTGCCACTGTAACCATTGTATAAGGTAAAATTGTAACAGCAGTCACCAGTAGAAAGTGTATCTACCATTTCTACCCACACATGCTCACAAAGATCGCACAACGGAATGTCTATGCAATAAGTAGTATCTGCAGTGCAGCAAACAATAACATCTTGTTCTTCCGGATTTCCTTGGTGTGCGGTAAGGTTATAACAGAAGGTTTCCCCCTCGATACCTGTACCTGAAAGTAAAACAGTAAATGTTTCACAATCTCCTGGTAAAATTGGATTACTTGATATATCAATTGCCGGTGGTGTTATAATTATTCCCACAGGAATTATTGGGTTGATCACTATATATCCTACGCTAAATGGTGCGTCAATTGGATTACACACGGTGAATTCATATACGATAGACGCTCCATCACAATAGATAGAATCGTTCGTCATGTACAAACAATCAGGTTCAACCGGACAATGAAGTTCAATCGTATCGGCACAAAGTATGCTTTCGTCCATTCCATACCAATTGATAATAATTTGTTGCGGACTATTCACAACATTTGTCATACAAAGGTCTAGGAAATTATTCACCGTACCTGATGGTATCGGTGAAAGTATGGTAGCACTTGAAATACCGATGAGTTGTGGTCCTACCGATTGGAATGCTAATCCCGGCGCCAACGAACTCAGATCTACTATGAAATCCGCATCGTTGGTGGTGATAGTAAATCCGATCAAAGGTCCATAGTTGTTGGTATAACTCAAAGAGATACAACACGAATCTGCAACACCATCAGAGTTTACTTGATAGTCATAATCGATAGATACATTATCGCATAATGTGGAGTCACAATTAATAAGTGTCAACTCCAATAGATCCGAAGTATCACTACATCCGAAAATTGTAGTTCCGGTGAGACTATAGGCGCCTGATTGTGTTACGATCAAACACTGAGAAGTGCCACCAAGAATCGGGTTTCCATTAAAATTCCATTGGTATGAAGCCAGTCCACTTGGACCGCAAATCGTATCCGGATTGCACGCTTCATAGCATCCCTGAGGTACAATGCACAAATCTGGCAGTGGATGAATCGTTGCGCTTGCTGATCCGCTGCAGCCGGTGAGGGTATCCGTTGCAAAAACGGTGTATGTACCTGCCATCAAAACGGTAGTTACTAGTCCTGTGTCGCCATTAGACCAATTATAAACTACATTAGGTAGCAAAGGTCCAGCCGTTAGTGTTGTAGGTGAGCCTGCGCATCCTGAACCGCTTAATGTAATGGATACGTTGGGCGATGTGGCAAGAATGACGGTGTATACCGCCGACGTATCTGTACATCCATTTTGATCTGTTACTACTACTGCATAGCCCGGAAGCAAATTGTAGTCGCAAACAGATATTTGATAGAATATTTCCCCAGGTATTTGATTCGACGGATCATACCACTGATAATTGTTTCCAACAACATAAGGTACACTTAAAAGATTACAGCCCACATCACAGATTACTGGATTTCCTGAAATAATTACGTTCGGAAGTGGCAGTGCAATTACTTCTACAGGGTCTAATTGAAGCGGACAACCATTCGCATCTGTGATCAATACGCTATAAATGCCAGCGCCTACTGTTATGCTTTGTGTGGTAGCACCATTTGACCAAAGATAAGTGTATCCTACCGGAGCTGTTAGTGTAGTCATCTGACCCACACAGATTGTCAAATCAGGTGAAGTGATATTCGATGGTGGTATAGCCGGATAGATCGTTACTAAAACACTATCCGTTTGCTGACACCCAGCGATATCACTTGCTGTTGCAGTTACCCAGTATATTCCTGCCGCGTTATAAGAATGCTGCGGTGATTGTCCAGTGAAGGTAGCTCCATCCTTAAAGTCCCAGAAGTAACTAATGGCTCCGCTTGCTGTCGCAGTAAAGCTCACAGGGAATCCAACCCATGTGGAAGTGGGTGCAGCACTTACAATCGGCACGCCTACCGAACCAATGGTCACGTTATGCGTTATGGTTGCTTGACATCCATTGGTGTTGAACACCGTCAATGTTACAGGATATACTCCTCCACCCGGGAAGGTAATAGTCGGATTTGTTAAATTGGATGTAGTAAATCCAAAGTTCCAGGAATACGATGAAATCGCATTTCCAGGTCCAGCTATCCAAGTTCCGTTCTCGCTAAACTTAACGCCTGTACAGCCAATAGATAGAAAGTCAAAATCAACTGCAAGAGGAACACATACACTTGTATCTGTTTCTACAAGACAAAATTCACCAGGACTGTTCAACTTGGGAACAGACGCTTGAAGTATCACGTTATAACATCCTGCAGCGAGGTATGTATGTGAAGGACTAGCTGCGCCTGAAAAGAATCCATCTCCAAAGGACCACTGACTTACAGTAACGTTTGAACCAACTAAAGCAAAGTTGATATTGTTACAATTGGGTAATACAGGTCCATAGCTGATAGACAAAGTATAAGGCTCAGGCTCACATGGAGCTGACTCACAAGCCGATTCGTAAACCAAGAATGGAAGAGATACATTTTCACAACCTGTGCAAACATCTGTGACTTTTACTGTGTATGAATATGTTCCTACTATGCCTTGAAATTGATGCATAAATGTGGATACAGGTGACTGAGGTCCTTGGCTTATTCCTCCACAGAACCATTCAAACTCATAACACAAATTCGTTTGAGCTACTAGTGTTACTGTATGAGGATTCGGAATGCAAATAATAGGATTATCTCCTGAAGATATCACAGCTATTGGGCCTGGGATGGCGGCTACAGTAGTATATGCTGTTGCCAAACATCCATTTATGTCCGTAGTAGTTACACTATATATACCTGCTGCTGATACTGATGTGCTGCTTAAAACTCCTCCATTACTCCAAGCATAGCCAGAGAAGCCTGCTGTTGCTTGCAGAGTAAGACTCACTCCTTGACACAAATAACCAACTTGAGTGATTGTTGGAACTATGGGACTAAAGATATTGTCGTTGAGATTCACAAAGCTCGTTTGCCCACATACTGTAATGGCTGCAGTAACGGTCACCGGACCTGGGTCATTGTTCCACTGCACTGATGCTACTTGTGTTCCCTGACCGCCAACCACACTACCCGATGTTATAGGTGAAATACTCCATACAATCGCTGCACTTGGATGCTGAGTAGGAGTTAATGTATAAGAAGATAGTGAATTGGTACATGCCGCTGTTCCTGTAATGTTAAGCGGTCCAATCGTTCCGATTTGATTTACTTGAAGCGAAATTGTATCCGACATACAAAATGGATTGTAGCCCATTTGTTGAGCCACAGAAACGGAATAAGGGCCTGTTGGTCCCCAAGCTATACCTGTAGCAGCCGCATTTGGTGAAAGTGGTGTTCCGTTTTGTGCCGTCCAGAAAAATGTAACCCCTAAGTCAGATGTCACAACAGAGTAGTAAGTTGTGTCGTTCGGACATACTTCTATAGGACCCAATATGTCGTCTGCTGGACCCTGCTCAACAACTGTTATAACAACTGTCTCAATGTTGTTGCAAAAAATCCCAGGAGTATTTGGAGTAGCTGTAATAACATACGTTCCGATAGCGGGCCATGATACATTTATAATATCTGTGAAATCGCCACTAAAAGGAACAAAGGGTGTTATGTTCCAATCGTAGTTGGTAAATATTATAGGCGAGGTGGCTTGAATAGTTGAAGTGCTTCCAACACAAACTAAAGTAGGTCCTAGCACAGTAATATCAAATTCAGGTCGAATGTTTACTGTTAGATCGGCACTTCCACAACATTCTCCGTCTTCGTGACCGGGCAGCCCTTCTAAAAATTCGCTGCAATAATCCACATGGATGGTTCCAACTCCCGCTGAGCCCCATGTTATAGTTATCGTATTAGTACTGTCGTCTATAACTGATGTAGCTCCAGTTACCTGCCATAGATATAATGTGCTCATCCATTTCGGGACACTATATGTTTCAGTAGCGCCTTCACACACTACTATTGGACCAGTAATCTGACTAATAGTTGAAATGATTGGCACTGTTGCCGTGGACGGGCTAGAACAATAGCTGCTGTCGCAACCACTTACGTTGAGAACAATGGTGCCAAAAGGTCCACTGCCCCATTGAACACATATATTATCTGTTCCATCCCCGTAAAAAGTGATCGGATTGCCAAGTGCATCATATACTTCCCAATCGTAAACACTGCAATTTGTTGCATCTGTCCAATAACAACTACTGTCGCCTGCACACAATGTGGAGATACAATAGATTTGCGGACCCGGCAATGAGTCTACCACTACATCTATTGAGATTGTATCGGTGCAACAGCATAGAGGATTTCCGAGGTCATCGTAGTTGTAATTTATTGCAGTAAGTGTTACTGTATAGTTGCCTGGAGTAGTATAAGAATGACATATCGGAAGCAACGTAGAGGAGACTGTTACTCCATCACCAAAATCCCAGAATAAATCGTCGTAATTAGTCGAAGCTGAGGCATTAAAACACATAGGCGATCCAAGACAAGCGTATCCAGATGTACTGAAACTAGCAACTGGAGAAGTCATTATTTCTATACAGAAAGAATGATTGACTGAAATACCACTAATAGTATCAGTTGCTAAAACAGTAATGTTGCCAGTTCCGGCAGCGCCCCAAGTTATGATTTGCTCAGCAGCATTTGAACCCTGCACGCCTGTTCCACCAATAATATTCCACAAGTAAACGTTGTTGACAAGCAGCGGAAGAAAAACGGTTGAAACAGAATTTTCACATACATGTATGCAAGAACTAACGCCATTTCCGAGTGCATCACTTCCACCATATTCCGACAAGTCAATCAATGTGCAGTCAGGTTTTGGACAAGCGACTTCGATACAAACAGATGCTACATCGCATACCTGCCCTTGCAGATCACATAGCAAATAGCGAAGAAGGTGATTTCCACAACAGCTCGCAGCTCCCGCGATTGAGACTATTGTTCCATCAGGTGTGAGATAGAAACATGGATCATCATTTAGTTGAGTGAGCGTGAAGGAAAACCCATTCATTACATCATTACCCAATACACTTCCTGGTATTGGATCTCCTTCATTGATAGAATAGACATCGTTGTTGGCTATTATGGCGCAATCTCCCAATTGACAAGAACCATCATCGATGGATGCTTTAGGGTCAAAATTGCATGCTGCAGGTTCCATGCAGCCGGGACATTCATCGCCTGGTCCGGTTCCTGTTTGAGCGTAGAGCCCAATTCCCATTAATAAAGCGAAGAATAATACAAATAGACGCGCAGGGACGAGCGCCTCAAAGTGAGGTAAAATTTTACTCATGATAGTAAATGTGTTAGTACTTGGTTTGTTAAGGGGTGCTCCTTAGGTTCAAATTTAAACATTATACTAGTAAGGCGCTATAATACTTTCATATGATTCTCTCATGAAAGAAAATCATTTCTAGAAATCTAGAGACGTGATTTAAATAATATTTAAATCATTAAAAATCAAACAGATAAATGTTTAAGAATACTATTAGAAAGGTGATTATACTGACCTATGATCGGGTGAATCTTCTGATTTCGATCGTCTGTCGCGATACTTGCGTGCAGCCAAGTAGAGCAGAAAGCTGATCCCTAATAGCCCGATAATTCCCCAAGTCCAACTCACATAACCCTGCAATTCTACTAAAAATATGATACCTAGAAGCAAGATGGTGGCTACTTCATTCAACAATCGCAAGTAGAATGAACTGAAAAAACCTTGGTCAAGTTTGGGTGACTTAAATATAAATTGACCATAGCCATGATATATGTACAGCAAAATCACTAGAAAAATCTTCATCAACATCCAAGGTTGTTTTAAAAAATACATGTTGGAAAAGAGCAACCAACTTCCGAATATCAATGTAAGTATTGCTGAAGGCCAAGAGATATAATACCATAAACGGTATTCCATTAGCTTAAACTGTTTGATCAAAATCCCTCTCTCAGGTTCAGGTTTTTGTTGAGCCTCTGCATGATATATAAAGAGCCGGAACATGTAAAACAATGCGCTGAACCAGGTAACGATAAAAATGATATGGAGTGATTTTATGATCAGTAATGTCATGTTGCAAAGGTAAGTAATAGTTCGGGAAACCGCGCTACAAGCGGAGAAGCTTTTTTTTTGCGAGAATTTGGAATTCGCATGGCCGCTTAAAAAAGTGTTACCATCATTGCACCCTAAACTAAAAACTCTTAAAGATGAAGTATTTATTTATTAGCCTGACTATCCTGCTGGCTGTAGGGTGTCAGAAACAAAACAATGTGAACGATGTAATGGATGATGTTACCACTACACATGTCGATCGAGGATTAATTGCAGAAATTCAGTTTGCTATCGATCATCAAAGCCATGTGCGAGCTTCTGGACCGGCAAACCCAAACAATGCTTTTGACTATTTCGGTGCCTATGAAAGGGACTTGATCTTGGCAATCAACGCTAAACAAATGGGTTCAGTTGCGGCTACCTCTCGTCAGGAACATTTGCAATTGGTTAGCGCATACATGTCTCAAAACGCAGCCCCGGAGCTCAATACTTCTGGCGAGGTGGGTTCCTTGGAACTCTCTGTTCTGCAGGAAGCGAAAAATCTTTTCACTTCTCAATCAAGTACCGATTTAAAGGTCCAATCTTTTATAACTATGGAGAATGTGATTCGAGGATCCGCAGGTTTGAATGGAGATGCCAAGGCAAGATTGCTCGCTTTGTGTTCATCTCTTCGTTACGTGAGTTACACGCTTGGAAACGACGGGATTTATGTGAATGGTAATCTAGAATTAATTGAAGGTTGGTGGGATTGTTGGGATCAACAGTTCTCATTAAGCGTTGGCACCAATTTAGTCAATGATCTCTTTAGTTGGAATGAGGCTCCAGCTTCTACAGCCTTGAGCTGGTGGGCACTTCCATGGACACTTGGAACGGCTATAGTTGACGGCGCTTGGCAAGCAAGTCACAACTGCTAATAAGGAAAGATAGGCTTTTATTAGGACCTTTTACTGCATTTGAAACATGACGCATGCACTTATTTTGACATCCACTACAGAACTTTTTAAAAGTTTTGTAGTGGAGAGTGCAGGAAAGAAGGAGTGGATTTGGCGGTTTTTTTAGTTTTCATGTAATGCCATGGATTTATAAGTTTAAAAAATTTTGAATTATTTTAATTAATTTCACATTATGAAAAAATTGGAAATCGTTTTATGGCTTGTTCTAATCTCTTCATGCATTCTGGCATCGGCGATGGAAAATATGAAAACACCCTCGCTTATTTTGATGGGACTTCTACCGATTCTACATTTCATATTTGCTAGAAAGTGGTATGTCGTGAACAAAGAATTCTTATTGCCTTATGCGACAGCTTGGTCCCTAACTCTTGTTTGTACTTTGGCAGTGCTCGAAGCCAATAATTTAAGTAATGAGGGTTATCGACTTGCATTTTTAATCTCTATGCTCGCTTGGGGTATTTATGTTTTATACTTAAGAAGTAAAGAAGAAGCCCCTGCGAAGGACCGTTATAATATCTTCTTGTTCAAGATGTATCTCATCTCCGGTGTGCCCGTTTTGTTCTTTTGAGGACGGATTCGGCACAATGTTGTTAAATCAAGTGGTGGAAATGTGAAAGATGTTTATAGAGGTACATAGGGGTTCCGTTTAGACTCTAATTGGACTTGAATTTCATTCTTCCTTCGTACTTTTGCCGCCAAATTTCGAATATGAAAAATGCTACTGCGGCAAGTACCCTCACCGTTTCCACACACCTCGTTTTACCTGAAAATACCAACACACTCGGTAATCTTATGGGAGGTCAACTCCTCAACTGGCTCGACATTGCAAGTGCGATATCAGCACACCGCCTTTGTAAGAGGGTGGTAGTGACTGCAGCGGTGAATAATGTGTCTTTCCAACACCCCATCAAACTGGGTGATATCGTTATTATTGAGGCGAAAGTGTCGCGATCATTCTCTTCATCAATGGAGGTGTTCATGGATATTTTCGTAGAACACCACACCACGGGTGATAGGATCAAATGCAATGAAGCCATATACACTTTTGTGGCAGTCGACCAATTGGGAAGTCCCATCAATGTGCCTGAACTATTACCGGAAACTCCTGAAGAACAAACCAGATTTGAAGGGGCGCTGCGTCGACGTCAGCTTCGCCTCATACTTGCGGGCAAAATGAAACCCGAAGATGCTCACGAACTCAAGGCTCTTTTTCTGAAGTAAAAAGCCTATTGATCGTCTCCACAAGATGATCTGAATCTATTTGCTGAATGCAACTACCTGGAGGACCATAATTGCAACGGTTTCCCAGTTTGGAACATGGGCGTTTTTTTAAATGCCAAGGCTGAACGATAGTAGATAGAGGATGTGGACGATAAGGATACATTCCAAATTCGGGAACAGTACATCCCCATATTGATACAATCTTTTTTCCAAAGGCACTTGCAATGTGCATCATACCGGTGTCGCCGCTGACAACCAATGCTGATTGGCGAATACAATCAGCCGATTCATGAATACTCAACTTTCCAGTTAGGTCGATAACGTGCGAGTTTCCAGCCTCCAAGATTTTTTGCGCTGCTTCTGAGTCCTCGCTACCTCCAATTAGAACGATGGGATGTTTTATTTTCGAAATAACCCCAACTACATTCTCCGGTAGCAATTTTTTTCCAGCATGTGCTCCACCGATGACCCATGCGATGTGGCCTTCTTTAAAAGATTCCGTGAGTAATGTTCTATCAAACTCAGTGTTTTGAGGGAGATAATATTCCAATCCTTTTCCATCGTCTTGAACACTGAAGGCTTTGAGGCAAGCCAAATAACGATCTACCACATGGTTTGGCGGCATGATGTTGATACCAAAACGCACCAAAAGCCATTTTGCTGTATTGTGTTTTTTAACGCTAAAACTTAATTTCTTCAAACCCTTTTTTACAAAATAGGATCGGGCATTGCGATGAAGGTCAATGACGTAGTCAAAGTCAAGGGATTTAAGTTCCGGCATTACCTCCTGAACTGTCTTTTCGATTGTATGAATCTTCTTGATACGTGGATTGGCCGAAAGTACTCCGGCGAATTTTTTCTTCGTCACAAAATGTATTTCAATCTCTCCTTCCAATTGTTCTTGCAAATAGCGGAATACGGGAGTAGTCAGTACGATATCACCTATGGAACTGAAGCGAATGACAAGTATGCGGGTTGGTCTTTGCAACGTCGCGAAAATAAACAATGTGTATAGTCATAAACCACGATCACTAGTAGAACTTGAACTTTCATTATTCATAGGGGCAACCTACAGTTCAATGTCGGCATCCCGAGTTTTAGATATTCTGTGTGTCCATGCTGGATGATCTCGGATTATTTTTGGCCAATGGTTTTGACAGATACCCACGCGCACTTGTATGTGCAGGAATTTGAGAATGATATTGATCAAGTGATTTCCAACGCTCTGGAGGTCGGGGTTTCTCGTGTGTTCCTACCCAATATTGATGTGAGATCTATGGATGCTGTGAATGATTTAGCAGCCCGATATCCAAAAATGTTTTTCCCAATGATGGGCATGCATCCCTGTTCAGTCAAGGAGAATTTTCGAGATGATCTGGCAAAAATTAGAGCAGCTCTGTTCTCAGGAAAGTATTTTGCAGTTGGTGAAATGGGTATTGATCTTTTCTGGGATAAATCAACATTGCCTATACAAATTAAGGTGTTTGAAGAACAAATAGCTTGGGCCAAGGAACTCCAATTACCAATTGTCATTCATGCCCGCGATTCGTTTAATGAAATATTTGAGGTTATGGATCGCCTCTGTGATAATCGATTGACCGGTGTATTTCATTGTTTTACCGGAAGTTTGGAGCAAGCACAGAAAATCATGAGTTACCGTGGATTTTACATGGGGATAGGTGGTGTACTGACTTATCCGAAAGCTCAACTTGATCTCGTACTGAAAGATGTACCACTTGAATACATGGTTCTCGAAACAGATTCACCTTATCTCCCGCCGGTGCCATTTCGAGGCAAGCGCAATCAGTCTGCATATATTCGTATTGTGGCAGAAAGGCTGGCTTCAGTTAAACAAATTTCTTTAGAGGAATTGGCTCGAATCACAACCGAAAATAGTAAAAAGCTCTTTGGAGTCTGATTAAAATGAATAGACCTTCTCTACTATTAATATATACAGGCGGCACCATTGGTATGATGGAGAACGCTGTTACGGGGGCATTGCAGCCTCTCGATTTTAGTCACATGTACGATTTCGTTCCCGAACTGCGAAGGTTTGCTTTTGATATTGATGTGCATTCATTTGAGGAACCCATTGATAGTTCAAATGTGAATATTAGAACATGGGTGCATTTGGCTGGAATTATCCAAGAGAACTATTCGAAGTTTGATGGTTTTGTGGTCCTTCATGGCACTGATACAATGGCATATACAGCTTCGGCACTCAGTTTTATGCTAGAAGGATTATCCAAACCAGTGATTTTTACTGGAGCACAATTGCCTATGGGTCGATTGAGAACGGACGGTCGCGAAAATTTAATTACCGCTCTTGAAATTGCCGCCGCACGTTTTGATGGCAACCCTGCCGTCCGCGAGGTTTGTATTTATTTCGAATCAAGTTTGTTTCGCGGAAATCGAACGCACAAATACAACACCGAGGACTTTGATGCTTTTGAAAGTGCTAATTATCCAACTCTAGCGAACGTGGGAGTGCATATTTTTTACAATCGACAGTCCTTGTTAAATCTATCGGAGGGGCAAATGAATGCGCATCTCGCAATGAGCGATGAGGTAGCCCTCTTTAGAATTTTCCCGGGCATGAACGAATCTATTGTTCGAAATATGCTCTTGAGTCCCTCATTAAAGGGATTGGTACTTGAGACATTTGGTTCTGGCAATGCGCCAATGGATCGTTGGTTCTCCGACATACTCTCTCAAATTATTAAGAGAGGAGTTGTTGTTGTGAACATATCTCAATGCAATCAAGGTTTTGTAGAACAAGGTCGATATCAAACTAGTCTGCAACTTGTAAATGCAGGAGTATGCAGCGGAGCAGATATGACGGTAGAAGCAGCGCTCACAAAACTGATGTACCTTATAGGCAAGGAATATACGCCTACAGAAATCCGTCGTTTAATAGAAACACCTTTGCGCGGAGAGTTGACGAATTATTCGGTGTTGGGACAACTGCGCAGTTAGGATTTTGCGGATTTGGAAACATTCGAAGACTCTAAATCCAATTTGGTCTGTGATGAATTGACAAGAATTATAACATCAATTCAAGTAGCACAATACTTTTCAATCTTTTGATAACGATTTCATCCATTAGGGTGAGGATATATTTTCAAGTTCGCTGCTCCTTTGCATAGCAATTTACAAGGGATGCCCTGCTTGAATGAAAAGGCACTCTTGTGAAAGCCTTAACTTAATACCAAAGAACATCATGAAACAGTTCTTACAAGCCGGTTCAATTTTTCTTTTGATGCTGCTCACGGCCACAACAGTTCACAGCGCAATCATTTTTGTTGACCTTGATGCGAATGGATCCAACAATGGAAACTCTTGGGCGAATGCATTCGAAGACCTTCAAGAGGCACTTGCTGTTGCGGGCTCCAATGATGAGATATGGGTGGCCGCTGGAGTATACAAACCCACGAGTACCAGTAACTGGGACATCTCATTCGAAATACCAAACGGGGTGGAACTCTATGGCGGGTTCAACGGAACAGAAGCTATACGTTCTCAAAGAAACTGGGGTTTAAATTCTACGGTACTCAGTGGAGCCATCGGAAGTTCTACCGATGAAACTGACAACAGTCGCAGGATTGTTGTTGTGGAAAATGCACCACTCACAGTTACGATCGATGGTTTCAACATAAGGAAATCCTACAACAACGATGCAGCCAGTGATGATTCACCGCTATTTGTCAATGAAAGTTTAGTAGTTCTGAAACATTGCGAGATCTATGACAACGTTTCGCTCAGCGCTTGTGCCATTCAAGGGCTGTATAGTATGCAGAGTTCACAACCGGATGTTTTGGTTGACAACTGTTTGATATACCCAAACATATGCAATGGTTCAGCAGGCGAAGTAATAGATTGTGGAAGCTTTGAAGGACAAGTGGAAATACAAGAGTCCACAATTACTAAAAATATTATGACCGGGGCCTTTGGTAGAATAATCACTGGACAACAGAGCACCGGACTAGGAGCTGGGGCAATTTGCCTGCTTTACAATTCTATCATTTGGGACAATACCATTTCGCAGGAATTTTTCTCTGCTGAAAGTATGATTGCACAAAACAACATTTTGCAGGAGGATTTGCCGACTATTGGGGTGAGTGGAGGACTGAATATTGACGTTGACAACTTGGTAATTAATCCAGAGTTTGTAGACCAGTCGAATAACAACTTCACATTGAAATTATCTTCTCCTGCTATCAATGCGGGCAATAATTTCTTCAATGAATCCTCTTTCGATATTGCTAAGAACGGTCGTATTTTCGAGGGAACAGTTGATTTGGGATGTTATGAGAATCAGATTGGCGGAATCATTTATGTAGATGTGGATGCTATCGGTTTGAATAACGGAAGTTCATGGGTCAATGCATTTGATGACTTGCAGGACGCTTTGGCAATTGCTACAACAGGCATAGATATTTGGGTGGCCGAAGGATATTACTATCCAACTTCAAATAACAACCGTGACATCTCTTTTATTATTCTGGATGGGGTGAATCTATACGGTGGATTTGAAGGCATTGAAACGCAGCGCAATCAGCGCGATTGGGATATTCACGTAACCCGCCTTTCGGGCAATATTGGAAACGCTGCCATCAGTACAGACAATTCCAAACAAGTGATTGATGTGCTTTCTGCCAATGTAAACGGAGCGGTCATTGATGGATTCACCATTCGAGATGGCCATGATTCAGGTGGTTCTGGAGCTGCAATTTTCTGTAGCAGTTCCATTCTAGATATTACTCATTGTGATGTTCGCAACAACACTTCAAATCTGGGTGCAGCCGTGCAAGCAGTGCTTTCAGAGGTTACGATTGATAACTGTTTGATCAAAGGCAATTCGATATTAGGAGCCGGTGGAATTATTAACGGATTTACTCAACCTAACTCTTTCTACATCGTGGAGTGTACCATCGTTGAAAATAATATGGCCACAGGTACTGGTCGAATCATAGGAGGAACCATTGGCACTCCCGTTGAATTGTACAACTCCATTCTTTGGGACAATGAGAACACCACTATCGGAAGTGGCCTCAACGTCGCCGCCGCGAACTGTATTGTCGAAGGAGGTTTTATTGGAACGAATATATTGAATGTAGATCCTTTATTCGTTGCCCCTCCATCAAACTATGGATTGGAATTTATTTCTCCGGCTAAAAATGCTGGTGACAATACCTTTTCTCTTTCATCAAAAGACTTCTATCATCAACCTCGTGTATTTGATGATGTGGTGGACATGGGTTGCAGCGAAAATCAGGACGATGGAGTAATTTATGTTGATATCGATGCAACGGGCCTAAACCTTGGTACTTCTTGGGTCGATGCATTCACCGATTTACACAGTGCCCTTGCTATTGCACTACCTGGAAATGAAATCTGGGTGGCTAATGGAACATATAAACCCACAACCACGACGAGCAGAATAATCAAATTTGAAGTATCTGAAGGGGTAGAGTTATATGGTGGTTTTGGTGGATTTGAAACAGAGAGAAGTCAAAGAGATTGGGGGCTGTTTCCAACCATCATCAGTGGAGCAATTGGTGCTGCAGTTGACACGGATAATTCCGCATTACTTGTGCGAGTAGATGGAGATAACGTAATAATAGATGGATTTGACTTTCGCAAGTCCTACAATGAAGGACCTACTTATGGAGCAGCCATGATTGTTTTCGGAAGCAACTTCGTGATGAAACATTGTTCTGTGCACGATAACCTAGGAGACAATGCACCAGCAATCAATGTTCAAGAAAATGGGACGACCGCAACCTTCGAAGAATGTTTGTTTTATGATAATGAGGCCACAGATGGAGAAGTTTTTGGTGTCGCGTCAACGGCAATGACTTTCCAGTTCATCAACTGCACTATTACACGAAATTCTGCACCGGGAAATTATATTTTTAGAGAAATTGGAGGTACGCATTATATTTTCCAGAATTCCATTGTTTGGAACCACGACGACCCTCTTTTTGACGCAACAGGTATTTTGGATGCTGAGAACTGCATTATTGAGGATTTTGACGAGAGTCTATTCAATATTGCTAACGATGTGCTCTCTATAAATCCGAAATTCAATTCGGCCCCTTCGAATGACTTCACTCTTAAAGTTACATCGCCTGCGCGGAATGCAGGAGACAACAATCTGTCCACTTCATTTAAGGATCTCGATAGTCAGGAACGCATTTTTGAAGACGTTGTGGATATGGGATCTTATGAAAATCAAACACCATCAATCTATTATGTGGATGTTGATGCTACAGGCCTAAACAATGGTACTTCTTGGCAAGATGCGTATACCGATTTACACGAAGCATTAAACAATGCAATAGAAGGTCAACAGATTTGGGTTGCTGAAGGATTATATCGAACATCCCAATTAAATGATCGCTCACAATCATTTGTACTTAAGAACAATGTGCCGGTGTATGGTGGGTTCAATGGAACTGAAACTGCACTGGATCAGCGCGACTGGTTTTCTAATGTAACGGATCTAAGTGGTAATTTAGGTATCCAGGCCTTAACGTCAGACAATGCCTATCATGTGATTTTTGCTGATGACGAATTTGGAAGTTTTCTCATGGATGGTTTTTCGATAATCGGAGGAAATGCAAATGGAGCATTGGTGCATGAAGATGTGGGTGGTGCAGTGCTCATCGAGTTTTCGGAAGGAACTTTCACGATGGCGAATTGTTTTGTGTTCAACAATTACTCAGAATACACGGGTGGTGCCGTTACAACTTTCGCCACTTCAGTGTTTCAAAACACGACATTTCTCAACAATGAATCACATATCGGTGGAGCTATTAATTGGACTAATGGAACGACAATAGAGAATTGTTTATTCGTGGACAATACAGCGAATAGCGGTATTGTGTCTCATAACACATCGGGTTCACTTGATATGCGCGGTTGTACGTTTGAGGGAAATACAGTGGCCTGGGATTTCAATGGAATAGTTGAAGGAGGTAATGGCACGATTGCCAACTCTATCATTTGGGGTAATACTCTTTTTGATCTAGATGAGAAAGCTGTTTCTATCGGAACAGATGTCCATCATACCATTCTGCAGGATGGCGAATTGGCGCCTTCCGACGAAGGTATTGAAGTGTTTTATGAAGATCCAATTTTTCTCAACCCAGCCGGTTTCGACTATTCTCTAAGTGGCGAATCTGTAGGTGCGAATGGTGGTGATAATTCCATCGTGACTCTTTCAAAGGACGTTGTTGGGAATGATCGAATCATTTTTGGTACTGTTGATATGGGTGCGATGGAAGGTACGAATCCTATACCAGGAATAATCTATGTAGATGACAGTGCAAATGGAGCAAACGATGGCAGCAATTGGTTGGATGCATACACCGATTTTCAATCGGCATTAAGCGCTGCAGCAATTGGTGACGAAATTTGGGTAGCGGGCGGCTGGTATCCAACTACGATTACCACAAACCGCGATATTCGTTTTGAAATGAAGGACAGCTTGCAGATTTATGGCGGTTTTGCCGCAACGGAAACGCAACGGACTCAACGTGATTGGGCGGCGAATAAATCTCAATTAACCGGTGAAATTGGTAGCGAACCGAATACCGACAATGCAAAACGTCTGTTGAACTTCGATGATGATCAGGGTGTGGTAGTTGATGGATTTGTGCTCCGCAGCGCGTATGACGATCCAAATAATAGTGCAAGTATTGGTACAGCAGTATTTCTCATATCGGGTAGCACGACATCTATTCGACATTGCGAAATTTATGGCAACTCCGGTTACAGCGGCAGTGGCGCAATTACTTCATCGAACAGCGTTTCTACTTTTGATAACTGCCTCATACACGACAATTTGATTAATTCAGGTGGAATATTCAACTTTCCTAATGGTAGTGGCCAAAGTAATATATACTCATGCACAATTGCAGGTAATCATATGATTCAGACCTTTGCTAGACCGCTAGGAGGAAATTCGGGTTCTAAATTCGACCTGTACAATTCCATCATTTGGGGAAATGATAATGCTCAAGATTTCATTGGGCCGGACACTGACCTAACCAACTGTCTGGTTGAAGGTTTTATTTTGGGAGTGAATGACACACTTTATACGCCAGTCCTTGATATCGATCCGCAATTTGTTGCGCCCAATACTGCGGATCCGGACTACTCACTATTGCCATCGTCAATTGCAGTTAATGTGGGCTCCAATGCGAATTCTTTTCTCACCTATGATCTTCAATATAACCTTCGAGTTCAAAACGGTCTGGTGGATCTAGGTGCTTTTGAACAAAACACTTGCTCACAATTGAACGATGTTTGTCTAGGAGCTGTGACATTACAAGTAGATAGTGCGCCAATCATGGGATCTACCAAATGTGCAACAGGTGGCGATAGTCCTGCTAATGCTTGTGCCGCCGTTACCGGTAAATCGGTGTGGTTTAAATTCGTTGCTCCGTCTTCTGGAGAAGTGAACATACATGCCAACTACTTACTTAATGTGACTGCAAATTTTAATATTCGCCTTGCGTTGTACAGTGGTACTTGCAATTCATTTGTGTATGTAAATTGTATAAATGCGACAGGCAGCGGAAACGATGAAATATTAAATGCTGCAGGGCTTGAGCCTGGAAATACGTACTACATTCGAGTGGATGCTCCTTCATCCCAAGAGGGAGTTTTCATGATAGATGTAGAAGAGGTTGAACCGGCATGCCCTGGGGATTTTGATCACAATGGAGTAGTAAATGTGAGTGACTTATTGATTTTCACAGGGGCCTTCACTTGCACATCTGCTTGTGGTGAACCTGATATGGACGGCAATGGTTCTGTAAACGTTGCGGATTTGCTCTTTTTCATTTCGCAGTTTGGCACAAGTTGCTCTCAAAACAATTGAAAATTATATCAATACCGCCTATAAATTAGTCCAAACTATTTTAGATGCATTCAGAGACAAACGCCGTCAGAGTAGCTGTTATGGGCCAATGGATGAAACGACACTGGACTACTGCGGATAACCCCTGCGGTGTAAAATAAAAATAATGAAGTAGGATTGTTCATGCAATGCTTGTCAATTTCAAGGTGAGGCAAGCGGAAAAAGATATCTGTTTGCTATGCGTTGATTTTTTGTTGATTTTTAATGTTGATATATCAATGAATTAAAAGATTTTTTTCTCCAAGGATTGCTATAGATTTTGATTTCTGTAATGTCTCCGTGAGGGATCGTCGCGGAAAGCCCACAGCTACGAGGCCACGAGGAGCGAGGACTTGTAACAAAGATCTCGACCCCTTTTGGATGTGGTGAGGATGAGAGTGAGAATGGGACTGAGAATGAGAATGGTTGGGCGCACGGCAATAAAAGGAGAATCAGAATAATGGTGTGAGAGATGGCGGGAATATGAGTGAGAATGAGATTGAAAGTGTTTGGTGTGGCTTCCTTGTGCCCCCGAACTATTTAAAGAATGCGAATAATGCCTCACTTGTGCATTAAAAAGGAGATTTAATTTTCGTGGAATTCTGATCCGGATTAATTGTTTTCTTTTAAAAAGGTGAACCTCTTTTAGGCATAGACATACTGCCTAATGCTTACTGCTTACTCTGAATTGGGATTATTTCATGATCCACAGAGGGGGACCTGCAAACATTTTGAAAGTTGATCAACTCTTCGCTGCGCTACGAGTCTTTTCATTTCCTTCCACTCTGCACGCTCAAGCGAGCTTAGCTGGTTTTTTTTGGGATTATTTCATGATCCACAGAGGGGGACCTGCAAACATTTTGAAAGTTGAACAACTCTTCGCTGCGCTACGAGTCTTTTCATTTCCTTGTATTCCCTATGCTCAAGC
>Ga0209490_10001629_pt1 | contig 21467 bp, 19 predicted proteins | sample MAT06_FD_187209 | JGI IMG/M metagenome (GOLD analysis project Ga0209490, IMG submission 187209) | Freshwater microbial communities from Lake Fryxell liftoff mats and glacier meltwater in Antarctica - MAT-06 (SPAdes) (version 2) | ecosystem: Environmental > Aquatic > Freshwater > Ice > Liftoff... | reverse complement strand
CAGTTTGTCGCCCATCAAGATTTCGAGGTTGCGCGGCGGCTTCAGCACACCGAAATCGACCATTACAGGCAGATTTTCCGTCCGGCCGGCTTTGGTGGCACCGTCCACAGCAGGCCATCCCTCGCCAGCGTAATGGGCGGTCTTGAAGCCAACGATGACATCCTTATTGGCGCGGGCCATTTTGGCGGTTTCGTCAGCATCCATGTTAGTGGGATCGCTTTCGCCAGCCGGACTCATACCGTTACCGACAATGTTGAGAAAGGCCAGCACGCGGGTACGCGCCCGGTCAATAATGCGTTGCCGGAAGTCGGGGAAATTCTTCCATCCAGAGGTGCCAGCATCCACCATAGTCGTCACACCGGAGCGGAAGGATAGTGGGTCCGGGTAGACACTCAGGTCGCCGGTGTAGGTGCGCCCCAGGCCCGTACCCGCGTAGACGTGTACATGAATATCGATGAGCCCTGGGGTTACATACAATCCCCGCACGTCGGCCACCGCCTTGGCGTCGGAAGCGGGGATGCCGGCCGCGACGCGAGCGATCTTGCCGGCCGTGATGGCGACATCCATGGGCGAGTTGACGTTGTTCTTCGGATCAATGACGTGGCCACCTTTCAGCAGCAGGTCGTAGGGCTGGGCGCACAGCAAGGATCCGACGCCGAGGAGAAGTGCGAAGCGAAACATGATCTGACGATTATTTCACGACTTTAGCGCTGGCCAATGCCGCCGGCCAGCGAGCGCAGCACGGTGATCATCGCCGGACCCAGGGTGATCGCGAAAAGTACCGGAAGAATGAAGATGATGATAGGGAATAGCATCTTGATGCCGGCCTTCGCAATGGCCGCCTCTGCGCGCAAACGCCGCCGCATCCGGAGGGCATCGGCGTAGACTTTGAGGGCGTGGGAGAGCGAAGTGCCGAAGCGCTCGCTCTGAATGATCATGGCAGCCAAGCTCTTGATGTCGTCGATGCCCGTGCGGCGGACTAACTGGTTGAAGGCCTTGGCACGGTCCTGCCCGGCTTTTACCTGCATCACGACCGTGTAGAATTCGTTCGCGAGTTCGGGGTAAATGAACTGCATCTCTTCGCTCACGCGCACCATGGCTTGGTCGAGCGAGAGGCCCGTGCCAAGCACAATGCCGAGTAAGTCGATGGTATCAGGGAGGGCTTCTTGTAACTTCGCCTTATAACGTTTGGCCAGGCGGCCCAGCACTTGTTTCGGGACCAGCCAGCCGATGATAAATGCGGCGATCAAACCGCCGAACGCATTGGAGAGGGGGTTGTCACGCTGGAACCAGAGCATGCCGCCCATACAAACGATAAAGAAGAGGCTATGGCCGAAAATATAGTAAGCTGCCGATTCCGGCCGCCGATTGCCCGCGGCTCGCAAGTCGCGCTCCACTTCGCGAATCCACTCTTCCCCGCCGAAGCGGGAGACGATGTAAAGGAGTTGATTCCAGAATCCGCCACCGCTACTGCGGCGACGTTGACCGCCAGTTTCGACGGGTCCAGCGGCGGTGAAGGCGCGTAACTGAGTCATGCGGTCATCGAGAGGATCTTCTTGCACCGTGAAAAGCTGCACCGCCGACCAGACGATCGCCGAAGCGGCCGAACCAAATGCCAGGAAAAAGAGAAGTGAAGTCAGCATGGCGTTAGAACTTGGGGCTCGCAATCTTGCGGATTACCAGGATGCCGATCAATTCGGAAACGATGGCATAAGTCAGAATCATGTTTCCGGTTTCGTCCTCAATCAGCAGGGCGATATACTCGGGCTTCTGGAACCAATAAATGAGGAAAATGACCAGCGGAATGGAACAAACCAGCGCCGCGGAGAAGCGCTGCGACGCCGTACCCGCCCGAAGTTTCTCGGCTAAGTTCAAGCGTTCGCGGATCAGCATCGCAAGGTTTTCGAGCATATCTACCATGTTGGCGCCCGTTTGTCGCTGCAGAATCAGGCCGGTGATGAAAAACTTAAGGTCGATCAGGGGAATGCGATCGCCTAAGTGATGCAAAGCCTCTTCGGTCGGTGCGCCCAAAGCTAACTCTTCCATCACTTTCTTGAATTCCATCTGCACCGGGTCAGACGTTTCGCTGGCGATGGTTTCAAGGCCGCCCTGGATATTGTGGCCGGCCTTCATGGACCGATTAAAGAGGTCAATCGTTTCGGGCAGCATGTGCTCAAACTTACCCATGCGGGAAGACTTCTTCCAAAGAATGTACGTGGTCGGAATGGCGGCAATGACGGAGGCAAAGGCGAGTTTAATCGGCCAATAGCCGATAAATAGGCCAACCGCGCCGAACACTAAAACGAAAAGGATGATCGACACGGTAAAGACATCGGTGGCGCGATACTTCAGGTTCGCTTGTTCGATGATCTGCTGTAGGCGTTTTAGGGGTTTTACCCAATCGAGAACGCTGGCGAAGAAGGCAAAGGTCCCGGTGCTTTCGCGGCGAAGTAAGTCGCCGCCAGTGCGCTGGCGTTGGACATTCGCCCGGGCGCGCAACTCGCGCATTCTCGCGTTGAGCCGCTCTGCTTCTTGACGCTGCGGGATGCGCCAGACATAATGGACGGCGATCCCGGTGGCCACCGAAAAGAAGATAAAGCAGAGTAAGAAGGTTCCCAACATCCTAGCGCTCCTTCACCTCGTGGACTTCGCTAAAGATCGAGCGGGGCAACTGGACGCCGTACGCTTTCAGACGGCCCAGCACCTCGGGAATATGTCCGGTAGCCCGGAAGGTACCGAGGGCCTTACCGGTCTTGCCGACACCGGAGCGATCGAAGACGAAGATATCTTCCATTTGCACCTGGTCTTCGCCGACCCCAGTAACTTCGTTGATCGAGAGAATCTTTCGGCTACCATCGGTAAGGCGCGCGACCTGAATTACGATTTGAACCGCCGAGGCGAGCATTTGCCGGATGACGCGATCAGGGATGGCGGAAGAGGCCATCATCACCATGGTTTCGAGGCGTGAGAAAGCGTCGCGCGCCGTGTTGGCGTGGCAAGTGGTCATGGAGCCGTCGTGGCCCGTATTCATCGCCTGCATCATATCCATAGCTTCGGCGCCGCGGCACTCACCGATGACAATGCGGTCAGGGCGCATGCGCAGGGCGTTGATAACTAGGTCGCGTTGCGAAATTTCGCCCGCTCCCTCCACGTTCATGGGGCGAGTTTCGAGCCGGACTAAGTGCGACTGCTGTAACTGCAATTCGGCGGTATCTTCAATGGTGACGACTCGCTCTTCTTCCGGAACGAAGCGGGACAGCGTATTGAGCATCGTAGTTTTTCCGGAACCCGAGCCGCCGGAGATAACGATATTCAAACGGGCTTGAACGCAGCCGGAGAGAAAGTCGATCATACCTTGAGTAAAAGTGTCGTTACGCACTAACTCGTCGGTAGTGAGTAGTTTCTTTCCGAACCGGCGAATCGACATGACCGGGCCGATGAGGGAAATGGGAGGAATGACGGCGCAAACACGGGAACCGTCGCCTAAGCGGGCGTCGACGATCGGCGAAGATTCGTCAATGCGGCGGCCGATATTCGAGACAATGCGATCGATGATCAGCCGGACGTGCGCAGGGTCCTTGAAACGGATACTGGTCTCTTGCATAATACCATTGCGTTCGACATAGACCGAGTCGTAGCCGTTGACGAGAATATCGGAGATGGTAGCGTCTTTGAAAAGGGCCTCCAGGGGGCCGAGTCCGAAAACCTCATCGAGAACTTCTTCGATCAGCTTCTCGCGTTCGCTGATCGTCATGGGTGTGCCGGCTTCGCCCACCATGCGCTCCACCATGTTGCCGATCTGATCGCGCATGCCGTCCTTGCGCAGGCCGCGCAATTGTTCGGCGGACATGGTGTTTAGGAGGCGTGTATGCACCTGCGTTTTGAGCGCGAACCAACGGTCCGCGTTATTCGACGGGCGCGGGACAGAGCGAGTGCCCATTAGGCGGCGGCTTCTTTCTTACGTCCGGTGGCTTTATCGACAAAGGCGCGGAAAGTACGATCTAACTCGCCGGCTTCCTCGCGATTGGCCACGAACGGACGCCCCTTGTTAATGGAACCAAGGACGGCGCTCGACTGGGGAATGCCATAAAATACGGGCTGATTCAGGGTCTGCTTGATTTGTTCGAGCGAAGCCAGGCCGGGACCACTTTTCTTCGAATATTCGTTGACGACGACCTTGATTTGATCCTGATTGAAGCCCATACGCATCAGGAAGCTCATATAACGCTGCGCGTTGCGAATCGTGGGGTACTCCTGAGTGGTTACGACGAAGATTTGATTTGAAACCTGGAGGGCACCGAGGACTAACTCGGTGTTGATGAGCCGGCCGGCGTCGACAACGATGGATTCGTATTTTTCAACTAGGAAAGTAGTGAAGTCCCGAAACATGGGTTCAGAAAAGTAACCGGCGTTTTCAAGCGAATCGGGCGGGCCGACTAAGTAGAAACCCAGGGGATCACGAGTGACAAAGCCTTCGAAGAGGGCTTGGTCCATGCGGTCGAGGTTTTCGCCTACTTCCTGGAGGGTGTATAGCGGTTGGGCGCCGATTTGCATGGCGCAGTCGTTCCCGGTCCAATCGAGATCGATGAGAACGGTTTGCTGTTTGCGCTGAGCGAGCACACCGGCGAAGTTGACGGCCATGGTGGTGGTGCCGACACCGCCCTTGGTGCCGAGGAAAGTATAGACCTTACCCAAGCGGCTGCCACCGGTGGAAACACGCCGGGGCGTCCGTTCGAGTCGTTCCATCGCGTCGCGGAAATCGAGGCGTTTGACGGGTTGAACGAGAAAGTCATTCGCGCCGGCGCGGACCGTCATAATCACATGCTCGCCATCGGAGGTGTAACTGGAGGCGATGACGTAGAGGTCGGGAATGGCTTGCTTAACTTTTTGCAGGGCGCGTAGGCTGGCATCGGGATCGCCGGCGAGGTCGAGGATGAGAGCTACGTCGGGGTGGCGGTCGACTTCCTGCAAAACGCGGATGTAGAGGTTCTGATTCACTTCGGGGAACTCGCCGACGACCCGGGCTTCGGGCACGTTGAGTAACTGCTCGCGGATCATCTCGCGGAATGTTTCGTCATTAGAAGCCAACAGAAGGGAAACAGCCATAGTGATTATCCTTAGCCCGTTAGGGCAGACATGATCCTGACTCGGGGTCGCAACCCGCACTTTCGACCGCGACGGTGGTGGCGAACTCCGGGACGGGGATCGGCGGTAAGCCGAGATAGCTTTGGAACGCGCGGAATTCATAACCGGTGACCCGCACCTTGACGGCGTCCGGGACGCACTCGAGCGAGCAATCGCTGGCACAAGTAAATTCGACCAACTCGCCGCTCGCCGGATCGCGAGAAAAGTATTCCACCCGAACTTCGGCGGGGCCACTGCGGAATTGTTCGAAATCGAAAGTCAGGGGGACGTTGTTCCGCATGAATTCGGTAACATTGCCACCGCCTGTCTGTGCACAGTGAGTAGCGGCGTAACGAGCCCCATTGCGGGTCCACTCAACTACGGTATTCCACACCCACATCATCTGGGCGGTGAAGATCACCATGAAAGTAACCGGCAGGATGACTGCCGAGTAAATCATGATGTATTCGACCAGGGCTTGGCCGCTTTTCGGATTCCGGCGTCTAGGTGCCGCCATAAGGTACCCTCACTTGGGGACGGAGGATGATGGGGTCGGTGGGCAAGAGCGGGATACGCAGTTGCACGGAGACACCCGAGGAGAAGCGGGCCGTAACGAAATCCGGGGGGCGGCCGCCTTGGGCCGCGTCGCAGCCTTCGGCAGAACAGTCGCATTCGCTGAGGTCGCCGTTCGAGGGGTCGGCGCGCTCGATGCGGACCTGTATGCTTTCGGCAGTAAGTCCAGGAATGATGGGATCCTGAGAGTTATCGGTGGTGCCAGTGAGGGCCAGGTTTTTGGCCTGGATGATACTGATATCGCTGACATCGCAGAGATTGACGCCTTGCAAGGTGCCGACATAGCGGGCAAAAGTGTAGAGCATCTTTTGCGCGGTGAAATAAGTGTAGCCGACGCGGGCGAACTCGACTAAGCCAAGAAAGAGATAGAGCAGCACCGGGATGAGCATCGCGGCTTCGACGATCACGCTGCCTTTGCGAAGTCTGCGTAGCTTCATCGGAAGAGAACCACCTTTCCGGGGCCATTCGAAATCCCGCAACTGCCATCGAAACGGCCTTGTCGCAAGGGAACTACGCTGCCGATGTAACTGGCGGCGAAGCGCCCGCTAGGGTCGGCGGGATTGAACTGAGTTTGGCCGCTGAGCGGCTGGATGAGAAACTGGCGGAAACCCAAAACCGTCATGCCGCCACCGGGCAACAGGGCTTCGACGATAGGAATGGTAATTACGCGACGGCCGTTGCCGGCGTAAGCCGTATATTCGTCTAAGTCCGTCAGGTCAGTATCCGGAATATTTGTGGCGACGATGGTATCGAGTTCGCCTACGATTTGGCATTGAGCCGGCAAGGAAGTGCCATCGAAACGGGTCGCGAGGCCGCAGAGGAAAGCCTGCACCGGTCCGGGTAACTGGTTGAAGGAGCACTGCAAGGGAGCGGCGTTTTCCCAGACGTTTTCGGAACCACCGATCCGGATACAACCGCTGGCCGCGGTCTTGTTTCCGGGCAGGCCGGCTTGGCCAATACGGAAAATCTGCTGGCTGGCATCCGCGAATAGAGTCGCCGCCGTGTCTTGTCGGTCCATCATCAAGTAGTCGATCCGGGAGGCGGTGCCACCCAGTGGCTGCGGTGGCGGGGGGCCGATGCAGCTATGGCTAAAGGTATAGCGAGTGTTTCTGACGAAGCCGAAGTCGACTAAGTCGCCGGCGTCGAGGGCGGCGACGGTGAGGTTCTCAATGGCGCAGGCTTCGCACAGCGGGGCGCTTTGGCCGGCGATAGACGAGACGCCGATTTGGGTTTTGCGCTCCTGGCCTACGGCAAGGAAACTAAAGAAAGTAAGAGGAGCGTCGGCGGTGACGGAAACGCGGACGTATTTGGCATTGGAACCGCCCGCGGCGCCACCGGTGGTGTCCCCCTCGCCAGTAGCGGCGGAGGCGGTGTCGAAATACTCAGGGTCCGGCACGTTGCTATTGAGAACACCGCCGGAGTCACCGATCACCAAGGAGCCAAAATTGAACTTATTGCCCAGCGATCCTGCATTGGAAACAGCGGCTTGGCGAGCGGTGGACGCGTTCTCAAGCGCAACATCGGTGCCATTGAGCTTTTGGGCGGCGGCCAAGGCCATGGCGTTGGCCGCCTGTTTGAGTTCGGCACGCACCAGATACATTTGACCGAGGTCGATGGCGAAGCCCATCAGAACGAACAGCACCGGCACCAGGATGACCAGCATCTGGATGGTGATGGCGCCGGCGCACGACGAGCTACTTTGGCGGTAACGGATCACTTCTTCTTAGATGGTTTTACTTGCTTTGACGCCGGGACCACATCTTCCGGTTTCACTTCTTGATAGCCACGGGAGCCGACAAACTCGGGTTTCTTGTTCTTATCCTTGCCCTTGGCCTTCAAGTCCTTCTGCTCCTGGATAGTGGGGAGCCAGGTTTCTGAAGTGTCGGGCAACTTGGGAGCTTCGTCCGGGCCCACGGGGCGGACAAAGTGCGGCGTGATGACGACTAATAACTCGTCGGTGGACTTACGGGTGGAACGGCTGCGGAATAGGTTACCGATGATGGGTAAATCGCCGAGGCCACGGACGCGAGACAGGGTCTGGACAACCCGGTTGTCGATGAGTCCAGCGATAGCAAAGCTCTCGCCGTCTTTTAGGATTACTTCGGTTTCGGCCCGCCGCGTGGAGATGGCGGGGATGAGCACGCCTTGAACGGTGGTGGAATTGGAATAATCGAGGGCACTTACTTCGGGAACCACCTTGAGATGAATGGTACCCGCGGGCGTGACCGTGGGCGTGAAGCGCAGTTGGACACCGAAGGGCTTGAACTGCACGGTGACGACCGGCGAAATGGCACCGCCGGTGGTGGTGGCGGTGAGGATGGGAAAAGGGAACTCGCCGCCGGCGACGAAGCTGGCTTCCTTGCCTTCGAGCGTAATTAAATTGGGCTCGGCTAGAATCTGCAGCAGGTTTTTGCTTTGCATGGCGCGGATGGTGGCGCCGATGTTCAGGTCCGGGCGGAAGACGAATAAGTTGAGCAAGTCAGCGAAGTTGACGGTGGAGTTCGAAAATTCGCCGTTCTGGAATTGTAATTGCGAGAAGCGAGGGCCTTGGAATTGCTGGGTGCCGAGCGCGCCGAGAGTGTTGCCGTTGCGGCTGAATAAGTTGAAGCCCAATTCGCTGAGGCCGACCCGATCGACGGACGCGAATTTCACTTGCAACAGGATCTGCCGGGGGTCAGGCAGCATGGGGACTTCGAGTAAGTTGATGACTTTCTTGGCACGGGTGGCGGCGAGAGCCTCGGCGCGCTTCGAGAATTCGGCGTCGGAGACTTTGCCAGTAAGCACGATGAGTTCGGAGTTGCCATTAAAGGCCACGCCGCCATCGGGCACGAGGGCCTTCATTTCCGTGGCGAGTTCGCTCTGGAAATTGTCGATGGGTGCGCGGTCGGCGACCACGTTGATGTTGTATTTGACCGGGGTGGTATTCGATTCCCACACGACCAAAGTGGTATGGCCGACGCCTTTGGCGTTCACCATCACTTCGGTAGGGGAGACGACTAAAGCGTCGGCGATTTTCGGTTCGGCGATCACCACTTTGTTGATGTCGCTCTTATACTGCATTAACTCGCCCTTACCCAGGATGAGCGTGATTTCTTTTTCGACAGCGGGCTGGGCCACTACATAGAGGGCATTCAAGGCGGCGAGGATAACTAAACTGACGGCTCGACGGTTCATTCGGGTTGAAAAATCTCCTGCACGTGTTTGTCGCCACGATAAACGTCCACAACTCGCTTGGGCTTGGCGGGCGGCTCTTCTTTTTTCACTTTGGGGGGAACTTTGGGGGCCGGCGCGCCCTCATCGCCATTTACGAGGCGGGCCCAGGCCCGGTCATCGCGTAAGTCAAGGTTAGGGGCACGGCCCGGGGGGCCTTGGCGGTTGCGCAGTTGTTGCATGCGGCTGCGGCGGTCGCCCATTAAAGGATCGATCACTTCGCCGGTGGTGGGGGTAGGGTTATCGAGACGGCCGGAGTCACTCGGATTGCGCAGGGCCAGCGAAATCTTGCCATTGTTTTTGGCCATTTCGAGCTTCGAAGCATCTTCGGGGGTGACTAACAACGTGACTGCCCGTTGCGTGCCGGTGCTGGGGTTGACGGCGACAGAGGAGGACTTACCGTCCGTGGTGGTCATTTGTAACTCGGTGACGCGGCCGACGCTCAAGACTTGGACGTCTTGCAGAATCAGGTTTGAGACGGCTTCATTCAGACTACCGGTGCGGGAACAAATCACATCCACCTTAGCGCGCGGCAGGATGAGGCCCGCGGCGCTGGAGGCGTCGGAGACGAGCACGGAGACCGCCCGGTAGCCGGAGGGGATGATGGAGGACACGCCTTCGGTGCCGGCACTCGAGGCAATTTTTCCTGCGGTAAAGACCTCATTGGCGGTCATGGGAAAAAGCAAGGCGTGATTGAGTAACTCGGTATCGGCCAGAAACACGCCGGTGGGCGAATCGCGATCGGGCACGTTGACTTTTTTGAGGTCCGTTTTCCTCAGCCGGGTGCCGGCCGGCAGGTCACGAGCCGCGGCCATGATGGGCTTCAATTTTGTCAGTTGGGCGCTGCTGGCCGTGGAATAAAGAAACCACGCCAGTAATCCGGCTAGTAGCCAGGATGCGCCAAAGACCAATAGGTATTTCTGTCGATCCATTCCCTCAGTTTTCCCTTTCGAGAATCGTCGCCGTGCGATCCGCGTAAATTTTCTTCCAGCCGCGCGCTTCGAGGGCGGGGATTAATGAATAACGATTGGGTAGCAAGGCGTGCGTGAATTTCCAATCGTCCAGTTGGGCGGCCCAACCGGGGCGCACTTCGACTAAGTCGATATAGCGGCGCATAAAGTCGAGGCCGTAAAAATCACTGCGCCCATCGAAGAAAACCGGGCGTTGGCCGGCGAAACGATAGATCAAGTAACCGCCATACAGATCGGGCGCCAGGAGGCGGGGCGTGGAAGCCGGCAGGTGCTTGGCCGCTTCGACGGGAAACTGCGCGGGCGGGAACCCGGCGGCGACCATTGGCAGCCGTAGCCATACCAAGCCGATCAGAGCCAGTAGAGGAACAAAGGCGTAGCCACCGAAGCGGGCATCGAAGCGGCGCAGGTTAGCGCCATAGGCCAGCGCGGCCGTCAGCCACCGGCGCAGTTCCGGCCGGACCTCAGCGCGCCACAGGGCACCGGTGAACATCCCATTGGCGTAAGGCAGGGCCAACAAAGCAAGCAAGGGAAGCATGCGGGCGGAACGTAGTGCGCCGACCAGCAGCAGCGCGGTGAGTAGGGCCACATCGATTCGGCGTTCGCCAATGGCGAGCACGCCACCGAGTGCAGCGATCAGGACGGTAAGAAGAATCCAGCCGGCGCCGGCGGACTGAAAATTGAAGCTCTGAAACTCGCCGATGCGTTCCAGCAGGGCGGTGTTCGTCAGATAGGCGAAAATATGCCGATGCAGGGCCCAACCGTAGGGATTGACGAACGTGCCGGCGAAGAGGGCTGCGGTAACAACGAGCAGCCAGCGAACGCGCGCAAAACCCAGGTCTACGGGCCAAATGAGGCCGCGCAGGGCCGTACCGAGAGCGAGCAATACAGCGCCGGCAATGGCGAGCACGAAACTGCCGTGAATATTGGCCCAGACGGAACCTACTAGAAAGGCACCCAAAATTGCAGGCAGCGAAAGACGCCATTCGCGGCGCCGCTCGAAGTGCAGCATGCAGCCCAGAAATAGTACCCAACTGAGGATGTGCGGGCGAGCCAGCCAATGCAGATTGGCCGTAGAGAGCATCGGCATCGCGAGCAGGCAGGTGACGAGGAAGCTTCCACCGGCCGCCCAATTGAGGCGCACCCACAGCCAAGTGCAGGCGGCGATCAGCAGGGAATACAATAGCGCGACGCCGGGAAGTCCTGCAGCTTGGTGGGCGGCGCCCATCATCACGTCGGCACCCCATTCCCAGGCGAACCACGGCTGACCGGCGCGGCTGAAGGAGAAAGGATCGGTGACGGGCCAGCCGGCACCGGCCAGGATTCGCTCGCCGAGGCGAATGTGCCAGCCGGCGTCCGAGTCCCGGAATAGCTGCTGGCCGCCTCCAAAGAGGACGAGGACGTAGAAAAACGTACCGGCGGCGAGCACCAGGGCGAGGTCCGGTACCAGCCATTGGCGAAGTGGCAAAACGCGCCGTTTCCCCCGTCCTAAAGGAGACGGGAGGGTGGGCGCGTCGGGACGCACTTCGAGCGTGGCGGTTGAGGTGTCCACCGGCAGTTGTGACCGTTTACAAGCGGCTATTGACCGGATGCGCCGATAGAAGCCAAGCCTTGGGTGATGCTGGAGTACAAGCTCACTACGGCGGTGGTGAGCTGATTGACGGTGGTGATGAGGGCCAAGCCCACGGCCGCCACGATCAACGCGTATTCCACCAAGTCCTGGCCGTCTTCTTCGCGCCAGAGGCGCATCGTCATTTGCTTCAAGTGATTCATCATAAACTCCTTCAAAAACCTACTGTCTTACTGCTCTCCACTATCTTCTATCGAGAGGCCCGCTGCCTAGCGCCCTTTGGTTTTAGTACTGGGTCGTCGGTGACGAAGGTATTTCGCATCCCACGCAGTATTTTATGCCATTTCGAATTCTTGGCCATTTCGGCGGTCCTGGTTTTACTTGCCAGTTTGTTCGGCGAGAGGGTGACGGGTTGACCGTCCAATTCGCTCAAAATTTGCAAATTCTTCCAGGCAGCGGGCAAATCGAAGCGGAGCTTCAGGCTGGCCTCGAGTTCCGTACGGGCCTCGGCGTAGCGTTCCTGCTCCATCAGTACCGCCGCCAGATTGTTGTGGGCGGAAGCTGGATCCGTCACACTCATCCAGTGGGCGAGGATAGCAGATTTGTCCACCTCGCCATTCTTGCCTTTGCGCATCGCGAGGGCAGCGGCCAGGTTATTGCGGGCCACTTCCGAGCGAGGCCGCCGGCGCAAGGCGGACTCGAAGAAGATTACGGCCTCATCGCCTCGACCCTGGGTGAGCAAATTGTAGCCCAGGTTGTTCTCATAAATATCGAGATCGTTCTGCGCGGCGGTTAAAGCCTGACGGTGCTCGGCCTCACCTTCCATGGGCCGCTCCAACTCATCGAGCAGGATTCCGGTTAAGGACCAGACCGCTGCGGAGGAGACGGTTTGGCGGGCGGTCAAGTTCCTTAAGATTCGTAAGGCCTCATCGCGAGAGCCGCCAGCGCGAAGGCTGCGGGCGAGGCGGAGATGGAGGTCTTCCTGCGCGGGGAAGCGCTCGGCCAGCAGGCGGAGGTGCTCCACCACTAAGTCGGCTTCACCGCGCTGCTCAAAATGGTCGACGAGTTCGAGCCGAAGATCGAGGCGATCTGGCTGTTCGAGGATCCTACGGCGCAGGTCGCGGACGATGACGTCCCCGTCGCCGGCATCGACGGCGTTTAGAATCTGGCGTTTCATGACCGGGGGCGGCGTGGGGGCCGGGGTGGTCGTCGCGGGACGGGCGGCGCTCGCCAGGAGGCCGCGATGGGAACAGCTGAAACCGCTGAAAACCAAAGTAAGGGCCACCAACGCTGGCCAAACCATCTGAAACATTTTCCTCATGAATTGTTAATGAATTCCAACTGGTCGCCAACTTCGGTACCCGATTCGTCGATAGTACCCACCGGAAGCTCCAGTACCGAATGGGCTCGCAAGGCGCCACTGATTCGCCAGGGTTTCAGATTCCGACGCACTTTCACCACTTTCTTCTGCCGATCCAAATAGACTAGATCGAGCGCGAACTTCATGAAAAACATGTGCACGGCCTGGGTGGGGGCAATCCACAGGCCATCGCCTTTTTCCAGCGATAAGTGCTTGAGCAGACCCCGATTGCGGGTCTCCGGGGTATTGGCCATGCCAGCCCGGTCAGCCAAAAATGTCGCTTTCGTTACATTCTTCACTGTTATCCGGCGCATAGTTCACCGCAACCTGAAGCAAAACCCGCGAATTGTGAAATTGTTGCGGTACCCAAACAGAATCCTTCGAAACGCGAAACTTGGCGTTTGGTTTAGGGTTTAGGGTATCTTAGTTGACAACGAAAATGCAATTCCGCTTACTCGCCATCCACGCAATAAAAACGGGCCTCTCGTTAAGTTTTGTTGCCCTCTTGACATTCGCGCAAACGGTAAACACGGGCGCCACGTTCGGCACGGTCGTGAACCTCGGCGGCGAACCGCGGGACATCGTGCTCGACGAACTACGTGGCCGCATCTATCTGGTGAACGCCAACGCCAACCGCATCGACATTTACGACTATCGGCAAGGCAAGATCACGGGCAACATTCCGGTGGGCACGTTTCCCAACGCGGCGGCTATGTCGATGGATAATGCGTTCCTCTATGTCGCCAATGTGACTAGTTCGTCGTTGACCCAGATCGAGTTAGGGACGGATCGGGTGACAGCTTTGATCAGCCTGCCGGCGCGCCCCGAGGGCGTGGCGGTGGGCGTGGATGGGCGAGTATTGATCACCACGCAGGGCACGGGCGTCAACAACGCCACCAGCACGCTGCTGCTCTATGATCCGCGGCAGGAGAGTGGCTTGCAGATCTCTTCGATCCCTTCGCCGCCGACGATTACGACGCCGAATCCGCTGCCCGCCGTATTCGTGGGCCGCCCGGCGACGGCGTTTCCGGGGCGCATGATTGTCACGCCGGACGGGAATTTCATCATTGGCATGGTGGCGATCAACCAGACGGCGAACAACGCGGCGACGACGTTGTTCGTTTACGAAGTGGCGTCGGGCACGATTTTGCGTAACCGTGCGGTCACCGGCCAATCGACGGTGCTCTCGATTTCGCCCGATGGGGCCTCTTTCATGGCCGGGTCCACGCTGTACGATACGGCGAGTCTGAACGTGATTGCCCAGTCGACCATTGCCAATCTGCCGTTCCAATTGCCAGTGAATCAGTTTAACAACTTCAATGCCCAGGCCAACTTCGGCGGCAGTTCCTTCTCGCCGGACGGCACGACGGTGTTTGGCGCCTTCAACAACTCGCCCACCGGGCAGCGGACCACTTCAGCCACGCTGCTGATTTCGAACTCGCGCAACCTGGGCGCCAGCCTGGGCATTAAGGTGCCGGAGTCGATCACCGGGCGCATGGCGATTACCAAGGACGGCTCCGAGGTCTTTGCGATCTCAGAATCCGGCCTCACGCGCTTGCCGATGGCGACGCTGTTTGACTTTCCGATCCTACAACCGGAGACGACGCAGGTTTTCCTGGCCATTGACGAATGCAACAAAGGCGTTTCGCGGGCCGCGATGCGCATCGCCAACCTCGGGAAAGGCAGGCTCACCTTCAGCGTGCCCAACACGGGCGCCGCGTTGGTGACGCAGGTTTCCACCGGCGTCGTGCCGGCCAACATCAACTTCATTATGGAGCCAGGCCGGGCAGGCGTCGTGCGGCAGGCGGGGACCAATCTCTATACGGGGGCAGCGGGCAATACGGGTAATCCGGTGAATGTGATTCTCTCCTCGCTGCAGGCGATCAACATCCCCAACACCATCCGCGTGTACATGAATTTCCGCAATGCGGATCAGCGCGGCGTCGTTTACCCGGTTCCGGTAACCCCGAACAACAATGGAGAGGGCTTGTGGGACATGGTGCTCGATGAGCCGCGCGGGCTGCTGTATCTCACCAATTCCGGCTACAACCGCGTCGAGGTCTTCGATACACGCGCGCAGAAGTTCCTCGCGCCGATCGAAGTGGGGCAATTGCCGCATATGATGGCGATGGCGCTCGATGGGTCACAACTCTACGTCGGCAACACCGGGGGCGAATCGATCCAAGTGGTGGACCTGGAGTCGCGGCGTCTGGTTGAATCGGTCCGCTTCCCCGCCCTGCCGCGAGCCGGCAATCAAGGGGTGATCCGTCCGGTGGCGATGGCCATGTCGATCAGCGGCTTGCAATTCATCATGTCGAACGGCGGTTTCTGGCGCGTCACCGGCTCGGAGGCGATTCCGCGCCAAGCCAATTCCGTGACCCCGGCGACGATTCCTGGTCCCCAGTACATGGCCGCGTCCCCGGACGGACGGCAGATCATCGTGATGGGCGGCAGCGGCATCGGTTATCTTTACGACGGCCTGATCGACAACTACACCACCAGCCGCGTGATCTACAACACGCAACCGCCTTTGAGCTACTTCGGGCCGTTGGCCGCAGCGCCGGGCAGCGGATATTTCCTCGCTGGCGGCCAGATTCTGAGCCCTTCGCTGACGCCGATTGGCGGCGCGGAGCGGCCGGGCGTCACCCAGTTCGGTCCGCCGGCCCAGCCGGGTCAGCCGCCGGTGCAGACGATCGTCTCCTCCGGCCAGCGCAACGTGGCATCGGTCTATCCGCTTTCCGACACCCGCTTCATCCGCGCCACCACGCCGGTGCGGCAGAACATTACGGCGGTGACGCGTGACGATGCGCGCACGGTGCTGGAAATCGTCGACATCCGCACTCAGGCCGAAACCGTGGCCGGCGTGATTCCGGAGAATCCGCAGTTTAGCGTCTTCGCCACGGCGCGGGCCAACGTGCCTTCCCGGCAACTGGTGGTGGATTCCACCGGCTCCACCGCCTATTCCATCAGCATCTCCGGACTCACCGTGACGCCACTGGTACAAACCTCCGGCACCACCCAGCCGCGTTTACCGAACGGCATTCGGTCGATCGTCAACTCCACCGACGGCACCACCAACTTCCGCCCTGGCAGCTTCATCACCATCAGCGGGCAGAACCTAGGCTTGGCGGCGAGGGCGGACCAAGTGCCGCTGCCCACCGTGCTGGGCGGTAGCTGCGTGGTCTTCAACGACGTCGCCCTGCCGCTGATCACCACCGGCCCCGGCCAGATTTCGGCGCAGATTCCAGAGACCGTGCGCGCCGGCCAGAACGTGGTGCAGATTCGTTCGCTAGCCACCGCGCAGGCGAGCGACCCCTTGGTAATCACAGTCCAACGCCAGCCGTAAGCGGCGATCCACACCTGCGCTTCAATGCATAAGTCGTTGGAGAAACTTCGATGAAAAAGCCTGTAGACCAAGAGCCGAAGCACTTCGCCACGGAATCGGAAGAGTCAGAGTGGTGGTTTCAAAAACCGCAAGCGCCACGGCGAGGAAATGCATGCGGCGTTCGGAGCAGGTGGCGGGCAAATCCTGACTAAGGAGATTCTGAGGAAACGACTGGCCGTCTCCAAAAAGGCTCCAGCACCAGCGGTGTCCCTGCGAATGCCTGCCGCCGATCTGGCGCTCGCGAGAAAGCAGGCGGAACAGAAGGGCTTGCCTTATCGAACTTATATCAAATCGCTGCTCCACGAGGCTCTCGGGGCTCGGGAGAAGCGGGAGATCGCCAAATGACCTCCGTGCCGGGATGGCGCCCAAATAGGTGGTGGGCCAAGCAGACTCGCCGGACGACCTCTATCTTTATGGCTCAACCCTTAAACGGACTCCGCTTCAAAGCATAGTCAATCGCCGCCTGCGGCGTTTCGTACTTCGTATAGGCACCGTTCCCTAGAAAGCCGACATCTTTGATGCCGATGGGGCTGGTGTAGAAGGCATCCACCGTCATGCGGCGGCACCAGTCGAAGAATTTAACTCCGGGGCCGAGGCCGTCGGGGCGCTGGACGGTGTAGCCGGTGAAGTCGTTGTAGCGGCCACTCTTACGGTAGCCGGCTTCTTCCGTGAGTCGCGCGCGCTCCACTTTGTCGGCGGCGACTAAGGTATCGAGCATTTCCGTCTGCTGCTTCTCACTCGCGTTCACAAAGCTCTTCTGGTAGCGCTTATTCATCTCGGCATCGAGCCAAGCCAGACCGCCATGGAAGATCTCGGCCAGCTTACTATTTTGGCTCGAAAGTAAGTCAATAAACTCGGGTGCGCCGGCTTCGAGCGCACTAGCCGAAACTTCGTCGGCGGGGACAATCATCTGCGCCAAGCGACCGAGCGTCTTGAACTCGGCGGCAGTGAATTCCTTCACCTTATAGGCGCCTTTGGCCTTTTCGGCCGCGGTAACTTCGTGGACGTGCTGGGCATCGGCCATCTCTACGGTGCCGGCGGCGATGGCCCCGATCGCGATTTGCCGCAGGAGGGCGCGGCGATCGAGTGCTTCTAAAGGTACTAGGTTAGACAGAGAAAAATTAGACATTGCCCCTCCGCAGTTCTTCGGCCAGGTAATCACAGGCGCGCCACGCGAGCGCGTTGATCGTCAGTGTCGGGTTCTTGTCCGGGTTACTGACGAAAGAACCGCCGTCCATCACAAAAACATTTTTTACTTCGTGCGTTTGGCAGTAGCCGTTGAGCACGGACGTCTTGGCGCTAGCGCCCATACGGGCGGTGCCCACTTCGTGGATGATGCTGCCGGGGATGGAGATGCCATCGGCTTCGCGCTGCGCGGCACTCAGGCCGGTGACGCGGCCGCCCATGCCGGTGATGATATCGGCGAAGGTCTTCTCCATGTGGCGGGCTTGTTTCCACTCGTAGTCGGTCCACTTGAAGTGGAACTTAAGCACCGGGATGCCCCATTGGTCGACGACATTATTGTCGATCTCGCTGTAGCTATGATTGTTGGGGATCATCTCGCCGCGGCCAGCGAAGCCAACATTGCAGCCGTAGGCCTGGCGCGCCTGAGTCTTCATTTCCTTGCCGTAGCCATAGCGGCGAGCGGCACCTTGGAAGCTGCCGATGCCGGGCATGCCGTAACCGCCGCCGATTTCGATGTGGTAGCCGCGGGGGAAGTCGAGCTTGTTGTGTTTTTCCCACAACCACCAGGGCATAAAGAGGTGGGCGCCGCCGTAGCCGTCGGTGTTGTAGTGCGGCATGCCTTCCAGCGCCGGCACATAGCCGCTGAGCCCGAAGCCGACCGTGTCCATCAGATAGCGGCCCAGCATGCCGCTGCCATTGGCGAGCCCGTTGGGGAATTCCTTGCTCTTCGAGTTCATCAGGATGCGCGAGCTTTCGCAGGCGCTGGCGGCCAAGATCACCGTCTTGCCGCGCACGATCTTGTGTTCGCGCGTGCGCTTGTCGATATAAAGCACGCCAATCGCTTTGCCATTGCCATTGGTGAGCACCTCGCGAGCCATGGCCATGTCAAGCACGGTGCACAGGCCGGTCTTCATGGCCGGGAAGACTTGCACTTGGCTCGAGCTATAGGCAGAAGCCGTCTGGCAGCCGCGTCCGCATTGGCCGCAGTAGTGGCACGCAGCGCGGCCATTCAAAGGTTTGGTGATGACGGCGCGCCGATTGGCGACGCAGGCAATCCCTAAGTTGTCGCAGCTTTTCTTGACGAGAATTTCGTGTACGCGTGGCGGGGGCGGCGTGTGGAACTGGCCATCGGGACAACTGGCGATGCCGTCCCGGTTGCCGGCGATGCCGATGAAGGTTTCGGCCTTGTCGTAATAGGGCGCGATGTCAGAGTAAGAGATGGGCCAATCGAAGCCGAGGCCGTCTTTCGTGTAGGGCTTGAAGTCGTACTCCGAGAAGCGGAATGACATGCGCCCATAGTGATTGGTACGGCCGCCGACGATGCGCGAGCGAAACCACGTGAACTGGCTGCCTTCACCCACCGTGTAGGGCTCGCCTTCCAACTCCCAGCCGCCGCTGGTGGTGGAGAAATAGCCGAAGGGCTTGCCTTTGCCAAAGTAGTCGGCGCCGCCTTCGTCAGCCCCGCGATGGGGCACATCGTAAGGCCATTGGTGCTCTTTGAACTCCTTGTAGGGGTCGAGCATGGGGCCGGCTTCAAGCAGCGCGACCTTCAAGCCTTTGGCGGTCAGCACGTGGGCGGCGGTGCCGCCTCCAGCGCCTGACCCGATGATAACGGCGTCGTACTCTTCAGTAGTCCGGGGAATCTGCGGCATTGCTTTATTCCATCACAAATTTGTCGCGCTACAGTGAGAGCGATGGCAGTGGATCCTGGAAAACATTTGATCGCGCGTTGGCGAGCGGGGCAACCCGGCGATGTGGCGCTCTTGAAGGCCGCCAAAGTGGATGCGGTTTGGCTGGAAGTTCCGCAGCCAGAGTTCGCCTCGGCGTGCACCGCGGCGGGCCTGGCGGTGACGGACAAGCTCGAAACGGTAAAGGGCGGGCTGTGGCCCGGCATCCGGAGCGCCGGCAAAAGGCGGACCCCGGACGGCGAAGTGTCCAGCGCCAGTTCCGAACCCTGGGTGGATTCGAATGGCTATCTGGTGGCTTGCCAGCGGACGCTCGAGCCCCAAAAGCCGCCGCTATTGGGCTACGGCTCCGCCGACGCGGCCGCACGCATGGTGGCCTTTGAGACGCTCGAAATCGCGCTGGCCGAGGCCTGCATGATGGGCGGCAACTTCGCCCTCCAACTGGAGGATCGCTATCTGAAAGCCTTGCGCAGCGGAGAAGCTAAGGCAGTGGCAGCCTGGGGGAAACTGGGCCGGACGGCCACGTGGCTCAAGGAGAATCGGTCCCTGTTTGGCGCTCCGGCGATGCCGACGATTGCCGCGCTTTACGATGGGCGTCCAGCTTCGCGCGAGTTGGTGAACCTGCTATTTCGGCGCAATGCGTCGCCGTGGGTGGTCGCTTCGGCGCCGCCAGTGTCCGTACAGACGAAGGCCGTCGTCGCGGCCAGTATCTCACCGCCGGCGGACAAGGCGGCAATTTTGGCGCACGCCGCGGCGGGAGCAATGGTCATCGTGGACGGCGACTGGTGGCGCGACCCGGCCGCCAAATTGACGAAGCCCGAAGAAGACCGCGAATTCTATGCGTTAGGCAAAGGGCAGATTGTGGCCTACCGGAAGCGCATCGCCGACCCCAGCGAGTTCGCGCTCGACGTAATCGACCTAGTCACCCATCGGCAGCGCCCGCTACGGCTGTGGAACGCGCCCGCGATCATCGGCACCAGGTCCACCAATGTGCTCACCTTGCTCAACTACGGCGTCAGCGTGCCCGAAGACATTCAGGCGCACGTGCTGGGTCACTATACCCGGGCGATGCTGTATGCGCCCGGCGCGGCGCCGATGCCACTCAAGGTGGCGAAGCGGGCGGCCATGACCGAGGTCTTCGTGCCAAAGCTTGAGCGCGCCTGCGCGATTGCATTTAGTTAATGCTCCTGTCGCTTGAATTCTACCCTTTCGCGCGACCGAACGCCTAGCCCATCGCATTAGCGATGGGTCACATCTGCAACAAAAATAGGTATTTACTGCTAAAGCAGGCCACCGGCCGGTCCGACTCGGTGTGCTTCCCTCCCTCGGCTCGCTTTCACATGTCCTCTATAACTTTAACAAACTAATCTACTTAACCCCAATCGGGGGCATCCACGCGCATCCCTGGGTTTCCGTCTAAACCATTGAATCAAATAATCTTAACCGCATAACAGTTTCTAAGTCCCTTGCCGACCGAGAAATCGGTGAAATGAGCTCTCTGAGCGGAAAGGCAAGGCTGCAATTTCGACAGAAACAAATTAAGTGATCAGAGCACTAGTTCGACTTCAAGAACGCTTCAAGCCAGGTATCCACCTCAGCCACTTGCTCGGGGATATTGTTGTGGCCCGTCTCCAGCGCCAGCAACAGCTTCTTCTGCGCCATGATGACGTTGTAGGCCGAATACATCGACGTGGGCGGGCAGGTTTCGTCGTTGAAGCCCCACGAGTAAAAGCCCGGCACCTTCAGGCGGCGCGCGAAGTTGACGACATCGCAGTAGCGCGAGGTATCAATCTTCTCCGGTGACCGGTGCTGCAACGCGCCAACGGTCGCCCGAAACATGTGGGCCAGCCGCCCGCTTGATTCTGCAGATAGCCGATGACATCGGCGAGCGCCGGATAGTAGGCGGCCAAGCCTTTCACCCGCGGGACCAGCGCGGCGGTGACAATGGAAAGGGCTCCGCCTTGGCTACCACCGGTGACGGCCAAGTGAACGCCGTCCCACTTGGGATGGCTGGTCAGAAAGTCATTCGCGCGCACACAACCGAGGTAGACGCGGCGGAAATAGTAGCGATCACGATGGTCGAGCCCGAACGCGTTGTAGTTGGCAAGCGCGCCGGCGCCAAGCGAATCATAAACCGACTGCTCCCTCGTCACCGGAATGCCGTGGATGCCCACTTGCAGCGTAATCATGCCCCGCGCCGCCAGCGCCGCCAGGCCTCGATAGGGGCGAACACCCGCGCCCGGCACACAAAGCAGCGCCGGGTACTTGCCCGGAGCCTTCCGCTCGCAGAGCACGCCGTAGAAGCGCGAGGGGGCCGCCGACATGCCGACATTCTGCAGGTTCAAGTGGTCGCAATCAACCGCCGCGTTGCCGTATTCCGGCAAGAGCGTCAGCTTGGCATCGCGGT
>Ga0209490_10001621_pt1 | contig 21518 bp, 18 predicted proteins | sample MAT06_FD_187209 | JGI IMG/M metagenome (GOLD analysis project Ga0209490, IMG submission 187209) | Freshwater microbial communities from Lake Fryxell liftoff mats and glacier meltwater in Antarctica - MAT-06 (SPAdes) (version 2) | ecosystem: Environmental > Aquatic > Freshwater > Ice > Liftoff... | reverse complement strand
ATGGCCTCTGCTAATTCTTGCCATCATTTGCTTAGCGATATGGAACACCATGCTGGGATATGTATTAGCCTATTGTTCCAACGCAGGGAGTGATTATGAACGATAATAGCTACATTTATGTCCTCGTTGCTCTGCTGCCCTTAGCTGCTTGTATGCTGGTGTTTCAGGTGAATCCATACCACGCATTGCTACTGCGAGGGGTGTTGGGGGCGATCGCAGCCTTGGTGTATACAATTTTAGGCGCGGGGGATGTGGGCTTGACTGAAGCCTTGATGGGCACTCTACTCGCGATTACACTTTATGCGGTGACAGTGCGCTCATCCCTCGTGCTGCGTCTGGGTGTCATGGAAAACGGGATGGAGGGCGATGCTGTCTCAGACGACAAAATGGCAGGCCATTTTCAGCAAGTTATAGATGACATTCGTGCAATTTTCAAGAAACGTCATATGCGTCTGGAAGTGTTGCCCTATGCGACTACTCAAGCATTGCATCGGGCGTTGATGGAAAAAGAAGTTCATGCAGTTTGTTCCCCACAAGAGCAACTGGAACCTAGTAGCGAAGCGCCACCTTATAACACCGAAATCAGAGTTCGGCGTGTCTATGAGATTATGCAAACCGAACTTTCATCGCCAGGGACAACCCTAACTTATGTGAATACACCAGACGTAGAGGAAAAGCATTAGTCAGTAACTCAGGGAATCAACGCCACTGAGCTTGTAAGAGAAATCAAGCAAGCTATGCTGACCAGCCTCAGTCTTAATTGACTACGTTTTTTGAGTCACGACACCCCGGAATGCGAAGCTAGTTCCTTGCCCTGTCATCTGCAATTAAACAGTTTTAAAGTCACTGAAACAGTGTTGCAGGTCTAAAAAGCTCTCAAAACATTGGCGAAGCTAACATTACCCAGAAATGGAGAGGCAGAAATGTCAAATTTCGTATTAGTTATTGATGCCAATAAGCAACCTTTAAGCCCTTGCCACCCCTCGGTAGCAAGGCAGTTATTAGCAGATGGCAAAGCTACGGTTTTTCGTAGATATCCATTTACTGTAATTCTCAAGGAAAAAGCCGTGGATATCGCGCCAAAAACGTTGACTCTCAAGTTAGACCCTGGATCTAAAACTACGGGAATCGCACTGTTGCAAGGTTCTAAAGTAATATTTGGTGCAGAATTAACCCATCGAGGTCAAACCATTAAATTGAGTCTTGAATCTCGTCGCTCAATACGTCGATCACGTAGAAATCACCATACCCGCTATCGTCCAGCAAGGTTCCTGAACCGCACCCGGATAAAAGGCTGGCTAGCTCCCAGTCTTCAACACAGGGTTGAGACAACAATAACTTGGGTGAAAAGACTAATTAAATTTTCACCCATTGGCTCAATTGTTCAGGAGCTTGTACGGTTTGATTTACAGCAGATGGAGAACCCTGAAATTTCAGGTGTTGAGTATCAACAAGGTACTTTGTTGGGCTACGAAGTCCGGGAGTATCTACTCAATAAATGGGATAGAAAATGTGCTTATTGTGGTACTGAAAACGTGCCATTGCAGGTAGAGCATATTTACCCCAAAGCTAAAGGAGGAACTAACCGAATTAGCAATCTGTGTCTAGCTTGCGAGAAGTGTAATATCAAAAAAGGAACCCAAGATATCGAGAAATTTTTAGCTAAAAAGCCAGATGTTCTCAAACGAATTATTGCTCAATTAAAACGTCCTCTGAAAGATGCAACAGCGGTTAATTCAACTAGATGGGCTTTGTTGAATCGACTTAAGGAAACTGGTTTGCCTGTTTCAACTGGCTCTGGAGGATTAACTAAGTTTAATCGCACTCGATCGGGATTAGCGAAATCTCACTGGATTGATGCTGCTTGTGTTGGTCAAGTTGAGTCTTTAGAAGTGCTAACAAGCCAGCCTTTATTGATTAAATCGACAGGACACGGTACGCGCCAAATGTGTCGCACAGATAAATTTGGTTTCCCTTCCCGCTATGTTCCTCGCAACAAGTTTGTTAAAGGTTTTCAGACGGGTGATATCGTGAAAGCGGTTGTTACTGCTGGAAAGAAAATGGGTAAATATGTTGGGCGCGTAGCTGTTAGAGCCTCTGGTTTATTTAATATTTCTGCATCTGAATTGGTGCAAGGAATTAGCTACAAATGCTGTCAAATTATTCATCGAAAAGATGGCTACGGTTATTTTTTTCAAGCCAAGATTCAAGGCGGTTGAAACCGCCGGGTCGTTTCCCTCTCTAGGCTCAAGCCACTGAGTTTCCCACTTACCGAGTTTTTTTATGAAATGGGTTTATCTGATCGCCGGCATAGTGCTATTCGTCCAAATGCTGCTCATTAACAATCCAGTATCTGACTTTTCGCAGCAAAATTCCATCGTTCAATTGATTGTCCAAGATAGTGGAGTATCTAATGCGGTTTCCGGTATCATTTTGCGGAATCGCTTATACGATACGATTTTTGAAGTAGTGGTATTTACGATCGCAATTTTAGGTGCAAAGTATCTACTTGCAAATGAAAGGCCGTCTTGCGCGGTTTATCAGTTTACGGATCAACCATCGATTATTTTGGCGCGATTGGGAGCAACTATTGCCGCGTTGGTAGGTATCGAATTAGCAATTCGCGGGCATTTGAGTCCCGGTGGTGGTTTTGCGGCCGGTGTAGCGGGGGGAACTGCGATCGGGCTAATTGCAATTACCTCATCGCCACAGTGGATGGAAGAAATCTACCACCGCTGGCACGCTGCGACTTGGGAGAAGATTTCGGTGCTGGTTTTTATTGTATTATCAGTGATCACGCTGTCGGGATATGAGTTGCCACATGGAGAGTTAGGCACGCTTTTGAGCGGGGGAATTCTCCCCTTACTGAATGTCCTAGTTGCAGTCAAAGTCGCATTAGGATCGTGGGCGGTGATGTTGGTATTTATTCGTTATCGCGGATTGTTGTGACAGATTTGAGTACGATGTAATATCAGTTGCGGTTGCACTCCTTTTAGGATCGCAAATTAAATAATTTACACAAGTTTGTGGGATGTCCCGCCCGTCCAGAAAGAACGGGCGAGACGCCCGTCCCACAATAACAATAAAGATTGTAAGTTATTTAATTCTCATTCCTTACTTTTGGGCAACAATTGATTTAGCGCACCACACAAGTATTTCTTCACAGTGTCCCTACTTGCACCAACGCCACTGGGAATCGTAAAAATCATTTCGACAGTTAATAGAGTTCCATCCGCTGAGGCAAAAACATCGATCGGCAAAGCACGCTGAAATGCTGTGGCGGGATTTTCGGCTTTCATGACACCTGCACTCACATCGGTGCTGATAGTTCTGATGCTCTCGCGGGCCAAAATGGGTCGCAATTGGGAAAATGCTCTTTCTATCGATAATCCCTCAACTTCAACACGGGCAGAAAAGGCGGCACCATTGAAAAAGTCACCCTTTTTTTGAAAGCTTTCTTCGCAGGTTGTGGCAACTGCGGGGGTGGCGAAACAGATGAGAGCTAGAGTCAAGAGGAGCGATCGCATATTAGTTGAGGAATGAAAAATGAAACAATCATCAATATCATGATGCACCATCATCGGATTGTTTGGCAAATAGACCTCATTATCTCGATCGCGAATTGCATCTCGAACATCTGTTTATAACTGGGTTTCACCACTGATGAACCATCAAAAGATATGCGTATCCAGCAGAATCTTCATCAATGGAACCAATGATCGCAGCGATCGCTACACAAATTTCTCCGGTTCCAATTTGAAATCCAGCCATCGTCATAATCTGCCCTGAACTACCTAAAAAAGCAGTCACTATCACCCCAGCCACAGATGGCACTATTATTGTCCGTATCATACCCCAAATTGGGTGATTATGCTGAATAGTTTCAGTCTAATTATTTTCCTCAAACACAAGAATATTTCTTTAACATTCTGCAACGATTTAGCAAAGCCGGCCCTACACCTTGGCTTTGTCTCTCCCTTGGTGTCATCCTGACAGAAGGATGCGTCCTCCTCCCCTAATGGCTAGTCCTGGGAAGACATCTTCGATCGCATTCTCAAAGGCTCATTCGGAAGTTCTTTTTGATGCCATTTTATCGATCTTTTTACGAAGATAATAAACAACAACCTGACAGAATGGATCGAGTTCTTCTCCATTATCGCCATTCCACTTGGGTAGTTCTTTTCGTATATCTGCATTAGAGGGGTTTTTTTGAATCAATCCTTTGCGAAAAGCTTCTAATACTGCTTTACGATTACTAACCAGCGCACCTTCATTCAAATTCAAGACTTCATTGATTTCTCGATCGAATTGGAGATCGTCTGATTTAACTTTCCCGTCTCCCAAGAAATGTATTTTACTTTCAACGTTATGAGATGGATTGGCAGGGTTAAAAGTTAGATCGAGATTTCCTTTTTTTGTGTCACAATGCTGTTGATCTTTCTTTTGCCCTTCTCCTCCTCGACAAACCCCAAGGAGATTATTGTATTCTAGCTGTCTCTGAGGGTATAGATATTGGCTTTGCCAGTGTTCGATTTTCATGTTTTCTGAGTTAGGACGAATCCGTTGCATACAGTAACAGCAAATTCCTCTTTGCTCGCTCACCAGACTTGCTCTCAGGTCATCTTTTTCGGCATAGTTATCATAGTCAGTATTTGTATTGCACCGATGCTGTGTCAACGACGTTGGTTCGGTCTTTTTCTGGATATTTCTCATTCATTACCTTCTAAAAATTTAATCAGCGATCGAGCTTGAGTAATCTCAGGAGCTTGGTCTCCAATTTTTTCAACAAGGGGAATCATAGCTTGACGTGCGCCATCAAAATTTTCATCATCAATTAGTCTAAAAAGAGCGTGAAGCTTGTCTGCTACCTCTTTGTTACGTTGTGACGCTCCCATCTGCTCCTCTAGTATTCGGTTGGCATCAAGACCATAAGATTCTAATGGAATTGTAGAAATAACTTGGCCAGTTTCTTGATCGCGTTCGAGGACTCTAATACAGCTTGCTTCGACTTCACCAATAACAAGCGGCGAATGGGAAGTGCAAACAAACTGGATTGAGGGGAAGGTTCTGGTGAGGTCATTCACAACTTGACGTTGCCATTTCGGATGGAGATGTACATCTATTTCATCAATTAGGACTAGCCCGGATGTTTGTTGCAAAACTAGAGGTAAAATTTTACGATCTATGTCTAATTCTTCGGTTAAAAAAGAGGCATTTTGAGTAACGATTTTGATGGCAATATCGGCAATTAGACCTACCATCATTTTTTGACCAGCACTAAGGTTACTAAAGGGTTGGGGGTTGCCTTGGATGGAAATAACAATTTCCGATCGCTCTGGGTCAAACCATAGGTCATCTGCGTTGGGAATACAACGCAAAATAGCAAACTTTACAACCTTGTAACCAGGGCGCATTTGTCCCTGTCGATTGACCGAAGCGATCGCTTCTTTCTGGAACCAAGTATGGAGATCGGCGATTCTAATCCGTTCTTCAAAGCAGTCATAGAAGGCATCCCAACGGCGGGCGGGGCTGGTGTGGGTAGTGGCTTTGTTGGGGCCACGTGGGTTGGAGGGTAGCCAAGCTCGACCTGCTCCGTAGTAGGCGATGATCGGTAGCCAAATTTTTTCGCCTGCTTCAACCTGTTGAAATAAAGTGGAGATAATTGCTAGAGCTTGTTTGGCTTCAGTGTTGGAGGTTCTAGAGCCGTTAGTTTTGATTTGTCTGAGCCATTGGAGTGGCTGACTGTTAATCGTGCCGATCGCTTTAATCTGGACGGGTTTTCGTTCTATAAATTGGGTGATGGTGTCGGATTCGATCGCTTCTAAGCGGATTTCTGAGGGAAGAATATTACGGCGGCTATTGTTGAGGGTTGTGTCGGGGGAGTTGACTAGCCAAATTCCAGCTGCGATCGCCAAAGCATCGAGGATAGTCGTTTTACCTGTGCCATTGTCCCCAACTAGCAAGGTAAATTGGGGATGCAAGTCAAGGGTATAGTCTGAAAATTTCTTGAAGTTTTCGATTTCTACTCGGTCAATTCTCATGGTTCAGTCATGGCTAGCACACTCTTAGAATTAAAATGGCATCTTATCTATTATCGCTTCTTCTAGGCAAGTAGAGTGAATCACAACTTGCGAAAGTTCGATCGCCCTTGACAAATATCGCACTCTTGGCATAACAATAAGGATAAAAACCCGTATAGCGATCGCAATACCGAATTGAAGAGCGATCGACCTACTGGTAATTTTGAAGTATTGAGTATTGCGATCGAGGCACGATCGGTTCCTAAAAATTCTCAACTCCACCTTCTAGTTCATCCAAGTCATCTGCGGTTAAGGGCGATCGAGCACTATGGCGGACGTACAACACATAAACCGTAGTATCTCGAATCGCAAACAAGACTCGTTCATTCAGTTGACAGTTGACAGTTGACAGTTGACAGTTGAGTGCGACCTCTACCTAAAAGGAAGAGGATTGGAGTAATGAATAGTTTTCTTTGAATTTCTCCCCGATCAGGGTTCCGGCTTTAAACCAATTGTTTCTGGTAATTTCAACCTGAAATGTCATATTTCTGCTGCATCTCTAGGACAAAATTTTCGATGGGACGAGTCTGTCCTGCGTTGAGTTCCTCGAAACCTTGCTGAATACCTGCAATTGTTTCCAATCGATCGATCAGTTGGCGCAGTTTAATTGGATCGATTTTGCCCGGATCGAGAAAGGTGACAAGAACTTGCGATTGCTCGCTAACATCTTGCGGTTGCGTGGCTAGCTGAATCTGCCCATTCTGATAAATGCCTTCGATGGTTTTTAGCATGAGTTGCAGTCCGGTTTGTATTCGCTTCTATTCTAGCAAGAATAGAAACAAAAACAATTAAGGTTAAAAACTCAAAGGGCGATCGCACCTAATTGAAGAGCGGTCGTTCTACTGGTAATTTTTTTGTTATACAGTCAACTACTCATGCCTTCCCCATTCAAAGATTCAAGTCGTGACAGCCATTTGTTGAAGTGAGAGCATTTGCTCCGAATTACTTGCAATCCAATTTGTTCAGCTAACTGCGATCCAAAAACAGACTTCGCTTTTCCGTAATCAGGGAACAGAGCTATGATACGCTTGCTAGGTGATGTTTGCGGCCCATCATTGATTAACTCAGGTGTCTGATGTTGATTTGCGATAGCTTGGAGAGCTTCAATCTCTTTTGTCCGTCCAGCATCAAGGTACTCAAAACAGGTTGGATCGGAAAACAGGTATGCCTCATATTCATGTAACTGAACGTAAGGAATGAATCGAGCATCATCAATATCTTCTGCAAAACGTTGTTCTAAAAATTCAACCCGCTGTATCGGATCTTGACGTAGACTCTCAGACTCAGCTAATCCCGGAAAATCGGGATGAAGAGCATATAAATCAATCATAGTTGTGAAGAACACATCCGGGGCTTTCTCTTGCTTAAGAAAACGCATGATATCATTCTTCATCGGCGCATAATTACGACCGCCACCTCGATGTACCTTACCCTTCTTTTTTGCATGAGCAATAAGTATGGGATTGTGCATAAATACGTCATATCGAGCTAACTGCGGTTTGATCGAAGTGTCAGCGAATGTCTGCTCGGTTTGTCCTTCGGCAAATAGGTAAAGACGCGCCATTAATGGGGGCCTCCACCAATAATATTTTTTTCCCAAACTTCTCCCAGACTGTACTCGTCAAGCCAAGCATCTAATTCTCTGGGATTTAGCCTCTTAAATTGCGATTCCTTGCCCTCTCGGTTTACCACAATCACATCTTCAGGCTCGAAATTATCCAAGAAAGAACTAGATTGGGTGCTAATGAGAATTTGCGTGTGGAGTGCAGTCTTGCTAAATAAATCAGCCACAACATTTAGGGCATAGGGATGAAGCCCCAACTCTGGCTCATCAACAACAATGAGTTCTGGCAGTTCATTTTCAGGCTGTAAGAGTAAGGTTGCAAGGCAGATGGCACGTAAAGTACCATCGGAAAATTCATGAGCTCCAAATACTCGATCGGACTCTTTTTCTCGCCAATTAAGAATGACTCGATTAGATGCGTCCGGCTCCAGAACAAAGTCATCAAAAAAAGGTGCAATCAGACGAATTGTTCCGATAATGCGTTGATAAGCTGCACCCTCGTTTTCTTCACGAAACTTCAGAAGTAATGCAGCTAAATTGCCAGCATCGGGCATTAGCCATCGGTTATCACCAATATAACAGGATTGCCGAACTCCCGCCGTAGAAGATGTGTCATGAAAATGGTATACACGGCAACGATTCAGCAAATATTCTAGCGTTTTCGCCGTTTGCTTACCTTCCTTTGCTGCTTCTTTGATTCGGCTTTCCTGATGTCCTGCACCTAATTCGTCAGTCCTTGGGGATGGCCAGCCTGTTTGCAGAAAGCTCAAAGTTTCTTGGGCAAAAATTAGCGTATCACCCGCCGCATGAAACAGCCGAAGATGATAATAATCTACCCCATTTTCGACTTTAAATTCTAGTTCTGCTTCTATTTGGGGCGTTGTTTTAGGCCCAAAATGTAGGAGGGATTGAGCACGACCTGATACACCAATAAACTGTTGAAAGCGTCCAGCCATCATCTCATTAAGCATCTTGAAGAACGAGATAAGATTGCTCTTGCCTACCCCATTTGCTCCAATCAAGATATTTAGGGGATGCAATTCAATATCTATTGCTTTTATAGACTTAAATCCATTGAGGGTTAATCTTTGTAGCCTATTCAAAAGTCAGTCTCCTAAGTCTGCGATGGTGTGTTTGCTTTTTAGCCTTACTGTCTAACTATTAATTATACTACTGTTGCGAGCTAACACTCCGATCGCCCTCATTTACCCCATACCCACTTTGTTTATCAAACTCAACTCTAGATTGCTGGAGATCCAAAGTTTCCCTGATTTGTCTCGCAAAAAATAGAAACCCCCCAACCAGATTTTTCAACTGGTTTGGGGGTTTTCTTCCTAAGTCCAGTGCAAATTATAACTTGCTCGGCTCGATCGCCGGAGCGCGCAGAGCCACTGTTTTATCAGCAGCTTTTGCCACCAGAGACGGTACAGAAGCCCGCAACTTGGCAGTCAACTGTACAGTAGTCGCATCATAAACCTGAGTCAGCATCTTCGGATACAAACCAATGCCAATAATCGGCACCAACAGCGCAGCAATGATAAACACTTCTCGCGGTTCCGCATCCACCAACTCTTCGTGTTCCACCAATTCCTTATTTTCAGGGCCATAAAAGATTTCCCGCAACATCGATAGCAGGTAAATCGGAGTCAAAATCACCCCGAAAGCAGCGAGAAATATGACGCAAACCTTAAACACCGGATTGTAAGCATCGCTGGTTGCAAAACCTACAAACACCATCAATTCTGCTACAAAACCACTCATTCCAGGCAAAGCCAAAGAAGCCATAGAACAAGTAGTCCACATCGCGAAAACCTTACGCATTTTCTGCCCGACACCGCCCATTTCGTCGAGCATGAGGGTGTGGGTGCGATCGTACGTGCAACCCACCATAAAGAACAAACTCGCCCCAATTAAACCGTGAGAAACCATTTGCAGCATTGCACCGCTAGTTCCCAAATCGGTAAACGAAGCTATCCCAATCAGCACAAACCCCATGTGCGAAATTGAAGAATAAGCAATTTTTCGCTTCAAGTTTCGCTGAGCAAAAGAAGTTAAGGCTGCGTAAACAATGTTTACCACACCCAAAATTACTAACAGCGGTGCGAAGGTAGCGTGAGCATCTGGGAGCATTCCCGCATTCATCCGCAATAAAGCGTAGCCACCCATTTTTAGCAGAATTCCTGCTAGCAACATATGGGCGGGTGCGGTGGCTTCCCCGTGAGCATCCGGGAGCCAAGTATGCAACGGGAAAATCGGCAGTTTTACGCCGTAAGCGATTAAGAAACCTGTGTACAGGAGCAATTCTATATTGGTACTGTACTCTTTGGCTGCGATCGCCCGCATATCGAAAGTCACCGTATCGCCATAAAACGCCATCGTCAGCGCACCAACCAAAATAAACAGCGAACCGCCCGCCGTGTAAAGGATAAACTTAGTTGCTGCGTAGAGCCGTTTTTTGCCGCCCCAGATGGACAAAATTAGGTAAATGGGCACTAATTCCAGTTCCCAAACCAGGAAAAACAGCAACATATCCTGCACGGCAAAAACTGCGATTTGGCCGCCGTACATTGTCAACATCAAAAAGTAAAATAGCTTTGGTTTAAGAGTAACCGGCCAAGCCGCTAAGGTAGCTAAAGTAGTAATAAAACCAGTCAACAAAATCAGTGGCATTGACAAACCATCAGCACCCACCGACCAATTCAAATCCAGTTGCTCCACCCAAGTATAACTTTCTACCAGTTGCAGTCCCGGATTGCTGAAGTCGTACTGAGTGTAAAAAGCGTAAACAAGTAGAGCAAAATCAATCAAACCGACAATCAATGCATACCACCGCACCGTCTTGCCATCCTTATCGGGAATCAAAGGAATCAGCAAAGCCGCAGCAATAGGAAACAGGATTGTTGTGGTTAACCAGGGAAAGTTAGCTGTATCCATTGCGTTTTAAAATGAGCCATCAACTATTAGGTTTAAACATATTTTGGCACTTTTGGTGTAAATTTTATACTTTCTTTATAAACATTTGTTTTTGCTAGATTTGTGACAATTTGTGCGATCGTACAATTTGAGTTTAATGCAAGAAGACCGGGCGGTTGAAACCGCGTCTATACAAACAAAACCCACTCCAAGCGGGTTGAAGAAGACCGGGCGGTTGAAACCGCGTCTATACAAACAAAACCCACTCCAAGCGGGTTGAAGAACCGGTGGTTAAAATTACCTTATTTTCTTCAGTCCGCGGAGGCGGACTTCGTTTTTGTAGACGCGGTTTCAACCGCCGTCTTATGTAATGGGCAGTGCCCTTTCCCGATCGATTTAACTGACTCCAGAAACGATCGCAAAACCCAGAACTGCGACAAACACAATCAGGGCATAAAATTGAGCACGACCGCTCTCAAAGTATTTCAAACCTTCGCCAGTAACTAAGGTGAGAAAACCTGTCAAATTAACCACACCATCGACGACTCGCAAATCGACTTCCATGACTTGTCGCGCTAAACGACGGCTGCCTTTGACGAAGAGAAACTCGTTGATATCGTCGAGATACCACTTGTTGAGAGAGAACTCGTAAAGCGGTTTGATTTTTTGGGCGATCGCACTTGGGTCAATTTTACGGCTCAAATACATCAGCGAAGCCAAAGTAATGCCCAGCAAAGCAATACCTACAGAACTGCCACCCATGATCAGAAATTCCGTCAAATCGAACTCAGCGGCGTGTGCCAAAACTTCTTCCAGAGACTCGCCAGGAGCGCGCACAAACTGCTCGAAATAATTGGCAAACGGCGTATTCACAAAACCGATAAACACAGAAGGTACTGCCAACAACACTAACGGCAGAGCCATTGTCAGAGGAGATTCGTGAGGGAAATGGTCATGCTCATCATGACTTTCGCCAGTTGATGCCAATTCCTTAACATTCATCGCTCCGGGGCCGAAAACAATACCTGGTTGCAGAAGTTGTTGCTTGATAGCGTTGTCATTGCCCCGGAATTCGCCCTCAAAGGTGCTGAAATACATCCGAAACATATAAAACGCGGTCATCCCGGCTGTCACCCAGCTCACAGCCCAGAGAGCAGGATTTGCTTGAAAAGCTTGGGCGAGGATTTCGTCTTTTGACCAGAAACCGGCAAAGGGCGGAATGCCGCAGATTGCTAAATTGCCAATCAAAAAGCAAGTTGAGGTAATCGGCATATATTTCCGTAAACCGCCCATGACTCTCATGTCTTGAGCGAGTGCGGGGTTGTGGCCGACGACATCTTCCATGCTGTGAATGACTGAACCGGAACACAGGAACAGCATTGCTTTGAAGTAAGCGTGTGTCATCAAGTGGAACAGTCCGGCGCTATAAGCACCGACGCCCATTGCCATTACCATGTAGCCCAATTGGGAGATGGTGGAGTAGGCTAGACCTTTTTTGATGTCATTTTGGGTAATTGCGATCGAAGCACCCATGAATGCTGTAAAACAGCCGGTGCAGGCGATCAAATTCATGACGACTGGCAACCCTTCAAACACTGGGTACATCCGAGCAATCAGGAATACGCCGGCGGCTACCATCGTGGCGGCGTGGATTAAGGCCGAAATCGGTGTGGGGCCTTCCATTGCGTCTGGGAGCCAGACGTGGAGGGGGAATTGAGCGGATTTGGCTGCTGGCCCCAAAAATATCAAAACGCCGAAGATTGTCGCCAGAGTCGCGCTTAAAGCACCAGATTCGACTAAAGAGTGCAGGCGATCGCCCATTACGTCAAATTCAAAGCTACCGGTTGCCCAGTAAATGCCGAGGATGCCCAGCAGCAAGCCGAAGTCGCCGACGCGGTTGGTGACGAAGGCTTTTTGGCAAGCGTCTGCTGCGGGTTTGCGATCGTACCAAAATCCAACTAGCAGGTATGAACACATACCTACGAGTTCCCAGAAAATGTAAACCTGAACGATATTTGGACTGAGGACTAGACCTAGCATTGAGGCGCTGAAGATGCTCAGGTAGGCGTAAAAACGCACGTACCCGTCATCGTGTGCCATGTAGCCGTCGGTATAAATCATCACCAAAAAGGCGACCGTTGTGACGATCGCCAACATGACCGATGTCAGGGGGTCGATGATATAGCCCATGTTCAGCGAGAACTCGCCAGCAGAAGCCCACTCAATAGTGCGGGTGTAGGGTGCGTGGCCTTGAATTTGACTCCACAGCAATGCGAAAGACATTACCATTGACCCTCCCAGCGTGGAGACGATTAAAATCGCATTCGCTTGTCGGAGTTTGTTGGTTGCCTGGTTAAAGGTGATTAAGCCTAGACCTACTAGCATTGCGCCCGCCAGTGGCAGGACTGGAATTAGCCAAGCGTATTGATAAAGCAGTTCCATGACTGATATGTTGTTTAAAGTTTCTACTAGATATTGCCAAAACTGTAAACAATTGTGACACAACCCTGCATGAATGGGCAAAAATACTCGCTGCAATTCTTAAGATCAGATAGGACGTACGGTTGAAACCGCGTCTACAAAAACGTGTTAGCCTTCCCGAAGGGTAGTCCGCCTCCGCGGACTGAATAAAATTACGTAAAACGTAATTTTAACTGCCCGGTCTTCAACCCGCGCACCATCCGGGTTTTGCTTGTATAGACGCGGTTTCAACCGCCCGGTATTATTTAAATATATGCCAAAAGATAGATAGACAAATGTCGCAGATCAGACGGCGGTTGAAACCGCGTCTACAAAAACGAAGTCCGCCTCCGCGGACTGAATAAAATTACGTAAAACGTAATTTTAACTGCCCGGTCTTCAACCCGCGCACCATCCGGGTTTTGCTTGTATAGACGCGGTTTCAACCGCCCGGTCTTCTGCGATATTTATTTTGGATCGGATGCCCGATCGACAAATGGGGAATTCCTTCTGCCTTCTAGATCAAATCCGAATATCTGCTACACAAGAGCCGAATACCTTGGAACCGTTACCTGTTGAGAATTTCCTGCGGTTGCAGCCTTTGAGTTTGGGCAGACAGCCCAGAGGTAGATAGCATCCAGGAGTCTAGAGTCCGTCGCAATTCCTCGCGTCCTTGATATTGTTCAAATCGAAATCGAACTTTGTCCCCCTCAAACAAAATCAGCGTCGGCAGACTTGTCAGCCGATAAGTATTGGCTAATTTGAAACTTCGATCGGCATTAACCCCTAGAAGCTTGACTTTACCAGCCCAATCTGATTCAAATGTTGTGAGAGTCGGCTCGATCGCGCGGCACAAACCGCACCAAGGAGCCGAAAAATGAACTAAAACGGGGGTAGACGCTTCAAAAACTTCTTGTGCAAAAGTGCGTTCGCTTACCGACAACACCATGATCCCTCAAAATTTAATAATTTTTTTCTATCCTAGGGATCATGCTACCAGTATATGTTCCCTGTGACACGCATCAAAAAAGGATGAATTTTCCACAGCACTCCGATAAAAATGGCGATTCCTAGATAAGAAGGCTTCAGAAACTCAAGCAAATCAAGGGTTTGACGTTTTTGCCAGACTGCCAAAAATGGAAAAATTGATGTCCGAGATTTGATGGTTTCAAAGGATTCGCCAAAACGGGCCTGAAGTCGTCTGTCACCGTGCCACACTCCGAACAGGTGATGGAGTACCAAACCGATGGAGGTGACGAGGGTAAAGCTAGTACCAATCCACAGAGTGTGGGCTATGCACCAAATTACCTGTCCCACCATTTGCGGGTGGCGGGTGATGCGAATGATCCCGGTTTCGTAGAGGTGAACTTGGGGCTTTTGGACTGCGGCAATTTCTAGGAGGTTGAAAGTTGCTGGGTACAAAAATAGGAAGGAAATTGCTGAGAGTATCCAAACCAGGGGTTTGACTGCGGGCACGCCTTGTACTTGCCAAAGCTGCACGCCGTCGTAGCGGTGGTTGAAAAAGTAGATCACCAGAATGACTGCTAGGGGCAAACTGACAAGGGCAAATAAAACACGGTAAAGTCTTGCTCCGATTAGCTTTTCAGCTTTGGGGCGGAGGGCTGCTAAACCGCTGTGGGCGATCGCAAAACCCAGTAAAAGTCCGAGAATAATTAAGTGGGAGTCGAGCGCCAAGTCGATCGTCATTGTAAATATTAAGAAAAGTTATTGATTCGAGGCCAAATTGTGTCACAAAGTATCTATGGGAGCATTCAGCGGTTATCAGTCAGTTAACTGTTCGCTGTTCACTGTTGAGTGTTCGCTGTTCGCTGTTCGCTGTTCGCTGTTCGCTGTTCGCTGTTCGCTGTTTGCTGTTTGCTGTTTGCTGTTCGCTGTTTGCCGATGGCAGTCAACCGTCAACCGTCAACCGTCAACCGTCAACAGTTAACTGACAAATGACAACTGACAATTAGATATATGTCTGACCTTCCTTTCACTTTAGACCAGTTACGTATTCTCAAGGCGATCGCCTCTGAAGGAAGCTTCAAACGCGCCGCCGACAGCCTCTATGTATCCCAGCCAGCAGTTAGCTTGCAGGTGCAAAACTTAGAGAGACAGTTGAACGTGCCACTGTTTGATAGGGGGGGACGCAGGGCTCAACTCACCGAGGCTGGACATCTGCTGTTGAGCTATGGCGAGAAAATTTTATCGCTTTGTCAAGAAACTTGTCGAGCTCTGGAAGATTTGCAAAATCTCCAAGGCGGTACTTTGATCGTGGGGGCTTCTCAAACGACGGGGACGTATTTGCTGCCGCGAATGATCGGGATGTTTCGGCAAAAGTACCCAGATGTGGCAGTACAGCTTCATGTTCACTCGACGCGCCGCACTGCGTGGAGTGTGGCCAATGGGCAAATTGATTTGGCAATTGTGGGCGGAGAAATCCCTACCGAACTTGTAGAAGCTTTAGAAATTGTTCCTTACGCTGAGGACGAACTGGCTTTGATTCTCCCTCCGTCTCACCCGATGGTACAGCAAAAAAGTATCCAAAAAGATGACCTTTACGAATTGAAGTTTATTTGCTTGGATTCGCAGTCTACTATTCGGAAAGTAATCGATCAGGTGTTGACTCGCTGCGGCATTGACACGCGCCGACTGAAAATTGAGATGGAACTAAATTCGATCGAAGCAATTAAAAATGCTGTTCAGGCGGGGCTGGGTGCTGCTTTTGTGTCCGTTTCGGCGATCGAAAAAGAGTTGCTGATGGGTGTTCTGCACAAATCTAAAATGGACGAAGTTTTGGTAACTCGGATTTTGTCGCTGATTTACAACCCCAACCGCTACCGTTCTAAAGCGGCAGAGGCTTTCAGCAATGAAATTTTGCCTTCCTTTGCTACTTATTCTACCATCCAGGACAAGAGAGAAGCTTCGGCGATCGATGATTTGGGACTTATAGAAATAGTAACTCCCAAGTCGGCAGGAAGTTAATCTGTCAGGTGGCAGACAGGCGCGCCGGAAGCGGTTAGTTGAAAGATAAAAATCTGGTTTTATAACGCATGAGAAAATTGGGAATGGGTAATTGGGAATGGGTAATTGGGAATTGGCTTCTTTGATACCAAAAGCTAATAGACCTCTTGCAAAAGTCATTTTAATCAAATTTTGTAACAGGCAAGATGCCTGTTTCACAAGAAAAAATGTTTTTTGTGGAACGGGCATCTTGCCCGTCCTAGTTATTTTTGCAAGAGGTCTAATACCAAAACTAGCTAAAAAGGATAAAATAAACTGGGAATTGCATACAAGGAAAGTTTAACCACGCAGAATTAGGAATTAAACCATTACCAATTCCCAATTCCCAATTCCCAATTCCCAATTCCCAATTCCCAATTCCCAATTCCCAATTAGCAAACCAAAATGGAAGTTTACTGCACCCGTCCAGGCTGCCCGCGCCCTCAAAACTATTTTTCCGACCTTGATGACAGTTCGATGCTGAAAACGGTGCAGCAAAAGTTCTGCACGACTTGCGGAATGCCCCTGATTTTGAGCGGGCGCTATTTGCCTGTGAGGTTGTTGGGTCAAGGCGGTTTTGGGGCGGCGTTTTTGGCTAGAGACCGCTATACTCCGGCGATGCGGCAGTGCGTTGCTAAACTTTTACAGCCGTCGGTAAGTCTGAATCCGGCACAGCTCAAAATCGCTCAAACTCTGTTTGAACGGGAAGCTGCGGTGCTGGAAGAACTGGGAAACGAACATTCGCAAATTCCGAGTTTGCTGGCGTTTTTCGAGTTGACTGTTCCGAGTTTGCAGCCTGGTAAAAACGATCAGTTTTTCTATCTTGTTCAAGAATTTATTGATGGTGAAAATTTGGAGGAAGAACTGGCTGTAAAAAGCAAGTTTTCGGAGTCTGAAATAATGGTGGTACTACGGGAAATTTTGAAGGTTCTCGATTTTGTCCACTCTCGTGGTTCGATTCACCGGGATATTAAACCTGCTAATATTATGCGGGCTAAAAATGGTAGGCTTTATTTATTAGATTTTGGGGCGGTTAAACAGGTAACGCAAACTGCTGGTACTTCTAAGGCTTCGACTGGTATTTATTCTTTGGGTTATGCTCCGCCAGAACAAATGACTGGACAAGAAGTTTATCCAGCAACGGATTTGTATGCTTTGGGTGTGACTTGTATTACTTTGCTGAGTGGTTTGCAGCCGACGGATTTGTTTGATAGTTACAAGAATGAGTGGAATTGGCATTCACGGGTGGAGATTAGTTCGCGTTTGACTGAAGTTCTCGATCGAATGTTGTTATCAGCTCCCAGCCAGCGTTTTCAATCTGCGACTGAGGTGGAAGCGGCTCTGAAATACAATTCTCAACAGCCTACGATGGTCGTGCAGCCCCCGACAGTGCCGACTCCGCCTCCCCTACCGCCTCCACAGGCACCACCGACTCAGCAGCCTCCTACGGTGATTCCCGCGACTGCTCCGGGAGGGCTACAAGCTTCGCCAAGAGGGACTTTTTCGATTTGGGAGGTTTTGGGAGGGGCGGCGTTTACGGGTTTTGAGGGGGGTTTGTTGGCGATCGCCCTGACGAGTTTGTTGCCATCTCCTGGGCTGAGTATGGGTTTGTTGGGGATGATTGTCGGGGGTTTGATTTATGGCCAATATCGCCGATCGATCGAGCAAACTGAGATGCTGATTATTGGTGCTGGTACTTTCGCTATGCTATGGTTTTTTCCGGTTTTGCGATCGGCTGCAATTGGAATTTATGGTGGTTCTCCGATCGCTGGTGTGTTGTTTGTGGGATGGTTGGCGGCTTTGGGGGCGATCGCGGTAACAGCGATATTTCGCCTGATCTATAAGTTACTTTCTAATGTTTTTTAAGCTAATAGTTATCTCCAGAAAAGATAGCCAAGAACAGGCAAGATGCCTATTCCACAATAGTTATGGGAGATGTCTAATTTAAAATGCAAAATCAGAAGTCGATTAACCCGAATTGGGTGATTGCTTGGGGCCCAGAAGCCCGATCGCACCCTGCAACTTGGGAAACCTCCGGTTTTGCCATCATCGGTGCTGAACCCACCTTCAGCCCCAATCAGCGATTTGTGCTGGTAGGTGACTGTTCCTTCGATCGCACTTTGCTACTCAAACAACAGATTGATACCGATGGATTGAGCGATTTGGCGATCGTCGGGCGGCTGTGGGAACAGTCGGGGATTGAAACTTTGAGCTTGCTAGAAGGACAATTTGCCCTGGCTGTGTGGGATCTAGAGGAGGAAACGTTGTGTCTGGGGCGCGATCGCGTGGGAGCAAAAACGCTGTATTACACCCGTGCGGGAAATACTCGCTGGATTGCGCCTCGACTGCGATCGCTCAATCCGTATCACGATCGAACACTCGACTTAGTTGCTTTGCGCGACTATTTGTGCTGTGCGTTTGTACCCGGAGCACAAACGCTGTGGGAATCGGTGCGAGAGTTGCGCCCTGGTAGTTACTTGTATTTACCGGATGTTGAGGCGCAGAGATACTGGGAACCGCAGGAGCAAATTACTAACGCCGATCGTCCTTTGGAATGGCACAGTCAACAAGTGCGATCGCTCTTGGAACAACTGGTGCAAGAGGCGCTACCAGCGGGGGAACCCGTCGCAGCATACCTTTCGGGTGGTATTGATTCCAGTTGCGTGACTGCGATCGCATCTCGGTTGCACGATCGGCCGGTGCACACTTTTTCGATGCACTTTGGCGCGCAATATCCGAACGAGATTGAATTTGCTAACATTGTCGCAGCACATTGTGGCACCGAGCACCATATTTTAGAAGTTTCGCCAAAGCAAATTTGGGAGTTGCTACCGGAAACGCTGGCTGCTATGGATGATCCGGTGGGGGAAGGCTTGACGGTGCCCAATTTGCTGCTGGGGCGATCGGCAAAACAATTCGCAGATGTGGTATTAAATGGCGAAGGTGGCGATCCGTGCTTTGGCGGGCCGAAAAATAAGCCGATGTTGCTGAATAGTTTGTATGGTTCGATTCAGGGTAAACCAGATGCGATCGCAGCTTACTTGACTTCGTTTCAGAAATGCTATGTGGATTTACCGCGCTTGCTGAAGCCGGAGGTTTGGAATCAGGTAAAAGATGCGCCTTCGGTGTTTGCTGAGGAATTGCAACAGACAGAAACGACTTTTTTGAATCGGTTGATGCGGCTGAATATTGAGTATAAGGGAGCCGATTACATTTTAACTAAGGTGAATAATCTGACGGCTGCTGCGGGGCTAAAAGCTCGATCGCCCCTATTCGATCGGCGGATGGTGGCGCTGAGTTTGCAAATTCCGCCAGAGTACAAGCTTTCGGGCGCGCAGGAAAAGGCGGTGCTCAAGGCTGCTGTTGCCGATTTACTGCCCGATGTCATTATCAACCGTCCGAAAAGCGGCATGGTAATGTCAATGCAGCAGTGGTTTTTGAGGGATTGGCAACGACAAGCGCGATCGTTGTTGTTGAATCGTCGTGCTGCGATCGCACCTTATCTCGATCGGGCATTGATTGATGAGTGGCTAAACTATCGGGGCGAAGTTTTTCCCCGCTACGGGCTGAAGCTGTGGCTGTTGGTAACGCTGGAAATTTGGTTACAGGTGAATCGCCGTTAACTAATATCAAATCCGCGCTTCATCGAAACCATTCATCTCTCTCTTCTCTTCCTCTGTGTTCTCTGTGTTCTCTGCGGTTAAATAATTCCGATCCAACCGGAAACGATATCACTCAAAAGCGGAAGTTCAGAATGACAGAGAATAATTGCAGAAGTCCTGATAAATTAAGCTCCAATCGCTTGGCGCTGAGAGTAAATTTCTTCTATCAGTAAGTCACGCAGTTCATCAGCAATGTCGGTAGGAGGGTTGCCGGCAAGAGCACGTCCAATCAGCCGTTCTGCTTCCCGGAGTTGAGCACACTCAATGGCAAGTACGGCGGCGCTCCGATGCAGTACAGAACGAGTCGGCTCAAAATCCCATTCGTTTGCAACTAAATCCGCTGCGGCGCGTTCTTTGGCAAAGGCGGCTCTGGTGAGTGCAGTCACTTGGTCGGTATCACCGCACTGACGCGCGAGAATGGCTCGATCGACCAGTTCCATTGCTTCGTGGTGAAGGGCTTCTACTGTCTGCATTTTTTGACGATCCGTGCTTTGGGAGTGCCGAACTCAACAACAGACACATAGCCTGGAGCTACGTCATCTGAAGGGCGGATTTGTTCTAATTTTATGTTAACTCTGGTTTGGATCAGGCTGTCAGAACCTTGACGAATCCCGGAGACTTCTAATCGCGCTTTGCGCTGAAATAGCGTACCTGGGTTTTCGACGAGGGAACCAAGCCAAAAGTCGAAACCCAAGCCTTTGCCTTTGACGGAGCGTTCGATGATAGTGAGTCCAGTGAGGTGAGGCATGATGAGTGCCGCAATTCCGTAGGCTCCATATTCAGTGGCAACTTCGCGATCGGCATTGAAGCGACGGATGGTATCATCGATCGCATCCCCTTGAATTTGAATTTCACAGGGCTGAATCCCTTCTATGGTCAGCGTCACGGGGGTAGAGTGTCCTCGCTCGTCGAGGCAAACGGCGGCTGCATCTGCACAGATGGCTCCGAAGGTGAGTGACCAGCCTGGACGTTCGGGTTTGTTCTCGCGGAGGTCGTTGAGAGAGAGAATTTTAATCGGGTTAATCTGGGTCATCAGAAGAGATGGCAGGGCGATCGCATCCCCAGGATTTTACATTGAATTTGATTGCAAAGTTTTAAAACACGAAGCAAGAGGGCGGGCACGGGGCACTGCCCCTACGGTTTGATTCTTTTGTAAGGGTAGGGAAACGGCATTGCCGTCTCCTCTATTATTACGATGATTTTGTGGTAGGGAAACGGCATTGCCGTCTCCTCTATTATTACCGTGTCCTTTGTGGCTTAACCAAAACTATCGGAGACAAACACATAGCCGCCGCCATACGCCGCACCACCGGCCAATATTAAGCCGTCATTGCTCTGCGGATCTCCACTCTGAGCAAGTCCATAATTCACCACGCGCAACAACCGCTGCGGCGTAAAAGATTCTAATTCCACGAAATTGCCGGCATCTAGCCACGCTAGTTCTTCTGCTGTTAAACCTTGCCTCACAGCATCGGGTAATTGACGAGCGCTTTGTGCCATTGTTTGAGATTGCTGTACAAACATATCGCGGGTTTCCAAGATTTGACGGGGAGAGATACCTAAATCAAAAATTGTGACGGCTTGATTTGCAAACCAGTTGGGACTGGTTCGTAATTGATGCACTAAACTAACTCCAGCAGGGTTCGCATCGTGCAGCGCATAGACTTTCAAATCGGCATTACGTCGTAGCATTTCGATTACTGTGTCGAAGATGCTTTGGGGATAGCCGCTGATGCTGAGAATGGCGCAGTTGTTCTCAAAATGGACGTTGTTGGCAATCAGGAATTGGGCGGTTTCGTCACTGTCGCAGATGATTGCGCGATCGAAACTGTAGGC
>Ga0209490_10001614_pt1 | contig 21579 bp, 20 predicted proteins | sample MAT06_FD_187209 | JGI IMG/M metagenome (GOLD analysis project Ga0209490, IMG submission 187209) | Freshwater microbial communities from Lake Fryxell liftoff mats and glacier meltwater in Antarctica - MAT-06 (SPAdes) (version 2) | ecosystem: Environmental > Aquatic > Freshwater > Ice > Liftoff... | reverse complement strand
CAGGTCGCCCGAATGAGTTCTTTAGAGAAGTTGGTCGAGATGATACCTGGGTGAAAACATTGCTCTGTGCTGGTGAAGCTAGTAACCAGACAGGTATCCCAACAACATCAGTGCCGACAGTAACTTACACAACAAAAGCAGTTCCTGATGAATATCGCCCAAGTGGCTGCCCATCTCCATCAGATATACCATCTGACTCGCTATAAATCCTGTAAATATTGGGTAAATTGTTATGTTGATACGGAAACAAGCTAACAAAATGAGGTTACAGGCAGCTAGATCGTACCTACGATCGCAGTCAGGGGGTTTCACAATTATTGAATCTTTGGTAGCAATGCTTGTGGTTGCCATTTTGCTAGTAGCGATCGCACCAGTTCTTTCCCTGTCAGTGGCAACCCGTGTACAATCCAAACGGATAGAATTAGCCACACAAGCTGCCAGATCATACATTGATGGGGTGAAGACAAAGAAAATTCTGGCCCCATCTGGGCCAACCACCGCTACCACCCTAACAGCAACTAGCGCCCCCACAGCGACGGGAACACTTACCTGTGCTACAACCTCAACCCCTACAACTACAACCCCTGTAGAATCTAAATTCTGCTTAACTCCAATACCCCTAACAGGCACATCTTTATACTGCGTAGATTTTGATGGCAGTGGTAGCTGTGAAAAGACCAGTGTTACAGATATGGTTGTACAGGGTTTTCGTCCAAATAACAACCTTTCCACCGCAGGATACGCTTTAGCAGTGCGGGTTTACAGGGCAGATGCTTTTAACGACAGTGTAGCTCTACTCAAAAGTACTTCCTTACCTAATAACAAGCAAAGTACTTTCACCGGCGGTGCAGGTCAGCGCAAAGCACCTTTAGTGGAAATGACAACAGACATCAACGACACTGAGCCTAAATATAGTGACCTTTGCGCCCGCTACCCAGGTGGTTGCACTAATTGAATGTTGATTGTTAAATATCTGTCGATAAAAGAGAACCCGCAGCATGATAAGTTCACTAAAATTTATCCTGAGTACTCAATTAAAACGCTCTGGAATAAATAAGACAAATAGCGGCTTTACCCTGATTGAGCTGCTAGTAGCTATGGTTATGGCATTCTTAATCATAACGCCTTTAATGACGTTTATGATTAGTATTTTAGATAGCGATCGCAAAGAACAAGCCAAGGCAACTTCTGAGCAAGAAATCCAAGCAGCATTAGATTATATCGCTCGTGACTTGCAGCAAGCTGTTTACATCTATGATGCTGATGGTGTTACCAGAGTCACAAATACTACTACTATTACTAGTTCAGGCATTAAAGACCAAATACCACCACTCAAATCTGCCCCTAACTGTAACCCTACTACTGGCAGTAGCCCAAGTGTTTGCACACCCATCCTTGTTTTTTGGAAACGTGAGTTGAAAGCTAATAGTGTTGGCATTAACCCTACCAGTAATGCGACTGATGCTCAAAATGATGATGGCTTTGCTTATTCATTAGTAGCATACTACTTAATTACAAATCCAAATCAGACCACCAACTCTACCTGGTCTAAAGAAGCACGGATTGGCAGGTTTCAACTTCAAGGCCCAGTGAATGCAACTAATGTTAATGCAACAGGAAGTATAAGTGATAGTGGATTTAATACGCTACCACTAAATAAGACCGGTGCTTCGCTCAAAGAAAAGATGAATCAATGGCAGACTGCATCAGGCGCTTATGCTCAACGTGTGGAAACTTTGATTGATTACGTTAGCACCACTGCCCCCGGTTTTACAATTAACACTGGTGCTACCTCTACACCTTGCCCTGGCGAAAACCCTGGTTCAAAACTTGTAGGCAGCCAAACAAGTGGATTTTTTGCTTGTGTCGATGCCACTGAAGTCTTAGCACAGGTGTACATCAGAGGCAATGCACTTGCTCGTCTGCAAAATAATAACTTAGCTTACACTGAGAACTCAAAAAGTTATTTTCCAAGTTCGAGCATTCGAGTGCAAGGACGCGGATTTTTATTTACTAAATAACCTCTTGCTAATAAATCAAAGGTATTGTATGCATGGCGCAGCTTTATTGAGTTTAAATAAAATTCCTAAACAATTTGTAGTGGAAACACCAAAGCAGGCATCTTTGGCAAACAAACTTCGCAACACATCTGCATACTTCAATAAGGATGCTGGTTTTAGCCTGATAGAATTAATAGTAGTAATGCTCATGGTAGGAATTTTATCAGCGATCGCAGCTCCTAGTTGGCTTGGCTTTGTAAATCGACAGAGGGTAAGTAAGGCTAATGACGCTGTTTTCGCCGCACTGCAAGAAGCACAGAGCGAAGCTAAAAACAAAAAACTTAGCTACAGTGTCAGTTTTCAGAAAAATCCCACAACCCAAAATGTAGAGGTTGCTATTTATCGTACCGATGCTGGAATCAGCACATGGAAACCTCTAGGAGCGGATGTAGGAGTTAGCTCTAATAAATTTCTGCTAGGTGCAAATCTCACCAGTCAAAACACTGCGGGTTCATCTGTATCTTATACTTTAAGTGCATCAACAAAAATTACTTTTGACTATATGGGGACTTTACCAGCTGCAAGTTTTGGAACAGTGCCAGCAGGTACAGAGCCACCTGGGTTAAAAATAGTGGTAGCTGTACCAAGCTCTGTAAATTCTACATCGCCTAGTAGCGTAAAGCGATGCGTGATTATAAAAACTCTCTTAGGCTCAATGCTCACTGCGAAAGACTCCCCCCAATGTGATTAAGTAATTCATAGTATAAATTTATAAAAATACGAAATAATACTGAACATAAAACTGCACATTCATAGCAAAATTGAAGCATAGAGTGCAGTTTTATAGCATTTCCTAATCACATGAGGTACATCATAGCCCCCTCCTCGCTTGCGGGGAGGGGGTTGGGGGTGGGGTTCTTGTACCTCAGTCAAGCAAGAACCGCTATATTATTTTATAGATTTCTTTAATAGCTAGTAACTAACTAGCTATTGACTGACTAGATATCAAAATGTAACTTTTGTCAAATGACTGAAAACCTTGACTTTACTGTAGCTATCCCAACTTACAACGGTGAAAGTCGTTTGCCTGAACTACTAGAGCGACTACAAAACCAACTTAATACCGAAAATTTAACTTGTCTACGACACGCTTTGCGATGGGAAATTATAGTTGTAGACAACAACAGCACTGATAACACAGCTAAAGTTGTTCAAACCTATCAAAAAAATTGGCAGTGTCCTTATCCTTTAAAGTATTGCTTTGAAGCAAAACAAGGAGCAGCTTATGCCCGAAAAAGGGCGGTTGCAGAAGCTAAAGGTAAATTCATAGGTTTTTTAGATGATGACAACTACCCAGTATCAAATTGGGTATCAGCAGCTTATGCTTTTGGTGAAAAATATCCCAAAGCGGGAGCTTATGGCAGCCAAATTCATCCTGACTGGGAAGTAGAACCACCAGAAAACTTTCAGCGAATTGCTCCATTCTTGGCAATTACAGAGCGAGGTAATTTACCGCTATTATATGAAGCGACTAAAAAATTGCTACCCCCGTCTGCTGGACTTGTTGTCCGTAGACAAGCCTGGTTAGAAAGTGTACCAGATAAGCCTATTTTAACTGGTAGAGCTAAAGGCAATATGCTTACCAGTGAAGACTTAGAAATGTTATCTTACATCCAAAAATCAGGATGGGAAATTTGGTATAACCCAGAAATGGAAATTTCTCACAAAATACCAAGTTTTCGCTTACAAAAAGAGTATTTAATTCCCTTTTTTCGAGGTATTGGACTTAGCCGTTATGTAACTAGAATGGTGAATATTAAACATGTATATAAACCAGTTGCTCTTTTAGCTTATATGATAAATGACTTGCGTAAAATTGCTTTACACCTACTCAAATATCGGACTAGATTGAAAACTGATTTAGTTGCTGCTTGTGAAATGCAACTATTTTTAAGCAGTTTAATAAGTCCTTTTTATCTTTGGAAAAATGGTTATTTAGCTAAAAAATATAATTAGTAATATTCCTATGGATAAATATGAACTTAAAAATTTAGATTTTACTGTAGCTATTCCTACATACAATGGAGCAACTAGATTACCAAAAGTTATCGATTTGCTACTCCATCAGACAGGATTAGCAAATCTTAATTGGGAAATTATTATTATTGATAATAATAGTAAAGATGATACAAATAAAGTAATTGAGTCTTATAAAAAATTTTCTAATCAAAATCTTTCCTTGAGGTACTTTTTAGAGAAACAACAGGGAGTAGCATTTGCAAGAATGCGGGCTATAAATGAAGCTAGAGGCGAGTTTATTGCATTCATAGATGATGATAATTTTCCAGCAAATGATTGGGTTTTACAGTCTTATATTTTCGGCAAAGAGCATCCTCAAGCTGGTGCCTGGAGTGGTCAAATCCACGGTGATTTTGAAGTAAGCCCTCCAGAAGATTTTACAAGAATCCAAGCCTTTCTAGCCATTAGGGAACACGGACTACAACCATATTTATTTGATGCAGATAATTTAAGACTTCCTCCTGGTGCTGCGCTAGTTGTCCGTAAGCAAGCTTGGTGTGAAAGTGTTCCTGAAGAATTAGTTTTTAAGGGGAGACTGAGTAAATTGATGGTGAGCGGAGATGATACAGAAGCTCTCCTATACTTACACAAAGCAGGTTGGGAAATTTGGTACAATCCTGCAATGCATATCAATCATCAAATTCCCCATTGGCGGCTAGAAAAAGACTACTTACTGGTACTAGCACGGGGGTGTGGTCTATGTATTTTCCAGCTACGCTTGATCAATGCTAAAAATTGGCAAAAACCAATCCTCTTAGTTAAAACTATCTTGGGAAATTTACGCCGACTATTACAACATATTATTAAGTATCGAGGTCAATTCAGAAGTAATTTAATTGCACTTTTTGAAATTAATTTTTACTGGGCTAGTATGATTAGTCCTTTTTATTCTTTAAAATGGAAGTTAGACAGAATTTTAGAAAATACAAATATGTAAAATGATTAACTCAACTTTAAATCCGACATTTGTTTCTGTAATTATACCAGCTTACAATAGCGAACAAACTATTAAAGAAACAATTCAATCTGTATTGAAGCAAAGTTTTAGTAATTTTGAATTAATTATAATTAATGATGGTTCCCGAGACTCAACAATAGAAGTTATTGCAGAAATTCAAGATTCACGAATAAAAGTATTTTCTTACCCTCATGCTGGCGGGAACGTCAGCCGTAACCGAGGGCTACACCTTGCAGTTGGAGAATTTGTTAGTTTCTTAGATGCAGATGATCTTTGGACACCTGATAAACTTCAGTCTCAGTTAAAGGCTTTGCAAGAAAATATTACTGCAAAAGTTGCTTACAGTTGGACTGATTATATTGATGGAAATGGTGAATTTATACTTTCAGGTAAGCGCATTAATCTAAATGGAAATGTTTATGAAAATTTGTTACTAAATAATTTTTTAGAAAATGGTTCTAATCCCTTAATTTGTAGAAAAGCTTTAATTAAATCAGGTGGTTTTGATGAATCTCTAAGTGCGGCTCAGGATTGGGATATGTGGCTGCGATTAGCTTCTAAGTTTGATTTTATATGTGTGCCATCTGTACAAATCTTATACCGCATAAGTGCTAATTCAGTTTCTTCTAATCTTGTCAGACAGGAAAAATCCTGCTTGCAAGTGCTTGAGAGAGCGTACAAAGAAAGATCCTTTTTACGAGATGCTCCTGCGCGTTCGACACTAAAGCATAATTGGAATATAAGCCTAGCAAATTTATACAAGTACTTAACCTGCAAAGCGCTACAAAAGCCGTTTAACAATAAAAAAGGTCTAACATCTGCTATATTTTTGTGGAAGTATTTTCTTCATGACTCTTCAAGACTTCAGAATATAAATTTCACCTTAAAACTATCACTGAAAATAGTCATAATCCTTATAATGCCTAGCTTGCTAGACAATATTTCTAACCAGCGTGAAGTAAACAGGCAAGAAGCTGAAACATTGCTCAACGGCTGGGTAATTGAAAAGCGATCAGAAGACAAAAATGGATATCCGAGTGCAGTTACTGTTTCTAGTTAATTCCAAAAAGCTCTTGAATAAGCACTCCAGTAGTGGTTTTACCCTACCAGAAACTTTAGTAGTTGTTTTATTAATTGGTATATTAGCCACGGTGGGAATACCCAGCTGGCTGGGTTTTGTGAACACTCAACGCCTCAACACTGCCCAAAACGAGGTATATTATGCGATGCGCCAAGCCCAAAGTCAAGCCACCAAGGATAAATTGACTTGGAAAGCCAGTTTTCGGGAGCAAAACGGCATTATTCAATGGGCGGTTCATCCTGCTACAGTAAACTCATCTAACGCTAACTGGAATAATCTAAATTCCAATGTGCGCTTAGATGCGGAAACAACCCTATCAGAGTCAAATGGTATTAGACAAATCCAATTTGACTACAGAGGTAATGTCAGTCAACCACCGCTAGGACGGATAACACTATCAAGCAAGTCTGGTGGTAAAGCTAAACGTTGTGTTGTTGTTTCTACGATTTTAGGAGCAATGCGAATGGAAAAAGACAATACCACAGCCGAAAACGGTAAGTATTGCTATTAAGATATTTTTAGTTTATTCAAATAAGGTATTGCGTGCTGAACTTACCAGCAAACCCAAAACAGCACTTGATTATTTTCACCCGCTATCCAGAACCAGGTAAGACTAAAACCAGACTGATACCTGCTTTGGGAACTGTTGGTGCTGCCAATCTTCAACGGGAAATGACTGAACATACAATATTTCAGGTTCAAGAATTGCAAAAAGTCATTGCCATATCTGTGGAAGTGAGATTTGCAGGTGGCGATTCGCAACTTATGCAAGACTGGCTGGGGTTGGATTTGGTTTACCAGTCTCAAGGTGAAGGGGATTTAGGTTCGCGGATGATGCGATCGCTTTTCGAGGCTTTTGAATCTGATGCCACAAAAGTAATTATCATCGGTACAGATTGCCCTGGAGTGAATGCCCAGATTCTAGCAACAGCCTTTGAGAAGTTATACACCTCTGACTTAGTACTTGGCCCTGCGATCGACGGTGGATATTACTTAATTGGGTTGCGGCAACCCATCCCGGAGTTATTCGTTAACATCGAGTGGGGAACTGCTCAAGTATTCCAGAAAACCGTGGACATTGCTCAGAAACTTAATTTATCATACGTGAACTTGTCGCCTTTAGCTGATGTTGACCGACCGGAGGATCTGCCGATTTGGGAACAAGCCCTTGCAGGAGAGATGGAAAAATGAAGGAAATATAGGGACATATAGGGATTTTTATATGGATGCAAAACCGACTAGGGGCGTACACATAACAAATGTTACTGTGGCCTAGTTGAAAACCAAGAGACAGAGAGCCTTAAGTAGTACTGCATCTGCTTTATGTTTATACACAATAGTTCGGCTCATGGGCACAATATTCAAGTAAGTTGAAATATGGAAATCACTCGTATTCACCGCCAGTTCAAAAAATTATGGTTAACCGTTTTACTTCCGTAGGTACTGCTCTCACACTTAAGGTAGTTGGAATAATTTGCATTTTGTCGTTTTTCGTTGACTTTTTTATTCTATTGTTACCCTTCCAACCGACAGATCGGGTATGGCAAATCAACTTGGGAACAGCGCTAGTTGATCGGGGAATTGTTCCTCTCGTAGGTTTAGGGCTACTGTTTGCTGCTTATTGGATTGATAGTGCTGATGCCGCAAGCGATCGCCCCCAAGGTATGGATTTAAGATTTCCCGCCGTGATCCTCTCAAGTATTTTAGGGTTGATGTTTTTGCTGATTTTTCCACTGCACCTTAATAACGTCAATCAAGCTAAGACTCAAACACTCAGCCGCATCGCTCAAGAAGCAGATCAGGCAGAAACTCAACTGAACACTCGCTTATCGCAATTGCAAGCACAACTGACTACTGAGCAAGGAAAAGCTCAACTAAATCAACTGCGAACCCAAACAAAAGCTCAGTTTAGTGAAATCCTCAAAGATGAGCAAAGATATAAGCAAGCAATTGAAAGCTCTCAAATCCCCGCAAATATCAAAGAGTTACTAAAGAAGGCTAAAACAGATCCACAAGTACTTGACAAAGCTATTGAACAACAAACAGATATTCAGACGCTGCGAACTCAACAACTGAGCCAAGTTCGCCAGCGCAGAGAAGAAGCAGAGAAACAAGCTAAAGATACTGCTTGGAAGTCTGGACTGCGGATTGGTATTAGCAGTTTGCTGTTGTCTATTGGTTACATTATCATCGGCTGGACAGGCTTAAGAGGTAGAGGTGCTGTACAAGGTGCTAAACCTAGAGCTACCGCACGCTAATCGATTATCGGTATGGCAGTAGGACGTTTGACGGCTTATACTGCCATACGCCTGATAGCTAATAACATAAAAAGGTAATTATCACTCAGTAAAATCGCTATAAAACTTGGGTAATGTTCTCAATTTACATACTGACATATAACGAAGAGTTAGATATTGCTGCTTGTATCGAATCGGCGATGCTATCAGATGACATCATTGTTGTGGATTCATGCAGTAGCGATCGCACTGTGGAAATCGCTAGTCGCTATCCCATCCGCGTCGTTCAACACGCTTTTGAAAGCCACGGCCGCCAACGCACCTGGATGTTAGAGTCTATCCCTCCGAAGCACGAATGGGTTTATATTCTCGAAGCTGACGAGCGCATGACACCAGAACTGTTCGCTGAATGCGAAAAGGCAAGTGAGAGTCCTGACTACATCGGTTACTACGTGGCTGAACGTGTCATGTTCATGAATCGTTGGATTCGCTACAGCACACAGTATCCCCGTTACCAAATGCGCCTCTTTTGCCACGGTAAGGTCTGGTTTACAGACTATGGTCATACTGAACGGGAAGTTTGTGAGGGTGCAACTAGCTTTCTCAAAGAGACATACCCACACTACACTTGTAGCAAAGGCTTGAGTCGCTGGATTGACAAGCATAACCGTTATTCTACAGACGAAGCTCAAGAAACGCTATATCAACTAGAACAGGGAAAGGTCAACTGGCAAGATTTATTCTTTGGCAAATCGGAAGTTGAAAAACGCCGCGCCTTGAAAGATTTGTCTTTGCGTTTACCCGCCAGACCGCTACTACGGTTTGTATATATGTATTTTATCTTAGGCGGCTGCTTAGATGGACGCGCCGGAATTGCTTGGTGTACATTGCAGGCATTCTACGAATATCTGATTTTGCTCAAAGTCTGGGAAATGAAGTATTTACCAAAACCTAATTTAGACGCAACAGCAATTCTGGCACAGGAGAGTACACAACAGTTACAGTGCGTGGATTCTGAAACGACACAGGCTGATGTAGCGTAAAATTTGAAGCAGCGATCGCCTACGACGGACGGATACGCGATCGCAAAATTTAGAAGTATGGTAGTACATCTGTGCTACCATAGGGAGTCTTACATCTAAAAAGAACTTCCTTGACATCCTCCCTGACCTAAAGGTACAGGGATTCCTAAGACTCACGACTTAGGTTTCTGTTTCTTTCCACTTCGGCTACGCTCAGTGCGAGCATTGCTGGATTTTCGCAACTGCCTTTTAGCCGTATGGCTATCAGGTCTTACGTTCGCTCCACAGACTGCAACTGCGAGTCCCGCAGCCAAAATATTTTTACTGGCGTTGATATCTCGATCGTGGTTCGTCCCACATTTAGGACAATCCCACTCTCGAATATTCAACGGCATCTTCTCAACGATATGCCCACAATTTCCACACCTTTTAGAGCTAGGAAACCATCGGTCAATCTTGACAAGAATTCGACCATACCACTCGCATTTGTAGGTAAGCTGGCGAATTAATTCTCCCCAACTAGCGTCACTAATGCTTTGAGCCAATTTCTGATTTTTGACCATATTCTTGATTGCCAAATCCTCAACCACTATCGTTTGGTTTTCACGAACCAGTTGAGTTGTTAGCTTGTGCAAAAAATCATTACGGCTATCGGCTATTTGGGCATGGATTTTTGCCACTTTACATCTGGCAATACGTCTATTATTAGATCCTTTTTGTTTACGAGATAAGTCTTTTTGAAAGCGTCTTAACTTTTTCCGTAATCGTTTAAAGTGCTTTGGGTTAGCGATTTTGTCCCCATCACTAGTAGCAATCAACGAAGTTATCCCTACATCCAAACCGATAGATTTATCAGACTTTGGCTCTTGTCTTATTGAAAGGTTATCAACCAACAAAGAAACGTGCCACCGCCCACTTGCATCTAGTTTGACAGTTATGGTAGATGGTTCGCACCCATCAGGCAATTCTCTACTCCAGCGAATAGGCAAGGCTTCAACGCACTTAGCAAGCCAAACTTGTCCATCCTTCCACCGAAAAGCAGCCTTAGTAAACTCAGCACTTCCTCCATGATGCTTCTTTTTAAAGTTGGGATATTTAGCTCGACCTGCCCAAAAATTAGCACTCGTGTTTTTGTAAATGCCGTAATCCCTGCTGCAATGGAACACTGCTAACTTCATTTAGAAATCGCAACTCCTCAAGTTGTTTCCATTGAGTTAACAACGAACTTGTTTTCAAATAGTCAATTCGCTCTTGTCTTTCGTACCAAGCTTCCGTCCTCGTTGCTAGCGCTCGGTTGTAAACCAACCGCGCACATCCCATAGTTTTCCGCAACAAGATTTCTTGTTCAGGACTTGGGTAAAAACGATAGCGAAAAGCTTGTTCCATATACGTTGTGAAGACTCCTCACATTGTACACCAAATACTGTAAAGGAGTAAATTAATATAAAGCCGTCCTACAAGCGATGCACTGAGCTTGCCGAAGTGGACGGGGTTTTATACCCAATGTTTTGATAAAAGCCTCTCCTGCTCAACTGACCAGATAAAATAATTCCTCTGTTTACCCGCTCGTACTTTCACAATCATGAGCAGCTTTTGATTGAGCGCGGTAGATTAGTAATACCTAAGAACTTGCAACAATCGTTTACAAGTCTTACAAAGAAAAGTAACATCGTTTGAAAATAACCAGTCGGCATCGGATTGGTTAATGTCTATGTGTATGCTTGTAGGAAAATAGCTGATTTCCAGCAACAAGTATGTGTTTTTGCGTCAGCAGCCAAACTGCTAACGTTTTGGACAGTTACTTGCGGTAGAAACTACCTAAAGGTAAAGTCTTCGGAATTTGACAAATCTGCTGGTATGAATACCAACAACAAAAGTTCCTCTAGCTTAAAACAGGAGAATCGGGGCTTGGTAATCGATCGCCTAAAACAGCACTTAAAAAACGACCTGATCGCTGGTTTGTTGGTAGTAATTCCCCTAGCAACTACTATCTGGCTAACGATTACCATTGCCACTTGGGTAATCAACTTCCTCACTCAATTTCCCAAACAACTGAATCCCTTTGATGGGTTAAACCCAATTTTAGTAAATTTACTGAATTTATTAGTAGGGTTGACTGTACCGCTACTAAGTATTTTATTGATGGGCTTGATGGCTCGCAATATTGCTGGTCGGTGGTTGTTAGATTTTGGTGAGCGATTATTACAGGCAATTCCTTTGGCGGGACAGGTATACAAAACCCTCAAGCAGCTTTTAGAAACAATACTAAAAGATTCTAATGGCAAGTTTCGCCGGGTAATTTTGGTAGAGTATCCCCGTCGAGGAATTTGGGCGATCGCCTTTGTTACTGGTGCAATCAGTAGTGATATCCAAGCCCAGATGCCTCGCCCCGTGCTAAGTGTTTTTATACCTACTACCCCCAATCCGACTACCGGATGGTACGCAGTAGTTCCTGAAGATGAGGTGGTAAACCTCTCCATGTCGATTGAAGACGCTTTTAAAATAGTTGTATCAGGCGGCATTGTCGCTCCCAATACGCTCTTGGTTTTACCCAAAGAGTCCACACTGGAAGTGAAATACAACGAAATTAAGCAGCAGGTTATTCCCGTTGAAGAAATTTAATAGAATCCCCCACTTTCTTATTCTGTATTCTGTATTCTTCTTCAAAATCAATCTGGCATAGTCACAAGCAAATGCGTAATGTTGTTGTTTGACTATGCAAAAATTGATATGATTATAGGTTTATCCCGTCTAGTTAATCAGTTCTCTCCCAATCACCCCTCAGTTTTATGCAACCTCGTAAACCCCAGCAAATTGCTCGTGAATTGGCGCTTTTAAGCCTTAGCCAATTGCCAGTCAACCCGAAGAAATTAGATAAGTTGGAAGACGATCAACTAGTATCCAAGTTGGTGCTAGGAGCAGTACGCACTCTGACCTCAGAAGTGCAAGATACCCTCGATAATGCCGCAGGTGAACTGCAACGCAGTAACGATCGCCTTTTAAGTAGCCAAACTCGGGCCTCCGACCTCAATAGTGCCAGAACAATGCTTCAAGAAGCGATCGCCTGCACTCAGACAGCAATCAATCAGTTAGGTACGGCAGTTGATTTCCCAGTACTGATTCAGTTAGCTAATCAGGATAAGGGAGTCCGTAATTACGCAAAAGAGCTTGTGATTACCGTCAACGAAAATCGACACATTATAGATGAACTCCTCTCTAGTGCCTTAGTAGATTGGCAAGTAAATCGCCTCGCCCAAATTGACCGCGATATTCTGCAAATCGCTGTGGCAGAAATGAAGTTCTTAGGAGTTCCAGATAGTATTGCCATCAACGAAGCTGTGGAACTAGCCAAACGCTACAGTGGAGACGATGGTCATCGGTTTATTAATGGTGTTTTGCGCCGAGTCAGTGATCAGAAGAAAACTGCGTAGTGTTTTATACTTACTACTCAAAGTGACGAGGATGAAGAAGACAAGGGGACAAGGAGAATAGCCCAATGCCCCAAGTTAAATCCCCCAAGTTAAATTAAACTCATAACTTATAACTCATAACTCATATAAACAATACTGCTGCAATGGTTTTTAATTGGTTCCGTCGTCAATATAACGATTCCTCTGATCAGAAGCAGGAAGAAACTGCTCCTGCACAAGAACCTCAGCCAGAGCCAGCCGAAACGTCAACACCAACTGCCCAAACTGCTCCAGACACAACGACAGACTTGTTAGCGTTTGCTAAAGCTGCTTACAAAAATATTCAGCAAAAACAACAAGCCGAGGTAGTAGAAACCCCGGCTGATTCAGCAGATGCCTCACTAGCATCAGCACAACCTGAACCCGCAGAAACGGCAATTGCGGAAATTACCGAACCAGAAGCAATTGAGGAACCTGTTAGTACCACCGTAGAAACAGTACAGCCAGAAGTTATTCAAGCTGCTACTGAGGAAGAAAGTACAGAAGATTCCTCAGTGGCAGCAATTGCTGAAGAGCCAGATGTCAAAAGTCCAGAACTAACGGCAAGTGAAACTGAACCAACACCCACCGAATCACTAGCTACGTCAGAGGCAACACAGCCAACAGCACCAGCCACCTTATCCTTCTTAGAACGGGCGGCGGCAGAACGGCAAGCCAAGCTGGAACAACTAGTAGCCACCGCCATAGAAGTCTCAGAAGCGGAGGTAGTACAGCCAGTAGCTACAACCTCAGAGACAGGAGAAGAAATTCCTGGACTGGTATTTGATGATGGGTTTGTCTGGTCGGCGAAAGTTTTAGCAGCTCAAGGTAGAAGTCTAGAAGACGTTTCTATTGAAGAAATTACCTGGCTGAAAAAGCTCCGGCAAGGGTTAGATAAAACTCGTCGTAGCATCCTCAACCAACTGAAGGCGATCGTTGGTCAAGGGCCGCTAAACCAAGCTGCTGTGACGGAAATTGAGGCATTGCTCCTGCAAGCTGATGTGGGTGTAGAAGCGACGGACTTTATTATCAATGCCTTACAGACAAAACTTCGAGAAGAAGTTACTGCACCTGAAGAAGCGATCGCTTACCTGAAAAAAATTCTCCGGGATATGCTGGATGCACCGAGCAAAGCATCCCATAAAACTACCTTTACCCCAGAAAAAGAAATCCTGAATATTTGGTTAATCACTGGGGTGAATGGTGCCGGTAAAACTACTACCATCGGCAAAATTGCCCATTTGGGACAAAAATCTGGTTATAAATGCTTAATTGGAGCAGCAGACACCTTCCGCGCCGCCGCCGTGGAGCAGGTGAAGGTTTGGGGTAGTAGAAGCGGTGTGGAAGTAATTTCCAATCCGGGAAAGAATACAGATCCGGCGGCAGTTGTGTTTGATGCGATCGCTGCCGCCCAAGCGCGTCAAACCGAATTACTTCTGGTAGATACAGCTGGGCGACTGCAAAATAAGAAAAATTTAATGGACGAACTTAGCAAAATCCGGCGAATTATTGACAAAAAAGCCCCAAATGCCAAAGTAGAATCTCTTTTGGTTCTAGATGCCACTTTAGGACAAAATGGACTGCGGCAAGCTGAAGTTTTCTCCCAAGCTGCCCAACTGAGTGGCGTTGTCTTAACCAAGCTAGATGGCACCGCCAAAGGCGGCGTTGCCCTTGCCGTTGTGCAACAGCTAGGTTTACCCATTCGCTTTATTGGTGCTGGCGAAGGAATTGAAGACCTGCGCCCCTTTTCTAGCTATGAGTTTGTCGAAGCTCTCTTGAGTGGTTAATTGAAAAATTTGGATATAGCATTTCCTAATCATATGAGTTACATAATAGCCCCCTCATCGCTTGCGGGGAGGGGGTTGGGGGTGGGGTTCTTGTCCCTCACTCAAGCGAGAACCGCTATAAATATTTTTCTTGAAGGAATACTTTTCTTCTCCTCCACGCCTGAAGTCGCTTGCTCGCTTACCACGATTCAGACGCTCTCTACGAGACGCTAAAAGCGAACGCAGCTTCGCTATCCACTTTTTCGTTCAGAATTAAATTCTGTTAGCGGTAGCGTGGCGTTTAGCCCATTCTGGCTCCTGACTCCTGAATTCTTCTTCGGTAAATCCAGGTTTTCACTTAAAAAACTTCCAGTCTCCTAGTTGCCTCTGCCCAAACACTTACTCTGAAAGCGTTATAAATTATTATTTTAATAAAGTATTTTTATGACTTTAGAGATATGCTTTGGTAATTGAGTTATGAAAAAATGAAAAGCTTTCTTAACTATCACTGAAACTAGTAATTTTTATCGGTTGGTTTTTGACTAAAAATATATGATTTGAAATTACAAATATTCCCTCAGAAATACAATAAGCAAATAAAATACTGATAAAAGTTGCCTGTTACGTCTTTATACTCTTGCTAAAGTGACAAGTCTTGTCTAAATATGGTTTAGCAATGCCAAAGCCAAAAGATTTATAAGTAATCTAAAATCTACCAATATAAAGTGCAATAGTACCTGTGCCTGTGTCTCAACTGCCCTCTCAACCCACTGACAACAATAGTAGTGCCGCGACAGATGTCACACCAGTCGTAGCACTCAAAGAACTCGTGGCAAGGTTGCACCGGGAACAGAACAAAATTCAAGATTTGCTCAGTTCTTTAGGATTTGCCCTGAGAAGTTTCAATAATTTGAATCAGTTTTTGGAACTGATCCCCCTGATGGCAACAAGAGTGACAGATGCAGACGGTAGCGCCTTGTTTCTCTACAAACCTAATGGTCAAGTCAGGTTAGAGCAGTTACATTGGCAAGATAGTCGCCAGCGAAAAAATATCCGCAAAGCGCTAGAAATAGCCAGCAGTCAAATCACGCTTCTGTCTAAGACTGCCCCTCTAGCCAATGCCACGGGGATTTTGGATGATCAGATGCATCGCTATTTGGGGCCAGATGTGCAAATCTTTGGTACGGCAATTCTGGTGAAGCATACAGAACGCGGATGGCTTTACGTTTTGAGCCGCGATCCAGAATATAGTTGGACAGAAACCAGGCAAAAGTTAGTTAGGTTAGTAGCAGACCAAACAGCCGTAGCGATCGAAAACGATGAACTAGCTGTAGAACTAAGAAAAAAAGAACGCCTAGACCAAGAACTAGAAATTGGCGCAGAAATTCAACGGCGACTTTTGCCACGTCAATGCCCCATAATTCCTGGTGCAGTCCTAGCGGCACGTTGTAAACCTGCCAATCGTGTCGGCGGAGACTACTATGACTTTATTGCTACTAATCACAATAAGATTCAGCCCAAGAGCAAAGACAGCACGGAAAATAGTCGCTGGGGTTTGGTTATTGGAGATGTGATGGGCAAAGGTGTTCCGGCGGGGCTGATTATGACGATGATGCGGGGAATGTTACGGGGAGAAGTGCTACATGGTAATTCCCCAGCCGGAATTCTACAAAACTTAAATAGAGTTATGTATGCGGATTTGGAAAATTCCCACCGCTTTATAACGCTATTTTATTCAGAATATAATCCCCACAGCCGAATTTTGTCTTATAGCAATGCGGCACACAATCCTCCCTTGTGGTGGCACGCAGCCACAAAAACTGTCAGCCGTTTAGATACCTTTGGAATGTTAATAGGTTTGGATGCTAACAGCCAATATGAAGATGCCCAGGCACAGTTAGAGCCTGGAGATACTATTATTTACTATACAGATGGCTTGACCGATGCCGCTGCTGCTGGTGGCGATCGCTTCGATGAAGATAACTTTGTCGCTGGCTTCAATACGGCTTGCAAGTACTGCAATAGTCCAGAGGAGATTGTGGATTACCTATTTGACCAAGTTGAGCAATTCATTGGTGCTGATAAGCAAAACACTGATGATATGACACTAGTTGTTCTGCAAATTTTATAGTCATTAGCCATTTTTACTTGGTCAAGTCATGATTAAACTGATTGTGGCTGGGAATTCACCATAGTAATTCTACTAAATTTAATTTTTTATTTATTTTTTCTTTAACTTGCCGTAGCGATCGCCTAAATGGTCGCACATCAACCTTTTTTGGTGAATTGTTTGTATTTAGCCTTTAAGATAATACATAAAAAATGATCCTTAGAATACTTTTCTGCTCAAGTAAAAACTATATATTTTGCACATCTAGCACAGTAGGAAACGCCGAGGGGGAGACTAGGTAAAATGTACAACAAGATAAAAAGTAAAAGGTAAATTTACTTCTTCATTTTTGCTTTCTTTCTATCATTGTGACGCAAGCATTTAGCCTGCTCGCTCTTAGCGTTTTAATTTTTCCTTCTCCGCCGTAGCAAGTTCACAACAGCTACGACGGAGTTTTGCTTTCTTTGTTTCTTACTGGAGTTTAGACTAAGCGTATTGCAGTAAAACCTGCATTTTTTAGCGATCGCCTACCTTTGTGATGACCCAAAGAGAAAAAAGATTTTTGAATTCACCTTGAATGTCAAAATATTTCTGAAAACATTTTAGATGAATAATTGAGGTGGCTATTCTTGTGCCCCAGCTTTTTGCAGACTCCGCACCACATTTTTGTAACCATTAAATTCTGCAATCATTAAAGCAGTATAACCACCCCGGTTTTTCAAATTCACATCTGCCCCACCTTGCAATAATAACTGCACAATTTCGCCGTAACCTGCTGATGCAGCCCACATCAATGCTGTTGCCTTCGCTGAGTCTTGAAAATTCACATCTGCCCCGTTTACCAGCAACAAATGTATTATCTCTGTGTGCTTGCGTTCGGTTGCCTTGATCAAAGCAGTTTTGCCATCATCCCCCGGAGTGTTAGCATCAGCACCATAGTCTAGCAGCACTTTCACTGTTTGGGTGTGTCCCTGTGATGCAGCCAGCGTCAAAGGGACTTCACCCAGGTTTTTTTCAGTAATATCTGCCCCGGAACGCAGTAATGCTTCGACGATATGGCTGTGTCCCTGCAATGCTGCTACAAGCAGTGGCGTATCACCCAGGTGGTTCCTAATTTGGACATTTGCACCCCTGTTAAGCAACACTTGCACGACATCAATGTAGCCTTCTACTACGGCAAGGTGTAGGACTGTTTCACCATCTTGATCTTGGAGATTAATTTCAGCACCTCGATTTAGTAAAGCTAAGGCGATCGCACTGTGTCCAGCAGCAGCTGCTGCCGATAGGGCAGTTCCACCATCGGCGTTTTTCACATTCACATCAGCCCCGGCTGTTAGCAGTGCTTCCACAACCTCCAGATGTTCCAAATCTGCTGCTAATGTTAAGAGTGTCTCACCCTCCTCATCTCGGATATTGACATCGACACGAGTTTGGAGAATTGCTTGTAAAACTTCTATTTGTCCCTGCTTAACGGCGAGTTTCAACGCAGTATCATCATCTTTATCTGCGATATTCACCTTTGCACCAGCAGCCAATAAGACTCGCACTACATCGAGATGACCTTTAAGTACAGCCGCCATTAAAGCTGTGCTGCCATCTTCATTAGTGGCATTGACATCAGCACCTTTGGATAGTAAAAGCTGCAAAATGTCAAGCTGTTTGGCACTAGCCGCCAACATCAAAGCTGTCAAACCATACAGTTTCCTAGGCAAGTTGATATTTGCCCCAGCATCTAACAGCGATCGCACAATTTCGGTGTAGCCTAAATTAGCAGCAAACATTAACGCCGTCGTGCCTTGGCGATCGCACGCGTCCACCCTCGCACCAGCAGCCAGTAGCGCACTCAGATGCTTAATATCGCCGCTTTTAGCTGCTTTTAGCAGCAAAGTATCGTTGTTTTCAGTCATGGATGAGATCCCACACAGGGGGGTTTTGTTCGTCTACCCTCAAAATTTAGCCTCTTTTAGTTTGTGCAACTTTAAGCACAGAAAATAGAATTATGCTAATTTTTATGAAGATTTAATAATTGGGCGAGAACACGATGAGTCTGGAACTTTCTGCGTCGGTGAAATATTGGCTGAACTTCTTTCATCCTGTGCTCATGTGGGCGCTATTAGTAGTTTCAATTTATGCTGCCTACTTAGGGCTGCAACTACAGCGTACCAGAAATGCTCAGGGGGAAGAAAAGAAAGAACTGATTAAAGGTAAATATAACGTCAGACACTACCAAATCGGGTCTATACTCCTAGCTTTGATGGTGGTAGGTGCAATTGGAGGGATGGGTGTCACTTACATCAATAATGGCAAATTATTTGTCGGGCCTCACCTGCTGGCAGGACTGGGGATGACGGGTATGATTGCATTTTCTGCTGCTTTGTCGCCTTATATGCAAAAAGGGGCAAATTGGGCGCGGGCAACTCACATTCTGGTAAATTTTACCCTTTTGGGGCTTTTTGCTTGGCAGGCTGTCACCGGCGTGCAAATTGTCCAAAGAATTCTCACTAAAGCATAGTTAAACCTCATCTATGTTGAGAACCGTAGTTTTTGCCCTCACCCTAAATCCCTCTCCCTACAAGGGAAGAGGGACTTCTTTCCGGCTCCCCTTCTCCCAAATTTGGGAGAAGGGGTTGGGGGATGAGGGTTTATTTCTTTTCATAGGGAAAGAACTACAGTTTTCAAGGTGGACGTGGTTTAGGTAGTCCTTTGTCCTTTGTCCTTTGTCAAAAATTAATGACAAAGGACAAAGGACTGTTGACTTACCGCTTTTGCTTAGAATTAGCAGGAAAGGGTATTTCCAAAGATTTATGAAAATCTTCCTGAACTTTGCGAGTTAAACGGCGGGAGACTTGGCGGACAATTTGGTTAAGTAAGCGATCGCCTGTAGATTGAATTATAGACTTGGGTAATCGCTGAATAAACTTGGGAAAGTGCAAATCAACTATTAAATCCAATTCCCATTCAACTCTGGTAATCTCACCAATGCTAGTGGAAGTATCGTTTTCTACTAACTGTAGAGATGCCCGATAGTCTACGTCATAACCAGGGGGTTGGTAGTCAGGAATAGGGATTGTACGGATGCGGTAAATACCCCCGTCTGGAGGCAACAATTCCAAACCAATTTTAGGTTCTACATCATAACCAAAAGCACCAAAACGACCAATTACTAAAGCGTAGCCATTTTCCCCAAGTAATTGCACCTTCATGGGTTCAGCGCAACGCGAAAACCATGAGGCGTGATTATTAAGATACTCAGCAACCTTCTCTGCTGGGGCAGGCATTTCCATAAAATCTTGAAAACGGCCGTAAAACTTCGTGACCGTCGCTACATTTGCTTCTGTTAATCTGTCCTCGGCTGCTTCTTGGCTGGAGGCTACAGGTAAAACTGCTTCTGTTATTTCCCAGGATTTATATTCGCTTTGTTTTGAAAGCATAAATGCATTAATGTATATTTTAGCGTTCGTCTATATTAATAATTCCCCATGTACCTGGGTCATTTCACACTAATATCCCATTTTTACCGAAACCTCATTAATCTGCCATCAAGTCCATAGAATTACTAAAATAAAGAACTGAACAAGCACACATAGTTTCCCAGGATAGCATTTCTCATGAAAGCATTTGTAGCAGGGGCAACGGGTGAAACAGGTCGCCGGATTTTGCAAGAGTTGATAGCGAGGAATATTCCCGTCATAGCTCTGGTGCGGGATATAGAGAAAGCTAGGGGTATTCTCTCTCCTGAAGTCGAATTAGTGGTAGGCGACGTATTACAACCAGAAAGTTTAACTGCTGCGTTAAGAGATAGCACAGTTCTGTTGGTTGCTACTGGTGCAAAACCTAGTTTTGACCCTACTGGCCCCTATAAAGTAGATTTTGAAGGGACTAAAAATTTAGTAGAAGCCGCTAAGGCAAAGGGAATTGAGCATTTTATCTTAGTTTCTTCTTTGTGTACTTCGCAGTTATTCCATCCACTGAACTTGTTTTGGCTGATTTTAGTGTGGAAAAAGCAAGCTGAAGAGTATATCCAGAAAAGTGGTCTTACCTATACCATTGTGCGACCTGGTGGGTTGAAAAATGAAGATAACTCCGACGCGATCGTAATGCAGAGTGCTGATACACTGTTTGACGGTAGTATACCCAGGCAAAAAGTCGCCCAAGTTGCTGTTGAGGCGCTATTTGAAGCAGATGCACGCAATAAAATTGTCGAAATTGTTGCTAAACCTGAAGCAGCCCCAAAAAGCTTTAAGGAGCTATTTCAACAGTGCTGATATCCTAGAGGATTCTATTGCCGAAAACGATGTCTACGACAGGCTACGCCTACGCACTTTGTCAAGTAGCTTGCTTCATCTAAATTGACGACCCTTGATTCCACTTTCTGAAGCGATCGCTTCTCTGTGAATGAGAGAGCGATCGCACATTCACCAGCAAATCAGTTTTATTCGGGGAAATACTCACTATTAAAAATATCTTCAGGAGTAAAAGGGCATTGTTCTGGAAAAATCTCAGGCGTTAAACCTGTTTTTTGAATTGCTTGTCTTCTGGCTTTTATATAAACTGCACCTAAGCAGTTAAGAGAATAATTATAAAGTGTTTTGGAACGAAAAGAAAATTCTAGCTCATCACGGAAATTAGTTATTTCTATTTGCCAGCCTCGTTGACAATTTTCTTTTTCAGTTTCCCAATAACGATAAAGTAAAAGATGAATTAATAATTGTTTTAAATAACTTTCTACTTTTCGTCTTTGTTCAATTCCCAAAGCTTCAATTTCTTCTGCTAAATGTTGCCAATCAAGATTTTCAATATCTTTATTTTCTAATTGTTTAATTGTTGTTTCTACCCATAAATAATAATCTTCTTCGTAAAGGGTAGGTTCAACAGAT
>Ga0209490_10001611_pt1 | contig 21595 bp, 26 predicted proteins | sample MAT06_FD_187209 | JGI IMG/M metagenome (GOLD analysis project Ga0209490, IMG submission 187209) | Freshwater microbial communities from Lake Fryxell liftoff mats and glacier meltwater in Antarctica - MAT-06 (SPAdes) (version 2) | ecosystem: Environmental > Aquatic > Freshwater > Ice > Liftoff... | reverse complement strand
AGGGCGCACAGGGCAGCCCAGGCGGCTCTGGCGGCGAGGCGGAGGGCCGGAGTGAGGCCGAGGGGGCCCGAATCCGGAAGTCGGTGGCCGCCGCGGCTGTGAAGCACGTCCAGACCAAGGGGCGCGGGTCGGTCCCGGCCGGCTTCCTGGCGTGGGCTGAGGCGGAGATCCAGCCCCCGAAGGTGGACTGGCGCCAGAAGCTCTCCGCGGCCATCCGGTCGGCGTGCGCGTACCGGGCCGGGGCGGTGACCACGACCTGGTCTGGATTCGGCCGCAAGCAGGCGGCCCTGGGGTTCGGAGCCGGTCGGCCGATGACGCCCCGGTGGCGGAACCCGGTCCCCCGCGTGACGGTGATCGTCGACACCTCCGGGTCCATGATGGGCGACGCGCTGGAGCGGGCTGCTGCCGAGGTGGCCGGCATCCTGAAGGCCGTGAACAGCACGGTGACCATCGTGGCCTGCGACGCGGAAGTACACGCGGTGAGGGAGTGCGCGACCTGGCAAGAGGCCGTTCGGGAGTTCAAAGGCGGCGGCGGTACGGACATGCGCCCCGCCGTCGAAGCGGTGACTAACACGCGCGGCAAGCTGCCGGCGGAGGTCCTGGTGTGCCTGACCGACGGTTACATCGGTGACCCTGGACCGCAGCCGCCCGGCGTGAAGATGATCTGGGTGGTGATCGGCCGCAACGCGGAGCGGCCGGCCCCGTGGGGTGACGTGATACACGTGGACGACAACGACAACCGGAGGGCAGCATGAACGAGAAGATGGACCCGACCTTGAGGGCTTTGAGTCGCAAGATCGGTGGGCTAGAGGTCAGCCAGGACATGACGCTCAATGAGGTGCTGGGGGAGGGCGACGTCGAGCTGGCTGTGGAGACGATCGAGGAGACCCTGTCGGCGTCCAGCAGCTTGAGCTTGGATTCTGATCGTGACCGGAGGATCCTGGCTGCTCGGCTGGTCCACGCGCTAGGTCTTGCCCAACTTCCAGCGCCTCACGCACGGCGTTCTCACCGCCGTGGGTAAGATGCAGCGGTCCAAGGGCCGATCTTTCGAGCAGCTGGTCGCGGACGCCTACCGGACCGCGATGCCTGCCGCCGTCATCCGGCGGTCCCTCCAGGCTCACCAGCCGTTCGAGCCGGACGTGGTGGTCGAGCACCCGGTCAGCCACGCCCTCTCACGGCTCTGGACCGAGTGCCAGCACGCCAACGAGCCTGCCCCGCTGGTGAAGCTTGCCCAGGCGGAGCGCGACATCATCGTCGCCGGCGGTCCCCGGCTCCCGGTGGTGGTGTGGCGGAAGACTCGCGGCAAGACCGTTCAGGTGACCACACGGATCTGGGTGCTGGGCGCGCTCGGCCTCGCATATCCGCTGGAGCTGGAGCTGGAGCTGGAGCTTGGGAAGTGGACGACGCTGGTCGTGACCGTCGACTTCTACGAGTGGCTCGCGCTGATCAGCAGCCCTTGACAGGTGATCTAGCGTGTGATCAGGTTCGATCATGACGAAGACCGCCAAGACGAAGACGAAGAAGAACGGCAAGACCGCTGTCAAGAAGGAGGTCGACCTGCGGTCCCTCCCGAAGGCGGAGCGCCCGAAGCCCAAGTCCGGCCAGTCCGCGGCGCCGTTCACGCTGCCCGCCGAGGACCTGACCGCTGACGAGTCCAAGCTGGTCGGGGCCCTCAACGGCAAGGGCACCGGCCTCCGCGCGGTGCTCAACGTCACCGGCCTGTCGAAGTCGACCAAGATGACCAACCTGACGGTTCGGAACACCCTGCGCCGGCTGGTCCCGAGCGGCTGGGTGGAGCGCGTCGAGGAGGTGCTCACCGACGACGGCGAGGTCCAGGCTGCCCGGGGCCACTATCGGGTGAGCGAGCGCGGCCGGAAGCGGTTGTAGAGCCTCAGATGAGTGGGGCTTCGGTGAACACGCCGCTGTTCCAGAGCCCGTGACGCCGGAGCGCGGCGACCGTCCCGGGGCCGCACACGCCGTCGGGGGTGAGCTTCTCGCCGTGTTTGGCGTTGAGCGACCCCTGGATCGGCAGCCAGAACGCCTTCTCGGCACCGGCGTCGATGTCGAAGGTCATCATCCCCGCGCGCTTGAGGCGCAAATAGATCTCGTCCCCTGGGTCACCTTGGCCGCGGCTGGCGTAGCCGTTGGGGTACTTCGCCCGGACCTCTGGGGGTAGCCACTGCGGGAACTGCCAGGCGTTGTCACGGTGCCCGTAGACGCCCACGACGTCATCCCCGCCGCGGAGCATGCGGTTGACGATCGTGTTGTTCTTGTAGACCCTGCTGGTTGACTGGAGGGGGATGCCCAGCACGTCGCAGAGCTTGAGCACCAGCGCGACGGTGCTGGTGAGCACCGCCTCGTAGATGCCGCCGTCCGCCTCCTGGTACATCTCGATCCCGACGCTCCACTCGTTCACAGTGGTGGCGTGGTAGGCGTGGACCTTGAGCAGGTCGACGAGGCAGGTGATCGACCCGTCGTTGTCGACTACCAGGTGACAGCCGCCGTGCTGCGGGTCGCGCGCCCAGTATTCAGCGGTGCTCCGGTCACGACCACCGGGGCCTGCGCCGGGCTTGACGTGTTGAGGCCAGAGACCCTTCGTCGTGTGGATGGTGACCTGCCGGACCCACTGGGTCTTGCGGGCGCGGCAGTCGCCAGCGTCGAGCTTGACCCACGGGGCATCACCAGGTCCGAGGACGGAGATCCCGGGGATCAGGTACCAGTCGTGGCCGATCAGCAGACCGTTTCCGACCATCTAGAGCGACCCCTCGGAGGTCAAGTACGTCTTGCCGCCGAGGTCTGACCGGGTCTCGTTGAACCCGGCCCGCAGGGAGTCGAGGTCGACCTTGAGCGGCTCCGTCTGCGGCGCGTTGGGGTCGGGCGGCGCAGGGTGGAGGTAGCGCTGGACGACCGCCGCGAGCACGCAGCCGCCGGTGTCTGCAGCGAAGCTCTTGGTGGCCGACTTGATAGGGGACCAGTCGACCTTCCCTGTGGTCGAGTCGGTCGCGCGCACCAGCAGCGCGTCGACCAACGGGGCGAACTGCGCAGAGAGCGCCTTGGTGCTCTTGGTGGTGCAGTCAACGATCGCTCCGAGCGCCCCGCCCTCCCCCTTCATCGAGCTGCATGACCAGGCTGAGCCGATGGCGAGCGACGCGGTGAACGCGGACAGCATCAGCAACGCGTTGATGCGGATCGAGCCCTTCTGTGGGTCAGCTGGTAGGGGCTCAGCCGGTGTCTGGTTGATGGTGACGTCAGCACCAGCCGCCACATTGGTCGTAGGTGTCGCGTTCTTCCCGAGGTCGGTCTGACCCTGCGCGTGGAGCAGGACTGCGAACAACCCTGAGATGGTGATCGCGATCTGCATGACAGCGTCATCGCTGACGTCCAGCGCCCACTTCGCGAACATCGACGCCCCGGCGGTGGTGACCCCGCCGAGGATCAACGTCCAGAACTTCATCGACTGCAACATCCGCTTCAGCGCATCATTCATGCGCTGAGCCTCTCATACCCTCCCGGCGGCGTCACGCCTGTAGGAGCCGCGGCTTACTCAGAGACCGGGTCGATTGCTGTGACAATTCTCGACCGGCGGCGGCTCGATGCAATCGGTGCTGAACCACCGCGGGTCCTTCGGGTCAAGGTGGTCGGGCAGTCCGGGCCCGCGGACTTTGCGGCCTTGCGACTCGTCTTCTGCGACCAGTTGGTTGAGTTCAAGCAGAAACTCGATGGGATCCTGTCCTTCGGGAATGCCATAGGCGTCAGCTACCGCGGCATCCAACCCAGCCTGCGCGTTCTTGAGAGGATGTGAGCCCTCTACTTCAGCGGCTTGCAAGAGTTGGCGAAGCGACCAACCGTTGTCGGCCATCAGCGTTTCGCGGGTGCGACGAACCGCACGACCGGCCTCAGCCACCGCTGCGACCTGCGCCTCTGTGGGATCCTGCGGCCACGGGAACGTGCGCCAGACGTCCGTCGTGTACTGAAAATCCTGTCGGACCCTACTGCCCTTCGCCTTCGTCCACCCCCAATGAAAGTCGGACTGGAGGATCCCGAATGTGTAGTCGTCGTCGAATGCGAAGAGGTACATCGTTGGCACAAACCGCGTCGAGATGAACGCGAAGCACGGACGAGCGCTGACCTCCGGACAGACTAGAATGCGCAAGCGTCCGGCAATGTTCGCAAGAAAGTCCTCGCGGGGCGCCGTCGGCGTCCACCACCGTCGGAGCCAAGAGGGATGCACGCCAGCGGCGTCCTTCTTCTCCGCCTGCTCCTTCAACCATGGATAAACGTGCTTCCTAAGGTGGTCGAATGCCTCTCCGCCAGTTCGCCTCGCGTCATCCTCGTCTTTGCAATCCACAAGGTTGATGCAGTAGTCGGGTTCGCTGGCGAGCCGTCCGCGAAGTAGGTCGTCGCCCGTTGCGACGGGCCGAATGAACGACTTCTGGCCGGCCATCTCACGAGGAAACCCGTCTGGTCCACACGACCGAAACGCTTCGTGACCGAAGGCGACACCCTTCGCTGTTCCATGGCGGTTGGCCGCTATATCGGCCGTTTCGCTGACGTCGGCGTGGAGTTGGAGATGTGTTGCGATCCGCGATACGTCGTACGCGACATCATCGACGACTAGTCGAAACGGATGACAATAGACGCGATCCTCAACGATGATGTCATGAGGCCCTTCGGCAGGGCCGCGCACCCAGTTGACCATCGACACGTTCACCGCGGCCTCGCCGGGCCAAATGCGCGACGAAACCGCATTGGTGATAGTTCCGCCGTTCGCTACGATGAAATCGAGGGCGGCTTCTCTAGTCTTTCCGACACGAATGCCACTTGTCCCGACGAGCCCAGCCCTGCACCCAGGCCGCAGGTACTCGTGCGCTTTGCGAAACCACAACGCGCACAGGTCGGCGGTTCCTAGAAATCCCGGAAACCGATCCTGTAATTTCTGAAGATAACCTACTCCGAGTTCGCGACGGATTTTCGAGCCTCCCAAGAACGGCGGGTTGCCCACGATTGCGTCGACCTCGGGCCAGTCGGTGAACAGTGCGTCGGCGCACAGGATGTTTTCGTCGAGGTTGTCGAGCAGTAGCGCTGGATCGACATCCATCTCGACCTGGCCGGCGAGTGCGAACGCCTGCGCCCTACGCTCCTCGAATGCGATCTTCTTCACGATGTTGAGCGTGACCTTGGCAAGCTCAACGGCGAACGGGTTGATGTCGATGCCGTAGAAGTTCGCTGCCGAGATGCCGCCGTTCCATGACAATTTGCCGTACGTCGATGGGAACTCGTGCATCCGCGAGAGCAGTTCCGTGTCGAGTCGATACAGCTCACGAAACGCGACGTACAAGAAGTTTCCGCTGCCGCATGCGGGATCGAGAACCTTGAAGCGGAACAACTCGACGCGCAGCTCGGTCAGCTCCTTGAGCGAGGTCGCGGTCTGGATGCGCTTGCGCCACGGTTCGACGATCGTCGGGCCAACGACGCGCATGATGTCATCGTGGGCGGTGTAGTGCGCGCCGCTCGCATGACGCTCTTCGGCGCCCATGATCCCCTGGAACACGCTGCCGAAGATGTGCAGATCGACGAACGTCCAGTTGGCCTCGGCAGCCTTCGTTAGCGCGTTCACCTGTGCATCTCCGAGCGGCAACGTGTTTGCCTCAGTGAACAAGCCGCCGTTGAAGTAGGGGACTACGCGCGGCGCCGGCAGGTCGCGCGTGTTCATCTGCTCGAACAGCTCGCGCAGACGGTGCTCGACATCACGTTGCTGCGCGCCAGCGTAGAGCAACGACGTGAAGTAGTTCTTGGGCAACATGCCAATGCCCTCGGCGAACATCGTGGTGATGCACTGGAGCGTGAACCGGATGACGTCGTCCTCGCGCTTCGGATACTGCGCGAGCACGCTGCGATATAGCCGCACGACGAGATCCGCGACCTCCGTAGACGCTCGCGACCCGCTTCGACCACGAATCGACCTTTGCACGAGCGCTGAGCCTCTCATACCCTCCCGGCGGCGTCACGCCTGTAGGAGCCGCGGCTTACTCAGAGACCGGGTCGATTGCTGTGACAAGCTGGGCGGTGCGATCCGAGCGCTCATGGGCTGTCCTGATGTGATGCAGCTCGTGGCGTAGACCCTCTGTGGCCGACTGCATATCGTGGAGGACGCCGACCAGGAGCTTGAGCACTCGACGAGTTTCCACGGCCTCGTTGCGGAGCACGCGCACCCCGTCACGTACCTCGGTGACCATCGCTTGAACGTCTACCGTCGTCACCGCTCACCGCCCTTCGTGCCGGCCCTATGATGGTACTCGGTCCCACGTCCGGGGGTGTTTCGAGTCTGCTTCGGAGGTTCATGTGGCGGCGGCGTCATGTCGAACTGATTCGCGATAGCTGCGTGGAGCGAGACGATGACCTCGCGGGTCTTGGCGTGGTGCTCGAACTCGGCACGCTCGTGGGTGTCCAGCTGCGTATTGAGAGCCGTGAACCCTAGGGTCATTGCCTCGATTTTTCGATCTTCGAGTTTGGCCCGCGCGTCGTCGACCTTCTCAGCCCGGCGGCCCTTCTGAATCTCCAAAAGGTACCAGACGAGGATCAGCAGACCTGGAAGTCCTAGGGAGGTGGCGAACTGTTCAAGGCTCATGGACTTCCCTGGTGACTTTCACAGCGTAGCTCACCGCCACCTGTATTCCCTAGCGGTTTTCCCTAGTAGTTTAGATACCCTCGGCGACGAAGAACGTAACGGCACCAAGAATAGTGCCAATCTGGCCCGATTGGACCCGGGCGACTAAGCAGTCGACCGGAGCTTCAGCAGCTGCCGCGGTCAACCGCCCTTTCTCATGTGGACAGCGGCGTCCGTTGGTCCACACCGGGGGGCCGTAGCCGGCAGTCGCGGGGGATGACGCGGTCTCCGAAATCTCAGGGCCAACGCCGTCAGCAAGCGTCCCTTGGATGTGTGAGACTTCCAGCCCCCATAGAGGGGACTGGAGCAGCCTACCTGCTGCGAAGGGGGTGCCCGACACATTGACGGACTGTCGTGGGACGTAGGATGTCCCGACTACGCGGCTTGACTGCCCGACGTCCATGCAGTTGTTGGCGCTGGCGCTCCTGTTCCAGGTGCCGATCGCGCTGTCTAGGTGGATATGGACACCCACCAGCTTCCCCAGGGGTGCGGGGACAGGAATGTAGAGGAGGTTTGATGTGGAGTCGCTGACCAGCGTCCCGTTGTTGGGCGGCCTGTCGAAGGTAACCTCGATGCACTGGACCTGCACGCCGAGGCTGACCGTGCCTGAGCACGCCACTAACAGGCTGTCGCCAACAGCCAGGGTGGTGTCAGCAATATTCGAGATCACATCAGCAAAGCTGCCTGTGAGGCCGACGGTTGCAAGCGTAAGTGACACTACGACTGCGCCGCTGCGGTTGATGATGGCAACATCAAGAAAGGGGATCGCATTCGGTGTGATTCCGCCAGTGTCGCGCGCCCGGATGGTGACGCTCTTGACACGATCGCCAGCCCGCATGGGGATGTTCCAACTGAGTGTCGTAGCGCCTGTGAACGCTGTGGTGACTGAGATCGCCTGAAGCCCAATTCCGGCCTCAGCGACTGCGCCGGTGCCGCCGTTAATTGAAAACTGGCAATTGGCACCCCCGACCGTGAGAACACGATCGCCATGTCCGATGTCTCCCCAGCCTGAGACCAAATGGAACTGCGCCGGATCCACACGGTACGCCTTCACGTTGACGGGCATCCGGAGGTCGTGGACGACCAAGTTGTTCAACGCTGTTGAGTCGACGCCGAAGATCGGTGCTGCGGCTCCGGTGGTCCACCCGTTGCCGACTACGACGGCGCCGACGGGAACGAAACCAGCATCGGGTTGCGGGTACTCAGCTATGACCGCGGGCGTCCCAGCCTTCACACTGAGTGTGCATTGGATTCGCCGCTTCTTGTTCGGTGTCGTCGACGTCACCACGCCTGTGATCGCGTCCTTGAAGTCACGGTTGGTGGCTGTGTCACTGATGTACTCCAGCTTCATCTGGAGCAGGTCGATACGCGGGTTAGTCGCGTGACCGTTGGTCAACGTCCACTCCTCTGTGCCTACGAACGTGTAGGACATCAGTGTCGAATCCGCACCAGCGGCTGCGCCGACCTTCATGAACAACGTGCCGGGGGCGATCTGGATCCTACCGTTGGTCGTGCCCTGGCGTAGGAACGCCTGGCCTGGGGACAAGCAGTACGCGTACCGCGTATCGGTGTCGGCACCGTTCTGGCCACCCAGATCGGGATCGTAGAGTCTCGTAGTTGCGTTGATCGTAGGCTTCAACGCGCCAACCATGTACTGGAGTAGACCGTCAGAGATCTGGGCGCTGGCGAACCGCTGTACGTTGTTTAGATCGTTGAAGTCGAGCCCCTCACCGTCGTTGAGGAGCACTTGGCTGTAGAGATCGGTGGGCATGGTGGCTTCCTTCTATCATGGGGACGTCCTGCGCTCGATGATGACCTTGAAGCCGGCGGCCTTCTTCTTGCGGAGGGCCTCCACCACACCGGCTTGGGTGCCAGCAGTCGCGCCGTACGGTAGGATGATGATGAAGGCGCTGATCGATGTCTGACTCATCCGGTAGCCACGACTCAAGTATGCGTCTTTACGCACACTGAGGTTGCTCTCCATTCGCCACGTCCCGGCGGGCGGCGCCACGACCTCAGCCACACCGGAGGCGTTGGTGTAGACCAGCTGGTCATTGGTGGTGATGTTGGTGACGGTGAACGTCCCGTTGTTGCCGCTGCTGGTCGCACCTGCGATCGTCACTGTGCGGGCAAGCGGGTTGGCCTCGTAGCCGGCCAGCGCGACCCCAGTGTCTAGCGTCATGACGTTACCAACCTTGGTGAACGTCACACCGGCCCCACCTAGCGGGGCCCTGGTGAGGAAGAACGCTTTGTCCCGACGTAACTCTACGATCGCGGGGTCAATGACGATTGCCTCCGCCTCCAGCACGGCTGTGACGGCTGCCAGGATCGTCGGTCTAGTGACTGCATCATCGTAGGTGCGGAGACGTGCGCGCAACGTGATATCGGACTCGTTGAGCTGTCGTGACGTGCCGCGGTCACGGGCGTGGAGGTCGAGGAACGTCCCAGTGGAGCTGAGGATGAACGTCGCGTCGCGTCCCTCCTCCGCCTGCCTACGCACCAGGATCAGCCCTTTAGCGACTGCACCCCAGATCTCCTGCTCGGTGGTCTCCATGCGGAGCCAGCGGGGGATGCTGGACTTGAGCCAGTCGACCAGCTCTTGTTCTTCGGCGCTGAGTGGCATCTATGCGACCGTGATGTAGGTTGTGTCTGTCCTGATGATCTGGCTAGCTGTCGGAACCACATCCGCTGCTGGGAGGATGACCGTGACGCCGATGATGTTGTCGAGGTCGACGTTGAGCGCTGCTTGCTGGATGATCTCGCGCTTGCAGGTCTCACCGATCTTGAGTCGCGCGACGCGCTCCACGATCGCTAGCTTGACGTCCGCCGCGATGGCTGCTGTGTTAGTGCCGGCCCGGACGGCCAGGGTGATCGAGATCGGGTTGAGCGAGAACAGGGCGCCACCGGTGATGTTGACCAGGGCTCCAGCCGCGCGCCAGTTCTCCAGCTCGTTGAGGACGTCTGAGACCATCTCCGCGTTGGACGCCCCGGCGGCGTCGGTCACGTACAGCGTGACGATCCCAACTGCGTCTTCGACCGCGTTGGCGTTCTTGACCTGGGCGATCTGGAGGGCCCCGTACTCCAGCGCTGCCAGGGTGCCGCGCCGGAGGGTGGTGGAGAACGTTCTGATTCGTTCGCGCAGCTCGTCGTCTGACTCAGCCTCCGCCCCGCCCAGGGTCAGCGCGGCGTTCGTCACCGTGAAGACGTCGAACAGGGTGCTGTTGATCCGCTGGATCTTGGACGCCTGGACGTTGCCGGCCAGGCCGCCGGTCACAGCTGTGACCGACACGCTTAGCGGCCCGTTCTGGGCAGCGTTGAAGTGCAACAAGATGTCCGTCTGGAACTGGACCTCGACTCCGAGTGCATCGCGCTGGGTTGCTACGATCGTACCCGCTGCGATGTCTCCAGCTGCTCCGCCGGACGTCCGGGTAAACGCGACGGAGCCGATGGCCTGGACGGCCGCGACGCGGGTGAGCGCCCAGTGATCGTTGGCCAACGTAGTCAAGGCGGTGCCGCGGGCACCGTCGACGAACGTCTCGCGGAACGTGTCAGCGGTGTACCCGGCTACACGGTCACCGACGGCTGCCACGGCTGAGAGCAGCATGTCCGAGATGTCGCCGTCGTTGACTGACAGGTCGGGCCGGCGGAGAACCTCCTCCGCCTTCGCGTCGTTGTAGATGTCGTCCCAGGACGGTGCGATAGCGGTCACTTGGCTGCCTCCTCAGAGAACGTGAACGGCTCGAACGAGATCTTCTCACCTCGGGCCGAGACCTGGACGTGGACGCGCAGAGCTTGGCCGCCTGTGATGTCGATCATCTCTGCGTTCACCTGAACCTCCGTGATGCGTGCGTCTTGGGTCAACTGCTCGATGATCCGTTGCTGGAGCGCGTCGAGGGTGGACGTGCTGGCCGCCTTCTTGACGAACGTCTGGACGCCGACCCCGTAGGACGGGCGGAACCGGAACTCACCAGGGCGGGTGATCAGCCGCCGGTAGATGGCCGCTCGCAGGTTATCTTTGCCCCCGACGCGGATGTAGTCACCGCCGGTGGTCAGCGGGAGCTTGCCGTCCTTGAACAGGATGTCGTAACCGAACAGGTCGCGGGTCCCGTCGTCAACCGGGACTGTTGACGACGAAATGGTCGCCACAGGTAGAAAGAAGCTGTAGCTCACGGGGCGTGTGGCGGCGCGTTAGAGCCGGCCCCTCCTGGTCGCACAGCTGTCACAGCCACGTCGGCGGTGTTGTTGAGCCCGACGAACTCGATCTCGTCCTGCCAGCCGTCTTGTTGCAGTATGGTGAGGCGCCCGGTGGAGGAGATCCAAGTGCTGCTGTCACTGTCGAACGGAGGTAAGAAGCCTACGACGCTGGAGTACGCCAGATGGGGGCGATCAGTGTTGCGGAACTTGAGCCAGACAACCCAGTGCAGGTTATCAGGGTTGTTGACTACGAAGCTGATCGGGGTGCGCTTGGCGGTGTGACGATCAGCGTGTAGGGTAGCGCCGTCATTCGGCGACGGATTAGAGAGGTACGGGGGTGCCACGTTACGCGATCACCTTGACTGACCCGTCCCACGGGAACACGCCGACGGAGCCCATCCCCGTATACGTGGCCGACGTGTACACGTCGGCACTCTGGTCGCGCCCTCTGTTCATTGACCGACGCTACACTACCGATGGCCTCGGACTGTAACTCAGCGTCCAGTCAGAGAATTGGAGTCACCACTGCGACGGGTGTCGTCGTTGTCCCGCCGGTAGACGCTGTGTGGAGCGCTGCTGCCAGGGCGTCGCTGGCTGTGACCAGAGAGACCCCGGGCGCGGCGTTGGCGACCATAATCGGCGTCAGCGCCGCGGTCAGCCCCGCGAGAGCCGGTGGGATGGTGATGATCGGAAACAAGGCGAAGTAGGTTGCTGGAGCAGCCACCATCGCCGCCCAGAACGCGCTGACACCGGCGGACAGCACAGCCGCCCCGGCTGCCGCCGTGGCCCCCGCAGTGAAGGTCATCGCGGCTGCCATAGCGCTGACTGCCGCCGGGACAGCAGCGGCGATGATGGGTGTCAGCGCCGTTGCCCCAAGCATGTAGTCACCGTAGGCGGCCGCGACGGCCGCTGAGCCAGAGCTGAACGTCGGCACGATCGCCTGTAGCTCAGCCGAGAGCGTGGCCTGTACCCTGGCCACTCACTCCCCTTTGATCACGTCTGTTCCGCTGGTCGCGGTGTTGTTGGGGACGCCGGATGGGCCGACACCGGTCGGGTGGACGTGCGCGTCGTAGACCGACTTGGTGATCAGCGGCTCAGCCGTCCCACTCTCAGAGCGGATCTGGACCTCCGCGCCGATGATCAAGACTGCATTCTCAGCGCGGACCTGGACCTCCGCGCCGATGATCAAGACTGTCGCTGGACCCTTGATCACGATGGTCTCCCCGTCCAGCTCGTCGGGAGTGCCGCCTGACGACAGCACGCCCAGCAGGACAGGGTCATTGTCCAGCTCCCCGCCTGGGATGCCCACCACGACCTCGGAGCCGACCGTCGGGATGCGCCAGAGACCGCGAGTGCCGCCCTCTCCGAGGCCCATCAGGCGACAGAGCAGCGGTTCCTTGTAGGGCATCAGCTCCACGTTGACCAGGACGCCGATGTCCGGGTCGATCTCGAAGTGATCTTCACCGGACGGCTTGACTACGATGCCGACGCCCACCCAGTACCGGCGGTCGCTGGTGAGTTCTCGTAGCGCGGACATCTCCATCCTGCGCGACCCGCGCTCTGGCCGGATGTGCTTCATGGGTCAGTGCTCTTGGGGACCTTGGTGGCCACCCTGGTCGGGTTGAGCTTGGCGGTGACGTCGTCGCGGGCCGGGACCGCGTAGTTGACGGCTTCGACGTCCAGTGTGATGCCTTCCTTGAAGCTCCACGTGACCTGGACGTCCCGCACGTAGAACGGGCGCTTGAACTGGTCGATCCGGTTGTACTCGATGGCGACCAGCTTGGACAGCGCGACGCTGTAGCCCTGCGCCCGGAGGTACGCGAACCGCTGTTCGAAGGTCATCGTCTGCATGAGCGCCCCGTTGAACGGGTCGAACCCGATCACGATGGGGTCGCCAGCGCGGAGCTTGAGCATGTCCTGCGCCGCGGTGCCGAGGGTACCGGCCGCGGTCGCGCCACCCGGCGGGGCAGGTCCCAGGACCGCGGCGAGGGTCAGGTCCTTCAGGGACTTCGTGACGAAGTGGATCTTCGCCTCCGCACGTGCTCGGCTGTTGTACATCGACTCCGCCCACTTCTTCAGGAGCGCCTCGTCATCGACCCCGTGGACGACGTACTTGGCGATCTCTTCGTCCTTCGTACCGACCCCGGAGAGTCGCTTGTTGTTGTCCTTGTTCTTGAGGTCCGTGCTGTCTGGGAACCTCGCCACGATGCCGCCGCGCTTCCGGCTGCTGTAGCCGGTCACCTCGATCTGCGGGACCTTCTCCTTGCCCAGCTTGCGGTCGACCTTGAGGCTGGACAGGTTCCGACCGTAGACTACCTTGCGCGCCCGGTTGGCGTTCTGGAGCGTGAGGGTCTGCGGGTCGGTGATGATCACCTTGAGGCCGCGGACGAACACGATGAGGCCCTCGGTCAGCACCATCTTGTAGATCACGTCCCAGGCGTTCTCCCCTGACTTGACCGGCTTGCCCTTCTTGTTGGTCTTGGTGGTGTAGACCCCGACGAACGGCTCCGGCTGGTCGCTGACGTACTCGACGGTGAGGGACAGCCCGTTGTGAGTGTTCTTCTGGGTGGCGACGTCGACGATCTCCTGTACGACCTGCGAGATCTTCTCACCGGTGGGAATGCGGATCGTCGGGTCCCAGTGCTTGTCAATCAGGAGTGACGTGTAGTCCCGCCCGTCGCAGGTCACTTCATGACCGTTGGCGGTGTAGGCCATGCTCATGTTGTCGGCCAGGCCGAGGACCATCAGGTGCTCCTCGTTGGCGAAGTGCTCGATCTCCGGGTTCACGGAGCCGGCGTCGAACATGTAGATCTCGACCGCCATGGACCGGACCAGGTCAGGGCTGATCGGCAGCTGCTTGGCGTCGAAGGTCAGACTCCACGTGTCGGCCTCCTTGTAGCCGGTGAGGTTGACGACAGCCTCGCGGGGCAGGAGCCGGATGATGGTCGGGTTGCTGTCCTGACCGACCTTCTTGGGACCTGCGCCGGACGCCTCCGCCGGACCCAGCGGCTGGGTGCTGCCGAACCCCTCGAAGACGATGGACAGCGAGACCCGGCACTGCGGATGATAGAGTTCGGACACTTAGCTACGTTCCGGGATGATCAGCAGCTCCGTACCCTGGAGTGTGAACGTGGTCAGACCGTTGCGGGTGGCGATGATCTGCCAGGCGTGCGGCGTCCCGTAGAACCGCTGGCTGATCGAGTACAGCGACTCCAGCTTCTTCGGGCGGTAGAGGGCCACGGCCTTGGGCTCCACCCTGCGCGCTGACTCCACGCTACCGCGGTGCCCCAGCAGCATCAGCGCGCGGGCGTTGGTCGCCGCGCTGGTCCGCCAGGTGTCGAAGTCCAGGCTCGCCTCTGCTGTGTCCCACGCGAGGGACGTGCTGGATTTCAGCGCCGCGATGCTGAACAGCAGGCCGGCCGCCTGCCCCTTGATCACGTTCAGGACGTTGGACAGCCGCTTGAGGTCGGTGAAGAAGTCAGCACCGGTGTCGATGCGCTGCTCGACCGTGCTGATCAGGTCAGCCACCGCCGCCCGGAGGTTGTTGAGGAACCCCTTGTGCAGCGACGAGATGGGGCCCTTGATCTGCTTGGCAGGGAAGAACGTGGTGAACTGGGCCTCCAGCTGCGCCGTCAGCGCGACCGACTCAGTAACGTACTCAGACACGGGCTTGAAGGTCTCTGGAGCCCTGCGTCCGACGGTCAGCTCGAACGCGTCCGCCTTCCTGAAGTGCGGGCTGACCGTGAACTGGTAGCCGATAAACGACGCTCGCTTGTAGTCGAACTCGACGGACTTGAGCAGCCCGGAGACCTCGACCGACTCGAACGCAAACCGGCACAAGCTCCCGCGCTGGACCAGGGCCTCGAACGCGCGCATCGTCGTCAGCGCGAAGCCTGGGAAGTTGTAGCGATCGTCCCACGCGCCTGCTAGCGAGAACTCCCTGAAGTTCGACCCGAGGACCTGCTCGACTGGACTGTCTTGACCTGGGTAGTCCTCGCGGACGGTGCGCAGCTCAACACCAAATTGCCAGCTCCCACGCGGAGCTGACCGCCTGTCGTTGGTCCACGTGAACTTGGTCGTAGCGCTCGCCGGTCTATCGACGAAGTTGGAGTCACCCACTCGGCGAAGCTCAGTGATCGTGAATTCACGCTCCGGCATCAGAGCCCCCTGAGTGCGTCGCGGGCCTGGGTCGGGTTCTTGGCGATCTCCTCGAAGGCGCCGACCGCGGCGTGGACGAACCGGTCTGGGTCGTCGGAGTAGACCTCAATCTTGCTGATCGTGACGTTGACGTCGGTCGCTTTGCCTCCTTTGAGTGCATTCTTATCCTCTGCTGGGGCCGGGGCCATGTACTGCTCAGTGTAGAAACCGTACACGCCGTCTTGCCCTCCACTTTGGAACCAGTCCTGCGTCTTACCGGGGCCGCCAAACATCGCGTTCGATTTCCTGATGTTCTCTTTGAACATGTCGCCGAGTTCCCCCATCAGCTGGCCGCGCGCGCGGTCGATGAACTGCTTCTTGAGCAGTGAGATCTGGTCGGGCCGCCCACCACTGATCTTCGACAGCTCGCTGCCGATCTTGGTAGCCATGTTATCCCCGGAGACCTCCGGCATAGCATCCGGCGTTGTGAGCGACATAGTTCGTCTGCCTGACTTTGGGTCGAAGGTCTCTTTTATGGCTCCAATTTCGCGTCCGCGGTTGATCAGGTCCTCACGGGTGGCCTTGATGTCCGCTTGCGCCTTGTCGTAGCGCTCCTTCTCGCCGATCAGACGATCACCGGCCATGAGGGATCTATCGTCTCCCCAGAGTTTCCCCGTGTCCGGGTTGACGCCAGCCATTATCATGTTGGTTGACGAGCGCTCGGCGGCGAGGCGCGCGTCAGCTACCGATTTGGCGGCGAGGACCTGCCCCTCCGCGGTCGCCCTGGCCTTCTTCGCCGACTCTGTCTCGCGGGTGAGCAAGCTGGTCACCGCGCCGATCGCTATGCCGAACAGCGCCAGTCCTGGGACCACCTTGGCGAACTGGCCGGCGATCGAGGGGAGCGCGCTCAGCAGTCCACCAGCGCCTGAGGCCGCGGTCTTCTGACCTACAGCCATCAGATTCTCTATGAATCCAAGACCTGACTTACCGAGCCCGCTCGCGATGCCACCAGCCATCGACACGCCTTTGTAGACCGCCATGGCCTTCACAACGCCGATCAGTGTGTCCCGGTGCTCCGAGACGAACCTCATGACGCTGCCGATGACCTCGAAGACGCCCTTCAAGATGGGCAGCATCGCCACGCCGATATCCTTGATCAGGTAGAACGCCTCTTTGAGGCCGTTCGCCATCGACGTGGTGATCTCTTTGATCTTGGCCGGGTTGGCCACGATCCAGGTGTTCCACTTCTGGACCTCCTCGGTGAGGGACTTCATCAGCCCGCCGCCAGCGTCGCCGAGGGCAAGCTGAAGGTTGTCCTTGAGCGTCGACGTCGCACCGTCCCAGCTGTTCTCGAACTCCTTCGCAGCTGCCTTGAGGGACGGCTGGTCCAGCGCGGCCTTGACGATCACCGCCCGCTCTTTGTCGGACTTGGCGTTGAACTTCTTCATGTCGGTCTCGCCGACACCCGACAGCAGCCGCTCGGCGAATGGGTCGACGGCCGTCACGTTGCCGCGGAGCATCTGGCCGACGTCTCGCGCGAGCATCCCAGACTCGACACCGAGGGCGGAGGACGCGATGATCGCTCCCTTGGTCATCTCAGCCAGGTCCTTCGTGCCCATTCCGGCGGCGAGCACCGCGCCGGAGATCGAGTTCGCCATCTCCACGAAGTCCTTGGTCGTAGCCGGTGACTCGGCGGACATCTTCTGGAACGTGGCGAACAGCGCGTCAGACTCCTTCTTCGCGCGCTCGAACGGGATGTGGAAGCCCATCGACAGGACCGTGGTCAGGCCGATCTTCAGCTTCTGCATCTCGCTGTTGAAGCCGATGAACGCCTTGTAGCCGCCAGCGATCAGCCCGCCGCCAAGCGCCATGCCCATGACGCTGCGGAGGCCGCTGAGCCCGGCGGACACCTGCTTGGTGCCCTGGTCGACGTTCTTGAGGGCAGCCGCGGACCGCGAGGCTTGCGCCTCGATGTTCTTCAGGCCTGAGGCCGCGTTGCCTTTGACGCTGTAGACGGTATCTACGTTGTAGGTGGTAGTCATAGGCTTGGTGCTCAGGCGAGCGTACACCAGCCGCCCACGTACGCCGGAACCGACCGCCACTCCTCAGAATAGGGTCAGCCGACACCTGATTTCCGGTCGGTCTTGTGGTGCCCGGTAACCGAGCCGCCCTCGCGGACATTCTTGGTCATGTCCCTGATCTTCTTCCGGATGACGTACCGGGTCCGCGCGGTCATTGCCCGGTACTCCTCCAGCGTCCCGACGGAGATCCAGTACGCGACCTCGACCCACTCTCTGGTCAGTCGATCGCGGACGCGCTGGCGAGCGACGACGGGGGAGTCGCGTCTTTTTCTTCCGCCGTCGCCAAAAAATCCGCCTCCTCCTCCTTCGACATCCCGTTCAGCTCGTTGAACGCCTTGAGCGAGAACGACCGGGCCCGACTGTTCCAGGTGTCGAACGCGAGGTAGGGGTGCTCAACGTTCACGTCGTTGACGGCGACGACGGACAGCCGTACCAGCTCCTCCTGGGTCGTCGCGGAGCCGCCGCGGGCCTTCGCCGAGTTGGTGGCGACCTCCTCGTCGCGACCGTCCACCTCGCGCATGCTGAAGCTCTTGATCTCTGTCTTACCCACCCGGGCGCGCTTGATCTTCGCGCGTTCCAGGTCGTATCTGACTGGCTTGCTCATGTTGTGCTCTGTGCCTCCGCTGACGTTGGTAGCACAGGGGCGTGCTGCTGAGGTCACTCAGCTCGCCGGTAGGGCGACGATCGCCTCCGCCCACTCCGTTGCGGCGTCCAGCAGGCCCGCCTCCATCAGCGCCACCATACCGCGCTCACGGGCCTGTTCGGCACCGTCCGCCAGGTGGCGGACGTCCGTGCTGGCGACCTTGCAGGTCTGCCACGCCTCGCACCACACCACCTCGCCGCCCTCCGGCTTGACGCCCACCCGGGAGACACCCTCGTTGGTCTTGTCCCAGCCCAGCCAGATCACCTCGCCGACCACCCGCGGGCCGGGACCGACGAACACGTAGGCCAGGGTGGTCACGCGCCTGGATTGACGGCCGATGCTCGCAGTGGTGACCTCCACGCTTCGCGGCTTCCTCAGCTCGCCCCAGGGTCCGCCCGGGAGTGCCGCGGTGATCGCCCGCTTGGCCGCCAGCGCGTCGAGGGCCGACTGCGGGGGAGCGCCCATGGGGATCACGTCGGTCATCTTCGTCCACACCACACGGCCGTCGGGAGTCTTCAGGCCCAGCCGGTGCTGGCGGGCGACCTGGTAGCGCTGGCCGTTGTGCCCCTCGCGCCACTCCGCGGGATACACGCGCTGCCAGAAGCACTGGCCCTCAAAGCCTGCGTCGTCACCGGTCAGCACCTGGAACCAAAGTTGTTCGTTGCTCATCTGGTTTTACGGTAGGGGTGATCAGCATCATTTGCAAGCGCAAAAGTATCAAACTTTGATGCGCCTGCTCCATGCAGTAGCGTGACGGCAGGTCAGTCCGCGCGGCCTTGCGCTGGGCTCAAAGTCTGGACGCCTTATTCGGTGCCCACCTGCCCCCCGGCTGACCGCTGACGCGGTCACCGTTTGCGATGTGCTCGGCGATCTGTTCGGCGTCCCAGGGGAGTGGTTCGTTGGTTGATTCGTCAGTCATCGACGTAGCCCTTTTTGAAACGCTTGATCGAATGCTCGAACGGCGGAGCTGGAGACCGCATCGTTGTGGGCAGCCGATGCACGGAGATAGGCGATCTTCTCCTCGATTGTTGCAGTTGGTGGTGGCGGATCCGGCCTCTCGAATGGTCGACCCTGGTTATCGGTAAGAATCACGTCTCCTCCATTCCAAGTGCTTCTGCACCCATCAGATCACCTCCCTAGGTGCCATCTTCTCAGCGGTACGCATCGCAGCCACCTGGAACTTCACCAGCTCCATGTAGACGCACTCCATCGTCTCGTCACCGGCGGCCTCGTGGATCAGCGCGCGGAGCATAGGACCCACGCGGTCGTTGCTCAGGTAGCAGTCCACGGCCACGTCGTAGGACTTCTGGTCCGCCGGGGGCGGGACGTAGATAGTCACGCCCTCGTCATTGCCCATAAAGAAGCTGTGCTCAACCAGCACCCGGTCCGTGGGGATTGGCATCTCCACACCCTCAAGGCCTTCGGCGTGATCGTGGCTGATCTTGAAGTTCTGGACGTCGATCATCGAGGCCAGGCCCAGCCCCGGGCTGACGAACCAGGTCCGTGCCACTCGTGAGTGCCACCAGGTGAGGTTGGTCGGCGTGTAGCTGGTGGCGAAGCGGACGCGGATCCTGTGACCGGTCCAGGTGTCGAGGCCCACCTGGTTGAGCAGCGTGCGGACCAGCTCGCTGGACTTGGAGGCGCGGAACCTCGTGTTGGTGTTTTCCATCTCAGCCAGTCTACGCACCCCCCTGTTTCTTTTGCAAGCACAAAAGTAATAAACTTATTTTGCAGTGTGATCACCTAGACTTATAATTTTGCACTTGCAAATGATTTCGATCAGCACCAGACTCCTTGTAGTGGACAACGACAACACGACGCCCCGCTACCCCGCCTACGTGGTTGCCATCATCGCGGAGCGCGACGCTCTCCGCGCGGAGCTGGACGAGCGCAAGGCCCGGGAGTGGGAGCTGATCCGCTACCTGAACAGCCCCAAGTTCTTCCAGGACACCACCGTCCAGGTGACCGACGTGATGAACCGCCTGGGAGCCCGCTAGTGGCGCGGTCCGAGGCGGACCGCAAGCGGCTGGCGGCTCTCAAGGCGAAGGCCGACGCGAAGGCGTACCGGGACTGCATCCTCGACTCCGAGGCGGTCGCCTACGTCCGCGGCCTGGCGTCCGTGGCCATCGACGAGCTGTTCGGTGCCCACCTGCGCCCCCCGGCTGACCGCCTAGCCCTGCGGAACTTCGCGATGCTGGACTACAAGCGCCGCTACCCGCGCGCGATGGGCGTCCGGCTGTGGGTCTGGCGGGCCGACCGCCAGGGCTCCAGGAACGGTTCCCAGGTCTGCCGCTTCTGCGGCGAGTACCTCCGGAACAACGTCCCGATGGGGCGTGGCGGGCGCTACACCGAGGCGCTGTGGGACCACGTCCAGCGTTGCGCCCTTGAGTCCCTCGCTGGCCTGCGTGAGCCTGTGGCGCCTGGTGCAGCTCCAGCGCCCGCCCGGCCGGAGGTGGCGTTCACCCACGACCTACCGGAGGGTGTGGACCAGATCGGGCGTCCCGACCTGCCGGCTGAGTCCTTCATACTGGAGCTGGACCCGTGCTGACGGTCTTGCACTAGAACAGGAAGACCTGGAAGAACGTCTAGCCGACGGTCGAGATCGTCCGGCATTTGCCGCTGAACTTCGACGTGACGTACTCCTTGCGACCGCCGAAGCCGTAGGAGTCCATCTTGAAGAACGCCTTCTCCAGCACGAACGTCAGCGCCGGCTCAGCGATGGACCGGTAGGCGATCGTCATCACCAGGTTGACGTTCGGGTGGGGGAGCCGCTGCTGCTCGCGCTCGACGATGGTCGTCAGGAGCGCGTACGCCTTCGAGTCCTGGTGGTGGATCTCGAAGTCGAAGTCGAAGCCGTGGTGGGCGATGTCGAGGTCGTCCTCCACCTCCCCGAGGAACGGCGTCTCCATGATCTCCGTTCGCGGGGTCAGGTTGAAGTTGGCGATCTGGGTGAAGCTGCCGGACTTCAGGTCGCCATCGACGATGACCTGCAGAGTTGCTTCTTGGCCTCTTACGCGCTGAGACATGGTGCCCTCTATTCTGCCCGTACAGTGCCCAGGCGGTAGAACTAGCTTGAAACGTTACTAGAACGCCGGACTAGGCGACTTCCACGATCGAGACGGACGTCCCGATCTCGGTCACCAGCGACAGGCTCAGGATGTGGCCCAGCAGCTTCACGCGGAGCAAGACCTTCTCGGTCCCGGCTGCGCGGCCGATCACCGTGTTGAGCTTCTCGGTGTCAACCAGGTAGTCCTCGACGACGCGCTCCTGCTTCTGGAGGTCCTTGAGGAACCCCTGGATGAGCGCCGCGTTGGCCCGGCGACGGCTCACGGTGTTCTTCTTCTTGACGCTGTACTTCAGCTCCGCTGCCAGCGACAGCTGGATGAAGTCCGTCATCCGGCGGCGGGTGATCTCCGTCTTGCCGCTGGTGAGGCTGGACGTCACGCCGGACACGAAGGTGATGCCCTCATCGTCCTCCAACGTGGCGATGCCGGCCGCCTTGAGTAGGATGTAGTCCGCACGAGCGAGCGCGGTGTAGTACAGCCGGGTGATGCCCGCGGTGAACACCTTGGTGTCCTCCTCGCCGGGGTGGATGTCGACGTCTGTCTTGGCGAGGATCGACGCCATCCACGACTCCGGTCGCGTCAAGATCTCCGTCGCCGTGTCCGGATCACGCGTGTAGGCGTGATTGTAGCAGTAGATGATCCGGTCCGACCGCTGGAGAGCGACATCGGTGATAGCCGCTGCGGTCAAAACCGTCTCATCGTTGGGCCCAACGAGGAAGATCCGGTCGACAGCCGCAGCTGCGAGCAGCTCAACCTTGTCCTTGATCGCCGTCGCCATACGCTCAGCGACGTAGACGATCGCTACACC
>Ga0209490_10001609_pt1 | contig 21606 bp, 7 predicted proteins | sample MAT06_FD_187209 | JGI IMG/M metagenome (GOLD analysis project Ga0209490, IMG submission 187209) | Freshwater microbial communities from Lake Fryxell liftoff mats and glacier meltwater in Antarctica - MAT-06 (SPAdes) (version 2) | ecosystem: Environmental > Aquatic > Freshwater > Ice > Liftoff... | reverse complement strand
ACATTTACGCTTCCAGAACCAATCATAGCGTTTGATGCACTTTGAATGCAACTTTGCCAACCACCTGAATTGTATTTGAAGGGGAACAAAGTTCCTTCTGAACCGAAAATATCACTTGCTGCATATCTATATACTACATTATAATTTGCATTGCTAACACCGTTTGGCTCTATACTCCAGAAACGGCCTAAGTAATTAGTGCTTGATACTATTGCTGAATGGGTGCTAACATTTAATTTCGCTGTAAGAGTCGCGTTGCTGAGAGTTGCAGAATTAAGCGTTAATTGAAAAGGGGTGTATTCCGTTAAATCTCCAATAGGAAAACGGTAAGTTGTTCCTATACTGTTAACGGAATGCATCATTGTTCCATTATCTCCCCCATTCCATGCAATAACATAACTGTTATTATTTCCTCCAGCTATTGAAGCATTTGTTATACTGTTACCCAACAATAATGTTTTTTGGTTTAAGTCAACTAAACCATTATCTAGTTGAAGTTTGTTTGTAATTTGAATGTCATTGTTCAATTTTAGGGCAATTCCTGCACCATTATCGATTGTTAAATTATAGAAATTTTGACCAGCAGGAGTAGTTATTTGTTGTAGTGAAGTACCATTTAAGATGATGGCACCATTTCCGTTATCAAAATCAGATGAAAGAGAATTATTTACAAAATTACCTTTCAAATAGACACTTCCATCTGGAGTTAAATTATTTCCGTCATTCATGTCTAATTTTCCACCAGAACCAATAGTCAAATTGCCATTAAAATGTACATTAAAACCTGAATTTGTTTTTCGAAATTGAGCGTTTGCTGATCCAATAGAAGTGCCAGATATTGTTAAGTTATTACTTTCAAAATTGGCACTACTTTCTACTACCAAGCTTAATATACCCGAACCTGATGATTTATTGATTATTACGTCACCTTCAACTTCAAGTCCTCCACCTGGTAAAACAGATAATGTACGAGAAATAGCAGAATTTGAAAGTAAATTTAAACTTGCACATTCTGCTAATCCACTAATTTCACAATCACTGATAGATGCGCTATTAATTGTTACAGGTATTATTAAAGTAGGTACTTGACCATTATGCCAATTTAAACAATTCTCCCAAAGATTATCAGAATTACCTGTCCATAAACCTGCAGTTCCACCAAATCCGAAATTTGTAATTGTAGTGGAAGAACTTGTGTTTGAACATCCGTTTGAACCTACCACATTTAAAACATAACTTTGATTAGCGGTCGCTATCGTTGCTTGTGGGTTAGGTATGGAAGTATTATTCAGCCCCGTTGAAGGTGACCAAGTATAACTACTTATTGCCAACCCATTTAAAATGGTAGATGACAACTGAGCAGCAGAACCATTACAAATAGATTGATTGGAACTTACGCTCAGTGTTGGTACTGGATTTACAGAGACTGTTACTGGATAATTTTGAGAACATCCATTATTATCTACTACATAATTGTATACTACATTTTTGGGAGTAGTTGTACTATTATCAAGTATTTCGTTTGGATTCAAAAATTGCGGCACCAGTATTGACGAATTGTTTATTCCCGAAACTGCTGGTCGTGTCCAAGCAAATGTTGCCGCCATAAAAGAACTAGTTGGAGAATAAGCAAATGCTTCATTGCCGCAAACTGCTGGAGGAGTTACAGAACTTGTTAAATCAGGATATTGGTTTACCGTAATTGGTAAAGGAGAAGAAGGTGTTGTGCAACCAAATGTATTGGTAGCATTTACAACGTAAAATGTGTTTACAGAAGGACTAACATTAATAGGATCAGCAAGAGTTGAAGAAAATCCTACAGGTGCTGAAAACCAACTATAGTTATATTTTATGCAGTTTCCTGTAATTGATACATTATCTATTGCCCAATATTTATCTGTTGCTGTTGTTGTGTATCTAAATCTTACATAGAAAATTGGAAGTCCTATATATGCATTTAAATTTATAACAGCATTCACAAATGAAGTAGGCGCTCCCTGAGTTGAAGTATAACTTGCAACAGTGGTCCATGTAAAGTTATTTAATGAAACCTGCACACTTGCAGTAGCATTTGCATTTGATTCAAAATAATGGAAAAAATCTAAATTCAAATTGGTGTAACCTGTTGTATTCATTACAGGTGACCTTAAATTAGTAGTTGTAGTGCTTCCCGCTTGCGCTTCACTATTAGTTAAGTAAAACTGAGTGTTGTTATTAGAACTAAAAGTCACTGTATTATAAACATAATTATTAGGCCTCAAAGTCCAAGTTGCATTTCCTATAGTTCCTCCAGAAGATGAATTTGTTCTTTGCCAATTATTAATGGTTCCATTAAATCTTTCTCTCAAAAGCACACCGCTGTATGAAGAAGTTGTAGAAAATAAATTTGTTGCTTGTCCTGTACAAATTGCATCTGAAGAAGCACTCGTGTAAACAGATCCTGTATTTACATAAGGATTGATATCAATAAAAATGGTATCGCTTTCAGCCAAACAACCACCTACGGCTGCACGCGTATTCCAAACAGCATAATTACCAGGGGTTGAAGTTGCAATGTTTATTACGCCTGTTGCTGTACTTACAAAATTTAAACCGAAAGTGGAACCAAATGTTCCAGCGGCAGCGCCTGGGGCAAAAGTTGGTGAAGGATTTACAGCAGTTATTACTTGGCATAAATCAGTTCCAATTGCATAGCTAAAATCTGTTGACGGCACTAATGTAATGGTAATTGAAACAAGTGGTGATAAAATATCAGGACATGCTCCAACAGTTGTTACCGTATTACGAATATTATAGGTTCCTGGAGTAGTCGCAGATAAATCGATTAAACCTGTAGCTGTATTTAAAAATATTACTGCAGCACTCGTGCTAGAAAATACTCCGGCAACAGAAGCGCCAGTCATAACTGCCATAGGATCAGCTTCTGAACTACAATAAGGCGTTGTAGGATAAGAAAATATTGCAGTTGGGGCAGCATTAATTGATACTGTTACTGGTTCAACATCTTCGCATGAAACTAAAGTACTTTTTATATAGTAAATGCCAGTTACTGCAACTGCAGTGGGTGTTCCTAATGAGATTGTTGCAGCGGCATCAGTCCAATAAGTTAGTGTTCCTCCGCCGGTGCTTCCAGCAGTTACAGCGGGTAAGGTAAGATTAACTGCACCTGAGCAAACAGTTTGATTTAAAACGTTCAAAACAGGTGTAGTATCAATTGTTATTGTTACTAAAGTTGCCATTTGAACAGAACAGGTGGAAATATTTCCAGTTGCTAATACGTTAAAAGTTGTAGTTGTAGGAATTGCACCTACAGGAAAATTAATTGTTCCTCCCGTGCCTGAAATGGGATCTTCAATTAGAGCATTCGTAGCATTGTTTCTAAGTTGGTAACTAACGCCAAGTTGAGAAGATGCCAAGTCAATAGAAGAGGTTTGTCCATTACATATTGTTGCGCTTACGGCAGTAAGAGTTCTATCAGAAGGTAAAGCACTTGGCGAAACATTATAGGTGTTGGTAGCTGTGCAACCAAATCCATCCGTAAGTAAGAGCGAGTAAACTCCCGAATGAACTCCGCTAGCTGAATTTGTAACCAAGGGATTCATTACTGTAGCAGTAAAACCATTGGGGCCAGACCAAGCATATTCGTAAGGACTAGCTCCTCCAATGGCGTTTGCATTTAAATAAAGTGGACTTCCTTGACAAATACCTGATCCTGAAGGACCAGGGGCAACAGATAATGCAATAGGAGATAAAGTACCAAATGAGATATCATCTAAACCAAAGTCATTTCCACTTAGAACTGTATTCAAATTTACGATTGATAAATCTGCATTTGTTGCAAAGCCGGAATTCCATGAGCCATAAAAACGGACCCAATTATATGGACCTGCATTGCTTGTGTATCCATTGGGTAAAAATGCAATACTACCTACTTGGTTTCCATTTATTGTAAATCTTAAGACAGCATTATTACCATTAACCACGCTTAAGCCCCAAGCAGAAAAATAATAGGTAGTATTGGGTTGAACAGTAATACTATTCTGGCTCCAAACTGTTGCCCCAATAGCAGGATTACCATTAATTACCATAAAATTCCCTCCGCCAAGAGTGCGACCAGTTCCAAAAAAAAGATTGTGAACAGTATTTGAATTAGGAACAACTGCGTAAGTCCCTTCCGGATATAATTCTAGAGCTCCACCTATATCGGCTCTGTAGGAATAAGTTGTAGTAAAACCTGTATTTCCAGCATCAAACTTTCCATTGGTTACCAATTCTGATGCAACACCTATTGAAGCATTAGCGGTACATCCAAAAGAATTCGTTGCAGTAACTGAATATTGACCTGCAATATCAGCGTTAATAAAGGAAGTTGTTGCAGTAGTATTCCATAAAAAAGAAGTAAAACCTGAACTTGCCGTTAAAATAACAAATCCATTGTTATCGCAATAATCAGCATCAATAGTAACTGTTGGAGAATTGATAACAGTAATAGGAAAATTTGCAGAAAACACCCCGTTACCACATGCATTTACACCTCTAACTGTCACATTTCCTGAGGTAGCTACATTGCTAAAACTTGCTGTTATTGCTGCTGTGGATCCAGAAAATGTACATCCAGTTCCTGAATAAGACCAAGAATAACTTACAGCATTAGCAATAGCAGGAATTGAAAATGCAAAACCAGCTTGTCCTTTGCATACCGAAGGAGGACCAACAATGATTCCGGGGGTTCCAGGTAAATTCGAAATCGACACGGATCTATTTGCCGAAACCGTACCATTTCCACAAACGTTGGTTCCTCTTACTGTTAAATTACCAGCAGTAGCGTTGGCAGCAAAATTCCCTGTTATTGAAGAAGTACTTCCTGAAGGTGTGAAACCAATACCAGAATATGCCCAAGTATAACTTGTGGCATTTGCAATAGAAACTACAGAATATGTTACACCAGTTTGACTAGGACATACTGCTGCTAAACCGGTAATCGTTCCTGATGCAGAAGGCAAGGGCGCAACATTTATGGGAAATGTAGCAGAAAATGCACCATTCCCGCAGGTGTTGACTCCTCTAACTGTTAAATTTCCTGAGGTTGCAATTGATGAAAAAGTTGCAGTTATTGCAGCAGTTGTTGACCCAGTTGAAGTAAACCCGACACCTGAGTATGACCATGAATAAGTTGTTGCATTCGTAATAGTGGGAATAGAGTAAGCAACACCAGTCTGACTTGCGCATACTGAAGAAGCACCTACAATTGTTCCTGCCGCAACTGGTAAGGGATTGACTGTAATATTTTTGGAAGCTGATGCTGTTCCGCACACACCTCCTGATGTTGTTAATGTTAAGGTACTTGATCCTGTGAAACCTATTGGGGGAGTCCATGTAGCATTTAAAGTTGTAGCGTCGGGAGTAAAATTACCTCCATTTGGCGTAGACCAAGTTCCACTAGTTGCTCCTCCACCAAGCGATCCTCCTAAAGCTGCAGAAGTTGTACCTTGGCAAATTGCAGCCAAAGCTGCACCTGCATTTGCACAAGAAGACACCAATATATCGTCTAATGAAATTGCATCTCTTGAAACTGCAACTTGAGAAGGAGCTTCATAATACAACCATCTTATTTGCACTACTGCTTGATTGTCGCATGCTATTGGTAATGCAATATCTGAAAATGAAATTGAAGTACCATCTGATGTACCATCAGAAGTATAAGTGCCTGCAGCTAGAGCTGTAAATACACCTGTAGTTCCTATTCTATACTGTAAAGACAAATTCATGGAACGTGTTACTCCAGCAGTTTGATCATCAACTAAATAATTAATCAATATTGAACCTCTACCCGTTGTGTTTAGTGAAAGACACAATGAACCTGTTCGATTAAAAGTAGTTGCAGTAGTTGCTAAAAATCCAAATCCATTTGCACCTAGGTTACTTAAACCAGATGTAGTTGCTGTGCCACTTGCAATTAAATTTTGATTACCAGAAGGAGCATTAATGGAATTTGTAGCAATGTTATTTGCCTCTGTTGACCAACCTTGTAAACTTGTTGGATAGGCTGTGCCTGTAGCAGTTTGGGTGGTGAACGAGAAATCAGAACCACTTAAAACATGCGCTGCTGGATTGGTTTGTGCGGAAACTGAATTTAAGCTTCCCAAAACGAAAATAGCATAGAAAGAAATAAATGAACAAAAAACAATTGCATTGCTTTTGCTTTTTCCTGTAAACTTTAAGGCGGCACTTATAAATAATTCTTTTTTAATCGTTTGATTATTTATGCCTAGCAAATTATTTAGGTATACCTGTTTCATTGGTGTTGTGTGTTAAAACTAGTTGAATGTTAGGGTTCTTAGGGGAACTTTTAGTATCAATTTTAGATTGTTTTAATACGGTAGTTGTTAAAGTTTGTTTCTAAAAATACTTTTTCGAATAAATTAATATACTGCGAACAGTTTTTAATAAGTATAACTTAATATTAAGGCGAAATTCTATTAATAATAATGTTACATTATAATTAAAATAACTACCTGCCCAATTAAGGACAGGTAGTTAGCTTTGCTAAAAACTAAGGATTACTTTTTTACAATCTTCAAAGTTTCTCTAGAGTTGTTTGTTTCTATTGTTAAGAAATAAACACCACTTGTTAAGTTTCCAAGATTTAAAGCTTGAAGAACTTGGCTTGAAGAAGCTACATTAATTGTTTGAACGAATACTTGTTGACCTAAGTAGTTTACAACTTTAATAGTAGCTGTTTTATCTAAATCACCAGTTGAGATTGCAACATTTACAATATCAGAGAATGGATTAGGATAAACTTCGCTAGAAGCTACTTCGTTTGCAGTTTCATTATTATCTGAATGAGATGCAAATTTAGTTACAGCATTTGTACAGTTGTTACTTACAATGAAACCATCCACATCATATCCATCAGCAGTTCCAGAGAAAGAAGCTGGGTTTGAACGATCAGTAACTCTTAAGTATTGAACAACACCAGCAGCAGCCACATCAATTCCACCATCTAAACAAAGGTCAATAATAGTTAGAGGAGTCCAAGGACCATCTTCAAATAAAGAACCTTCTACCATTGCTTTTTCTGGGTAACCAGCACAAGTTGGGTTTCCAAAAGAAGTTTCAACAATTTGAACGTCAATTCCTGGAGCGTCAAAGATTACAAAATCAAATTTAACGATTAATGAACCACCGAATCCTAAAGATACGAAGTTGATCACATCAGTTCCTTGAGGAGTACCTAAAGCATTTTCTTTAATTGCCCGTGGAGCTGGAATAGCAGAACCATTCTTACGCAATGCTGGAAAATAAATAGCTTCTTGAGCAGAACCGAAAACTAAATCAGTTGGTATTGGATTCAATTCTTCACCATGTAAACAAAGAACTCCGTCTAAGTCATATCCATCAACTAATCCGTCAAAAGACTCTGGATTTGTCATGTCAATAATTTTGACATATTGTGCCCAGTTTAAACCTTGTAAGTCAAAGTACGTATTTTGGCAACCTTCACCTAAATATACCCAGTTACAATTGTCTTGAGAAGCATACACTCTGATTTTTTCAGGGTAACGTGTACAGTTTTGGTTTCCGCTCGGTAAGAAAGATGTTTCAACAACATATAAGTCATCTCCAGCACCATTTTTAATTGGGTAAGCAAATTTCAATACGATTTCACCTGCGAAACCTAGAGTTACAAAGTTATAGTTAGCTGCAGAAGTAGCATTATCGTTATCTTCTGGAGTACCCAAAGCATTGTTTTCGTTTTGACGATCTGTAGCAATTGGAGTCAAGAAATCAGAAGAAGGACCAGGATTGTAAGAAATTACTTCTACTGGACTGCAACCTTGCGGTGTTGGAGGACAAGTTTCAATGAAAGAAATATCATCGATACCAAAGTCATTACCAGATGCAGTTAAATCAATATCAAAGATGCTTAATTTAGCTGAACCTGTGTACTCTGAATTGAAAGTAGCCGTAACTTCAATCCAACCGTTTCTTCCTGTTGCAGCATTAAAAGTTCCAAATTCTACTGTAGGAGAAATTCCGCCATCATTTGGAGTTACTCTAAAGCTGAAACGTGGAGGAGCTGTTGGGAAAACATTCTGAGTGTGCATCGTGAAAACATATTCTCTTCCCTCAGTAACATCCACATCTTGTGCCCATAATTCTTTTACAGTTTGTTTGTTACCATTAACGATTAAGAATTTTCCAGTGCGACCAGTTCCAATAAATTGTGGGTGGTAGTTGTTTGCGTTTGTTCCAACAGCAATTCTATTTTCTGGTATCATTTCTGTATTTCCTGCGATATCAGCTGTAAATGTATATTCTGAAGTAAAACCAGTGTAACCAGCTTCGAAATCTCCATTAACAATTTTATTGTTTCCACAATCAGTAGGATTTTCAGTAGGTACAACCGTTAAATTTAATGTTGTAACTAATGGACAGCCATTAGCACCTAATGAAGTACTTGTGTAAGTTCCACCTGTAGTTAAAATTTCACCATTGAAAGAATAAGAATCACCTTCGTTAATTGAAACGTTTAAAATTACTGCAGAAGAAGTATTGATTGTTAGGTTTAAAGTTGTTGTTAAAGTACAACCAGCTTCGTTTGTTGATTCGTAAGAGTAAGAACCAGATGAATTGTAAGTTACACCATTCAAATCCCAAGTATAAGAATCACAATCAGTAGCACTTACAGAAGCAGTTGTATTTTGACCAACTTCTATTGCAACCTCAACTAATTCAGCAGAAGCACAACCTTCATCGTTAGCACCAGCAAATACTGAAGTACTTCCAGTTACAGGAATTGAAATAGAATTACCTGAACCTAAAGCAACAATTCCGGCTGCATCTGCATACCATTTTACTGTTCCTGCAGAAGCAGTAGCGCTTACTTCAGCATCACCAGCTCCACAACGAGAACCAGGAGTTGAACTTGTAATAGTTGGTTTTGCATTGATCACAGCAAGAACTTCAACACGAGCAGAAGTACAACCTAGATTAGAAACCGAAACATAATAAGGAGTTGTTTCCGTTAAAACAAGAGTAGTGTAGGTAGATGAATTTACTATCAAAGCTTCCCCTCCTACTGGCAATGCAAACCATCTGATAGATCCTGTTGCATTTGCCTCCAAGGTTAAAGAACCTGCACCACAACGTTCTGTAGCAGCTGGAATAACTATAGTAGGAAGTGGATTAATTGTAATAATTACTTCATTAGAAACACCAGAAATACAGTTACCAGAACGAGCAATTCTACGGAAAGTAGTAGTTTGTGTTAAAACACCTGGGTTGTATGATTGACCATTAGCGCCTTCAATTAAAACATACTCGTTACCATCTGTAGCTGATTCCCAAATAAATGTAAAGGGAGCTGGTGACTCAGAATTAACTGTAGGCGCAGAACCTACAATTTCATTTGGGTTACCAGAAACACAGAAAGAAGAAGGTGAAGGAGAAGTTAATGTATTGTTACCAATTTGTCCTTGTGAAGTAATTGTAAAAGTACATGCACTGCTGTTGTTAAAACAATCTCCACTGTAAGCGACTCTTCGGTAATGTGCAGTAGCGTTAATTACTCCTGGATTGTAACTTTCAGAAGTTGCACCATCTATTGGAGAGAAAGTAGTTCCATTATCGCTGATTTCCCACTGATAAGTATATATTCCATTTCCACCTGTTGGAGTGGAAGCTGTTAACAAAGCTGGATCAATAGATAAACAAGCAGCAGTTGTTGGAGGACAAGTAATTAAATTTCCACCTAAAGCTGGAAGAACAGTTACATCAACTTGGTCAGTAGCAGAGCAAGTTACAGAGAAAGAAATATCATCTAATCCGAAATCATTTCCACTTAAAATTAAGTTGTTATTGATAATTTTAATAACCGCTTGTGAAGCTACACCTGAATTCCAAACTGTGAAGAAAGGAGACCATGTATTCAACGAGTTTGGAGCAACAATCTCCGCGCCAAGTGCAACACCATTAATTTGGAAACGCAATCTTGAAAGATTTCCTAGATTGATAGAAGCAATCCAAGTAGCGAAGTTATAATTTGTATTTGGTAATACTTCTACCGTTTGAGACCATACAACTTGACCTAAAGTACTTGAACCATTAATAGCCATGTAAAAATCATCGTTTTCACCAGCGGCAAGACCTTTGTTATGACCTACACCTTTAAAAGCTGGGTGCATTTTAGTAACGTTTGTGTCTGTTCTGTTTGGAACAACAGAATATTTACCTTCTGGGTAAAGACCTGTTCCGGATGAATAACCACCAACAGCGAAACCCGCAACATAAGCGTAATCAGAAGTAAAACCTCTGTTTCTTTGGTTAAAATCGCCATTGTTTACTAAATCGCCACTATTTACATAACCTGTTAAGGTGTAAGTAGTATTTGCAACAGGTGAAGCAGAAGGGTTTACAGCAAAGATATTATTTAAACCAGCAGCAGGAGACCATTCGTAGAAGTCAGCACCAGAACCTTCTAATTGCACAGAACCACCTGCACAAACAGATTTGTTTGGACCAGCGCTTACATTTACAATTGTATTTTGAACTAATGCAGAAGTTGTTGCGTGGCAACCATTTATATCTGTTGCATTAACAGTGTAAAGAGCAGAAACTACGCCCATCAAATCCTCTGTTAAAGCACCATTGCTCCAAACAAAAGAAACTTCTTCAGGCAAACTAACTGGATCAATTAACACCAAGTTAACATTACCTGTAGAGCCCGGACAAGCATTTTGAACCAAAGTCTTCAATCTGAATTGAGAAACTTTAACACTTTCAGAAAATACAGTTTCTCCACCACAAACCACTCTAACTTTGTAATCACCCGGATTATCAACGTTAATTGATTGAGAGGAAGTACCTGGCATAAATACATCATTACGAAACCATGTGAATGAAGGTGCGCCAACGCAACCAGAAACATTCGCGGTTAAACTAGTTGTTCCACCTGCGCATATTCTTAATACACCGCTGATGGAAACCGAAGCTGCTGCCGGAGCAGAAATTGTTACATCTTCTCTTGAAGATGCAAACGTTTCTCCTTGAATAAAGGCAAGAGCCATAACAAGGGCGAGTGCTTTTAATGGATTGAATCGATTAAAATACTCATTAATAGTTTGAACTGTCGTTCGATTTTGTCTCATAAGAACAATTGTTAAGATTAGGTTTTGCAAATTTATACATAATTGATGTAAGAAATGTTACACTAACGTTAATTTTTTTTTGTATTAATTCGAGTTTGAAGCATATTTAAAAAATAAAAATATGTATATCTATTTGACTATATGATATTTAGTGACTAATAATATAAAATAAATTTATCACCAATAAAATTAAAAATGAGTAATAATCCCTACGTTTTTTATGTGTATTTGCAATTTTTCATCAGTCCTGTAGTAACCAAAAGGTGACTTTAAAAACATAAAACATCGAAATTAGAGCGCGGTAAGCAAATAAAAATATTAATTACGAGTAATATGTCCTAATTCTTACATGATTCATTGATATTCAGCAATAAAGTCTATTCTTACACCATAAATCTAGGATATGAATAAAACACTACTTTCTACTTTCATTGCTCTTATGAGCATAACTGCACTGCTTTTAACTAACAACAATGCACACTCTAATGGTGGTGGAGCTCCAGCAGGTTATACAGGGTCTTCTTTAGAATTTAACAATAGAACATGTTCTAGTGCCAATGGAGGTTGCCATGGCGGCGGCGGCGTTTCTTTCCAAACAGGCTTGGTGACTTCTACCATACCTGACTGCGGTTATATTGGAGGCCAGACATATACCATTACGGTTTACGTGACCTCACCCAACAGAACTAAATTTGGTTTCAGTATATCTCCACAACTTTCAAATGGAAATACTGCGGGAACCATTGTAGCATCTGTAGGAACGCAATTGAATGGAAGTGGGCGCTATTTAACGCATACATTAGCAGGTACTGCTCAAACAGGCGCCAATGAAAGGACTTGGGTTTTTCAATGGACGGCACCTTCTACTGGCTCTGGCACAGTAATTTTCTATGCTGCAGTAAACGCAACCAATAGCAATAATGCAAATTCTGGCGATTTGATTTTTAATTCAACGCTAACTGTTGATGAAGGTTCGTTACCAGAGGCACCAGTAATTTCAGGAGCTAATTCATTTTGTTTAGATAGTTCTGTAACACTATCTACCAATTATACCGAAGGAATTATTTGGCAACCAAGTGGTTTGGCAGCACAAACATTAACTGTAAATGGGCCTGGAACTTATACTGCGAATTATACTAGTGCATGTGGCAGTGTTTCATCATTTCCTTTTGAAGTGACTTTAGCGGTTTCTCCCGAATTTCCTATTATTACTCTTAACTCCTTTGGAAATTTACAAAGTTCAATTGTTGGTATTTACTCTTACAACTGGTATTTGAATAACGAATTAACAAGCACAACTGACTCTGCTAGTTTCTCTCCTCAAGTTCCGGGCGAGTATACTCTTGTATTGACCTCTCCGACTGGATGTTCCAGCCCACAATCTTTACCTTTCACAGTTTCAGGTGTATCCATGTTACCTGAATTTACTCATGATTTGTCATTTTTCCCAAATCCAAACAATGGAGTTTTTGCCATTCAATTACAAGGCACACAACAATCTGTAAAAATATGGTTAAGAGATGCTTATGGTAAAATTATACAGGAATTAAACTTAACTAATGATATAAGTTTAATACACCTTTCGGAGAGAAAAGGAATTTACTTTTTAGAGTTTAGAAATAAGTTTTATAAAATTTTAGTGACTGACTAAGATCTAATTTTAGAATCTGTATCCTAAACTAAAATTAAGATTTGCTGTGGCTCCGCTGCTTGTTGCGCCTGGGATGGAAGTAAAAACTCTGCGCGTTCCTATTCCAAAAGTTGTAGAGATAGCAAGTTCTTTAGAAGGATTCCAAATCAAACCACCTTGGATTAAAAAAGAGAAAAAGGCTGTATTTTCTATGTATTGAGCAACTGGAAAGTAAGGATCAATGTAACCGCCGAAATTATTGTTAGGTCTGTATTGAACCATACCTGTTCTTATAGAAGGGCCCAACACAAAACTAGCCTGTCCTTGTCCCATAGGATAATATAAGATATCAAATCCGCTGTAAAATATATTTCTAATTCTTGAATTGCCTTCGCCACCGATTTTACTTGTTCCATTTAGGTTTACACTGAACGGAACTCTTATTCCAAGTTTGCGAGTTTTACCAAGTAAACGCTCGTAGGCAAAAGTTACATTCTGGAAAAGCAAATCGCCTGCATTCATATAAATAACATTACTTTTTAAGTCAGACGGGTTCATTCTTGATGCATTATTTGAATAAGAACTAGATTTATCTGAGTCTAACATATTAAATTTATCGATAGCCCCACTTTCATAATTTATTAACGCAACATCTTCAATATCGAGGGTGTAAACAGGTCCGTTTAGGTTGGAGAACCTTTTGTACAAGATATTTTTACTACCGACTTCGGATACTTTCCCTTCTATTTTTGTGCCATCTCTCAAAGTGATAATGTCTTGCGAAAAGGAGAGAAAACTCCCAATTAATAACAGAAGAAGGATAGATATTTTTTTCATAGCAATTTACTTAACGCGTCGAATGTAAAATTATTATTAAAAAAAAACCTGCACGAGGCAGGTTTTTTTAATGGTTATGAATTTTTTAATTTCTGGATATTTTTTTAACCACCGTTTTGCCCTCTACTTCTAAGCGCAACATATAAAGGCCCTGAGTTAATCGACTCATATCTAAATTAAGATTTTGATTTCCAGAACCAACTTTAGTTGAAAAAGTTGGTAGTACAAGTTTACCAAGCATGTCATAAACACTAACTGAAATATTTGAAGATTTTTGAGTGATAAAATTGATATTCGTAATTCCTTGCGTTGGATTAGGATAGATATTTAATGAAAGTGCTTCTGCATTTTCTTCAATACCCAATGAAGATCCAATTCTTAAATCATCAATATATAGATTATTGCTACCTTCAGAACCAGCCTTAAATTCAAACATAATTCTAACATTATCTTTATTTGCTGCAAGACTCAAAGAAGCGGCGAAATTTTCAAATTGATTTGAACTTGAAGGCACGAATTCTGAAGAAAACAAACCTGAAGTTACTAAGTTTGTACCAGACCATGATTTTATTAATCTCCAGTTTTGGCCGCAATTTATAGAATAATAAACGCTTAACATATCTGATGGGTCACCACCACGCTCGGCAGCCGCTACCCTAAAAGTTAAAGCGGGTGAAGTAATTCCGACCAATGAATAAGCAGGAGAAACAATTCTATCGGCTTCACTGTCAACATTATTAAAGTTGCGCATTCTTAAACCACTTGTACCTCCGAAAGCTGAAAACTCTGCCCACTCCCACTTATTGATTCTGTTATCAGGATTGAATACAATCCACGATGCAAAATCCTGAGGTTCATTGTAATCTTCCCAATATTGACCATTTGAAGAAAGTTGCTCTGGAGCGTCTGGAAAAACTCTAATTGTATTATCGTAACTCACCGCATTTGAGCCAGCGCTATTAGTTGCTGTTAATGAATAGTCGTATAAACCTGCTGTATTGTATGTAATTGTTGGCGTTGGAGCAGAAGAAGTAGATGGAGTTCCACCTTCAAATGACCATTGTTGCGTGAAAGTAGTTGTATTGTATATAGATTCATCAAATCGAATTGCACCACCTTCACAAACCATTGTTGGTGTTTCACATCTATTAAAAGGAGCAGCACATGCTGTAGTTATTGCACTTTCTGCTATTGGTGAACATGTTATAGGATTGGCAATATCTTCATCTCTTGTGCCAGTAAATGCAAGATTTTCATCAGAAATTAAATAAAATCTAAAATTTGCAAATACACCATTCATGATTGCTTTTTGCCCTTGAGAAAACATTGCCATACAAGCATCGTCAGAATAATCCATATAATTAGAAAACATTTCTCCACAAGCAGCATCCGTATTGCAAGTTGCAGTATCTCCTCCCGCTACAATAAGTGGAATATAAGGAAAGTCAGAGTAGCAGATACCATAATTAGGACCATAAGCAGGAGGTGTGTCTTCTACCCCATCACTTCCACAATCCGCATCACCCCAAATGTGTCTTAATCCCAACCAATGTCCAACTTCATGTGTCATTGTTCTTCCTAGTCTTGGACCAAAAACACCATTTGCAGCAGTACCAATACTTCCTATACAATCATGTCTTATAACAACACCGTCGGTTGAAAGTAAACCACCTGCAGGAAACTGAGCATATCCAAGAACTTCTCCAGCCACCCCACCTAACGATCCTATAGATTTAACTACCCAAACATTGAGATATCTAAACGAATCCCAGTGACTTACACCTTTAACTCCGTTTTGGTTAGAAGCCTCATTTGTTTTAGAGGAATATACTCGAACAATTCCATCAGTGCAATTTCCTTGAGGATCCTTTGTAGCTAACCTAAATTCAACTTCACAATCCGCTGCAACCGCTGCATGGCATGCAGGAACTTGAGAAAAATCAGCATTTGTTAAAGCTAAATCTTTATTCAACCTAACTAATTGATCCAAAATTTGAGCTTTAGAAATATTTTCAACTCCTCCATCATGAATTATATGGAATACAACGGGAATAATTCTTTTTGTTCCAGCGCGTTGCTGAGATTGATTTTGAGCTAGATAATTCTCAATTTTAGCTTGTTGTTCTTGATATTTAACAGCTAATTCGGGGTGTTTCTGGAAATCTTGGTTCATAGATTCCACAGCATAGCATTTCTTTGGAGCGTGATTCTTTTGAGCAAAAACATTTCCAGTCAAAAGCGCGAAACTCAAAGCGGCGACAAATGGTAAAATTCTTTTCATTGATATGATTTCAAAGGGTAAATATTAAAAAGAGCACAAGTTTAGTAAATATTCTTAATGGAATTGCAATCTTGTCATTAAGAATTTATAAAGCAAATCTAGACATTGGATACTTAAGAAGCAAGGACACATTTTTGAAGATATCGGAAATAAAATTTTCGAGTTGGATTCGTAGAATGAGAATCTATCACAACTATGCTATTACTGGGCAGATTCAAATGATTAGCAAGTTCCAAAGTGCTTTTGTCAATATATTTAAATGTTTTAGATTTCCCTAAATTAACAACAATAAATTTTTTTCCTTTAATAATGATTACTTGATTTTTAGAAGTGTTAGATAATATAAAATACTGAATATTTGTCGCAGTATAATATGACTCACTTGTTTGAAATACAGAAAATATAAGCCAACAAAAAAGCAACAATTTCAGCTTAATACTATTAAAATGAATGAAGACCATTGAAAAAATAAATATAAATAGGGCTAAACAGATTGCTTGATTGCGGGAAATAAATATATTTTGAATGATAGCATAAGGCAAAGAGCTTACGAAATGAGCAAAAGAGTTCATCCATGAAATACCAATTTCTAGCCACTTAGCTAATAAAAAACCTAAGAAAGGCACACTTCCGAGTACCATTGCAGAAATACCCAAATAGGTTAATAGGGTAGATAAAGGAACTGCGATTAGATTCGCAAGAAGAAAATAACTTGGGAAAGTTCCAAAGTAATACGAACATAAAGGAAATGTAGCCAATTGAGCAACAAAGGAAAGCGCAGCTGCTTTATATATATTTCTAATAAACCAATTTTTAAACTTGTTACCGAAATCTAATATTGGTTTGAATGCAAAAATTGACCATACTGCGGCAAATGAGAGTTGAAATCCAAGTTGCTTCCATATGGAAGCATCAAATAAAATCATAAAGAATGCAACTGAAGCGAGTAAATTGAAATTTGTAATCTTCAAATTATAAGTAGTTGCAATAACAATAAAAGTGCACATAGCAGAGGCTCGCACAACTGAAGGAGACAGACCTGTAAGTATGGCATAGAACCATAGAAATCCAATAACCGATAAGACAAAGACTATTTTAGGTAAAAATTTTTTAAAAGGGTTTAAAAGAAATAAAAATGCAACATATATCAATCCAACATGAAGGCCAGAAACAGCAAGGATATGCACGATTCCGCATTGCGTATAATCTTTTATCAATTGTTTATCTAATTCTGACCTAGTTCCTAGAATCAAAGCAGAAACAACAGCTAATAAATCTTTTTTTATGTTATGTTGCTCAATATTCTCAATACAACGGTCTCTAATTTGAATAGCAAATTTTGATAGATTAAACTGACTATTATTAATAGTAGCAATTTTTCTTTCATCTGTTTTTAAAAAATAATCAATACCAATTGTTTCCAAATAACTTCTATAGTCAAAAAGCTTGGGAAACAGATTTGTTATTGGCCTTTCAATATTACCATAAACAAGAAGGTAATCTCCCGTAAAAAGTGACATAGATTTACTCAATTCAATTTCGATTCTAGCTTTTCCATTTGTTTTTGCCCATTTACCCTCATTAAAAATACCGATTAATTTGGCGTCAATTATGACTTTACCATTTTTATAGCTTGGCTCTGGTAATATTTTAAGGATGTGATAAGTAGTTATGAATTTCTTGATTTCTCTTTTTTGAACCATAAAATTTAACATTCCATTGAGTAGAATGAAAAACCCTATAAACAATCCGAACTTATTACTTTGTTTAATAAACAATAGAAACAATCCTAATATGAAAATACTTAACCAATAAATTATTGAAGTATAGCCTGCGGATTCTGCTAACAAATTGCCAGCAAAAAAAATAAATAAAATTCTCGATAGTGGTTGAATCTGCCACTTAATAAAGGTATCAGCCATTGTAAATATAATGGCTAAAAAACAAAATAGCCCCTGAATTTGGGGCTATTTAGACATTTATAAACGTTTAATAAACGTTTAAATTATTTTATTACTTTAAAAACAGTTCTTCTGTTAGACTGATGTTGTTCTTCTGTGCAGCTTTCACAAACACAAGTTTCTTTTGGCTGTGATTCACCGTAACCTTTAAACGATAATCTTTTCGGATCAATATCTCTCAAAGTACAATACTTCACAACAGATTTTGCTCTGTTTTCAGAAAGTTTTTGATTGTATTCATCTTGACCACGACAATCTGTATGAGAACCTAATTCAATTTTAATATCTGGATTATCGTTGAGCAGAGTCACTAATCTGTCAAGAATTTGCATAGCATCTGGACGAATATCCCATTTGTTGTAATCATAATAAATATCTCCAAGACCGTATTCCTTATCAGCTAAAGCCGGATCAAGTTCAATTACCTTAGATTCTTCACATGTAACAATAATTGAAGAGCAAGGTTTCCCTTTAGTAGTAATTTCAATGGAATTCGTAAAGAATTGTTTGCTTCTTGCATTTATCGAATAATCTGCTTCTCCTGCTAACCTAAAACTGGCAATACCTTCGCTATTCGTTACAGCACTATCTTGAATACCAGTTGATATATTCTGAGCATATACAGTAGCTCCTACATATGGTTTTGTAGAACCTTTCTCTCTCACGCAAACTTGAACTGGAATTATTGGATCTTTGTAAATAACTTCATACATCTGATCTTGAGCAGCAAGGGCACTTTCTGCAGAACCTCTAGAAGAAGAAACATTACCCATTTTACCGTCATCATTCAATACGAACGAGAAATCATCTTTATTTGAATTGATTGGTGATTTAACGTTAGAAGGTTGAGCCCAATTAGAACCATCTTTGGTTGTATAAAAAACATCAAGACCACCCATTCCTGGATGACCATCAGAAGAAAAATGCAATTTTTCATTAAAACCAAATACAGGAGCTACTTCTCTTCCCGCAGTATTAACCATAGCACCGAGATTAGTTGGTTCTCCCCATTTAGAGCCATCCCAAACGCAAACATAAATATCACTTTGACCAAATCCTCCAGGACGGTCTGAAGAAAAGAATAACATTTTCCCATCACTACTCAAATTCGGATGGCTGTTAGAATACTCATCACTGTTATATGGAAAATCTTCAATATTCGTCCATTCTCCTTCTAAGAAAACAGCTTTTAGAATTCTAAGTGTTGATTCGTTTTTCTTGTTTTTCTTTAATTTTCCTTTGGATTCATTGGTTCTGGTAAAATACATTGTTTGCGCATCTGCTGAAAATGTAGCATAAGCATCGTGATATTCAGTATTAACACCACCTTTCAAAGGCTCAGGAGAAGACCATTTCCCAGTTGATTGATCTTTTTTACTGTAATATAAGTCTAGAAATGAAGCTCCGTTGAATTTATCTCTTTTGGCTTTACCTTCAACGGGAACATCCGCGGCGAAAACATATCCAAAATTATATGGGGTCGCACCATATGAAGATGATAAACCACTTAATTCAATTTTCTTAATAGAGTAAGCACAAGTATCAAGAGTGTTATCAAACATCTTTGGGTTTGCGCACGCTTCAATTAGGCTTTTGGTAATTTTATCGTCTGGTACCTTTGCTGCATAGGATTCAAAAGCTATTTTAGCTTCTGCGTATTTCCCGCTTTGCATCAACACTTTACCATAGTTAAAGAAATTAATTGGAGCAGCTTCTGTATCAGCAATAACTTCTTTATAAAGTGGTTCTGCTTTCAACGGATTATTCATTAAACGATACGAATCAGCAAGCTTTTGCTTCGCAATTGTCAGCGGTTCTTTCTCAATTGCTTTGTTATAAAGTGGAACTGCATCTGCATAAGCTTCTGCATCAAACTTTGTGTTTCCTTTATTAACAAAGTAATTTGCACCACAACCTGCTAAAAAAAGGCTGGCACTTAATAAAAGTATAGGGTATGTTTTTTTCATTTTGCTTATATCTCTAGGTCCCTTTTATTAGAAGTAACGTGGATGTTTAATTTTTACGAGTTTTTGAGTGAAATCATACCCCACCATAATTTCGTGGGATCCGCTTTGATAAGTTCTTATAGCCGTAGTAGTAGCATCGAAGGCATAACCTACTCTCAATTGCTGAGTAATTTGGAATTCGGCCATCATAACAAAAGCAGAATTAGTTCTCCATGATACTCCGAGCCAAAATCTATCATTAAACAAGAAATGAGCGTTAATATCTGCTTGAATAGGAGCGGCCGCTTGGTATTTTACTAAAACTGATGGCTTGAATTTTACAAAGCCACTTTTTGTAACATTTAAAACATAACCTGCATTTAAGAAATAATGTCTTCTAAGTCCTGCATCAGAATTAAGATTTCGGCGCTCATCCACCGATAACATATTATGAGATGAGAGTCCGATGTATGCTTTGGGTGTATAATAATACACTCCTATATTAACACGAGGAATCCAAAAACTTTGATTTCCTTGGTATAATGGATCTGATAAATCTACGTTTTCTAGTCCGTTAGCGTTAAAAGTTTCATTTCTGATTCCTGCTCTAACACCGAAAGCTAAACGATGGTCTTTATCGTTCAATTTAATATAGTAGGAATAATTAGCAGCAATTTCATTTGTTGCCAATAATCCAGTAGCATCGTTAATGAACTGAAAACCTAGCCCCATGTTTTTCCCCTTGATTGGACCATCAACCGCGAGCATATTAGAGCGTGGTGCACCAGGAAAGGAAACCCATTGGGAACGGTGCAATGCTGTTGCACCCCAGTAGTCATGACTTCCTGCATATGCAGGATTCAGAAACAGTCCATTGAACATGTATTGACTAACCTGCAATTCCTGTTGGGCTTTTCCAACAGCTGCTAGCATTAGTATACCTATCATTGTAGCTATTCTCTTCATTTGTTATTGTTTTTGGTTGAGAGCGTTATTTATTATTTTCTTAAATCAAAGTATCCTTTAATGTTTTCTTTTGAAGCATCGTTTAATTCCACAACGATGTAATACGTGCCATCTGGTAAAACGTTACCATCATTTGAAATTCCTGTCCAATCGTTGGTATAAGCGCCTTTGCTATAAACTAATGAGCCCCAACGGTTCCAAATAATCACTTTGTTATTTGGATAACCTTGAATTCCTTTAATCACAAAAACATCATTAAATCCATCACCATTTGGAGTAAATCCATTAGGTAATATTATATCGCCAGGCTCTTTAAGTACTATTGCTCCGTTTGCAAAGCATCCATTTGCATCCGTTACTGTAACATAATAGTTGCCGGCAGTAAGATTTGATAAATCTTCAGAAGTTGCTCCAGTCGACCATAAGTAAGTATAATCAGGTGTTCCGTTAGATACAGTTAAATCTATAGAGCCATCGTTACCGCCTTGCTTAGAGATATTAACATCATCAAAGATAATTGGGCTAACCAATGAAATAGATGGTCCAGTTATTCCAACAAGTGTAATCGAACTAGAAGTACTACAACCATCGGCGTTAGTACCAGTTAAGGTATAAGTTCCTGGATCAATTGCGAGAATTGAAGTACTAGTATCTCCAGTTGACCAAGCAAAAGAAACAAACCCAATTGTAGGTTGCGCCGTTAAGGTAACTTCTATTGGTTGATTTGTACAAACTAGAGTATCCTTATCAGAGATAATATCAATTGGCGTGATTGGTTTAATGATAACTACAACAGGTTGAGAAGTAGATGAACAACCTTCAGGAGAGGTAT
>Ga0209490_10001606_pt1 | contig 21626 bp, 19 predicted proteins | sample MAT06_FD_187209 | JGI IMG/M metagenome (GOLD analysis project Ga0209490, IMG submission 187209) | Freshwater microbial communities from Lake Fryxell liftoff mats and glacier meltwater in Antarctica - MAT-06 (SPAdes) (version 2) | ecosystem: Environmental > Aquatic > Freshwater > Ice > Liftoff... | reverse complement strand
AAAAAAGTATTAGACTTGTTTCAGAATACCGTTTATCAGGTGCGTCGCAGTGAGATTGTCTGTAAAATTTAGGGATTTTCAACGGCGACACACCCTACGACTATTTATTGTCGCCGATTTATCCAATTTTCCCCACCAGGTAACTGACTTAAATGTGAGGCTAACACCGCGGGTAAATCTTTTGCGGAATGGATATAAGTTAAGTTCAATAATCTCACAGCAGTCTCGATAATTAGGTTTTTATCCACCATCTCTGCAAGTTGAAATTGACTATAAGCACCATTGAATACTTCCTCCGCCGCCTCTGCAATCGCGTCCTCAATCACCTCCTCTTCTATGAAACTCTCCCATTCATCAGAATTGACGTAATAAGATGTTTTATTATCTTTAATATTTGCCTTTTTAATTTCTCTGATTGAATTGCGAATCGAATTTACCCAAGAACCAGTTAATCGCTGTTCAGCTTGATTTTTAATCAGGTGAATCAGCAAAACATTTAAAAAAGATTGAATTTGTCGCAAGATTGCCTGTTTGCTCATTCCATCTAACTCATCGACTATTGCTAAAGCATCCGTATATCTTCCTTCTAATATGCTATTTCTAAGGGCGATTAATTCTTGTGTCATTTGATTTTCCTCAAGTTTGATGCTGGTAAACCAAAGTGTGAGTCATTAACTTTTAATTGCACTTGCTAATATTCCTAATATTTTATTGACATCTATTAGGTAATATTCTGTCAAGTCAATTTCAATGACTTGCTCTTTTAGTTTCAAAAATCTCCAGTTAGTCCCGCTAGTCACACATCCATAAATTGTCGCAATCTGGTTGCCTTCACGTTCATTAAATATTCTAGCTGCCAACATTCGGGCTACACATGGCCCCAAGCTGGCATTAATATCTTCGTTTTGTGCTTCTACGATTGCAACTACTGGTGCGGTAAGCATTAATAAGTGCGAAGAACGACTAATCAAAAAATCGCAATTTCCATTGAATCCTTTTTCGGCATCAACTGTAAAATCTATTCCACAAAAAAGACCAATTTGATGGTTCAACAGTTTTCTAAGTTCGATTAAAATCGGTGCGGTAATCATGGATGATCGAGACTTGTCAGTATTGCTGCTTAAAGCAATGGGTACGTTCTCTTTGAGATTTTCTACAAGTAAGGGACTTGGTTCTAATTCTGGCACAGTAGCGAACAGACTGATTCGATCGCTAATCGTCAAATGGTATTTTTTTGTTACTGTCTTTAAGTCAAAATCTCTGTAAGTCATTTCAACTTTAGTTCCAGATTATAATAAACTTAACTTTTGACTTCGCACTCATCTGTCAACTGTTCTTTACCTTTCCTTGAGTTGTACCGTGCTATTGTACCAATTCATGAACAGAGAAATTATCAAACTAATTGTCAGGTATGTTACCATGATAATTAGCATTGTTTCGATCGCCCTTCCGGTCTGATTCAGCGTCGGAGAGCCCACAACAAAGTAAACGTCGGGATAAGCAACCGCAACCGCTAAACTCGAATTCTTAGCTAAATTTAGGTACTGACTGGTTAAAGGTGGCAAAATCACCCGCAAAGCTTGCGGCAAAATTACCATCCGCATCATGGTTCCAGATTTCAGTCCCAAAGACTTGCCCGCTTCCCACTGGCCTCGCGATACTGATTGAATTCCGGCGCGGACAATTTCTGCAATGTAACTGCCAGTATACAAGCTGAGTCCTGTGACTAGGGCTGCAAATTCTGGAGTTATTTTTAATCCTCCTTGGAGTTGCAATGCTGGTGTCAGGCGGGGGAAATCCAGGCCCAAAGGTAGATTTTTGGTGATAATCCAAGCTAAGATTGCACTTAGACCGATCGCACCTACAGCCCAAAACAACTGTCTTCCTGGCTTAGCTTCTTCCAGCATCACCCGCGCCCGCCACATCCACAGCCCCGCCGCCGCCAAAACTCCCACAGTTAGCAAAATCAACCAAATCTCAAAACCGGGCAAAGGCGCAGGCCAAGGTACAGCAATACCGCGATTTGTCAAGTAAATCGGCCCACTCATCTGCGGGTTGTCTTCCAGTTTTGGTAGGGAAATGAAAACTGCAAAATACCAGAAAAATAATTGCAGCAATAATGGCGTATTCCTCAAAATCTCCACATACAAACCAGCCAAAGTTCGCAGCAACCAGTTGTCTGAAAGACGTGCAATTCCTACAGTCAAACCCGCAACTGTTGCGAAAATCAGCCCCAAACCCATCACCCGCAGCGAGTTGATTAAACCGACAAAATAAGCTTGTCTGTAACTGTTTTCGGGACTGTAGGGAATCACGCTTTCGCCAATGTCAAAGGATGCTTGGGAATTGAGAAAATCAAATCCAAAAGCAATCCCCAGTTGTGCGTAATTGGCACTAAGATTGTCCCAGAGAATCGCGATGACAGTTATTACTAAAATTACGAAGATCGCCTGTCCGGCTATTTTCCAGAAGCGATCGTCCCGCAGCAGTGTTGATATATCTTGGAATTTGGATGATTTCTGAGTTTTGCTGTCTTGAGGTTCTGTATTCATAAGTGTTTAACTAGCAGGAGAAGTATGCTTAAGAGAAAGCCACGCACTGCATACTATTGGTGTAAACTTAAAACTACAATACTTGAAAAATCTCGATTTTATCTGAGTCTAGATCCCCCTAAATCCCCCGAAAGCAAGGGGGACTTTGAGTAAGGGGGATTTTGAGACTCTTTCTCCCCCCTTTTTAAGGGGGGCTGGGGGGGATCGAGTTTAATGATTGGTGACTACTGACTACAAACTACTGACTAATGACTGATGACCAATGACTAACTAAAATTAGCGGAACGGTGGCGAGTAAAGCAAACCGCCATCTTTCCAGAGTTTGTTTTGACCCCGGTCTAACTTAAGTGTACTTTTCGGGCCGAGGTTGCGATCGTACATTTCCCCGTAATTTCCCACTTTCTTCACAACACGAACGGCGAAGTCGTTCGGGAGTCCGAAACCTTTGCCTAAATCTCCTTCTTTTCCTAGCAAACGTTTGACACTCGGATCTGTAGTGCTTGCCACAATTTGGTCTATATTTGTAGAATTAATTCCCAAATCTTCGGCTTCAATCGCTGCAAAAATTATCCATCTCACCGCATCCGACCATTTAGGATCGCCGCTTTTCACGGCTGGGGCTAACGGTTCTTTTGACATCACGATCGGCAAAACAACATTATTCTCGGCATTTGGTAGAGTTGTGCGCTTCGAGACGAGTTGCGATCGATCGGCAGTAACACCTTGACAGCGACCTTCCTGATACGTCGCAAAGGTAGCATTCACATCTTCAAATACCACAGGAGTGTATTTAACTCCTAATTTTCGCATTTGGTCGGACAAATTTTGTTCGGTGCTCGTACCTGTCTGCACGCAAATAGATTTGCCCGCAAAATCTTTTAAACTTGTAATGCCGCTGTCTTTTTTGACCATGATGCTTTGAGAGTCATAAAAGATTACCGGGGCAAATTCCAGTCCGGTAGTGCTGTCGCGACTCGCAGTGTAGGTGGTATTTCGGCTGAGAATATCGATTTCTCCGGCCTGCAAAACTGTAAATCTATCTTTCGCGTTGAGCTTTCGGTATTCGACTTTTTCGGGATCGTCAAATATTGCCGCCGCTACAGCCCTGCAAACATCCACATCGAGTCCCGAATATTTGCCTTTTTCGTCTACAAAGCTAAAACCCGGCAATTCGCCGCTAACACCACAAATCAGTTTACCGCGGCTGACAATTGTATCTATCCGGCTCGAAGTTTGTTGCGCTTTGCCTTCACCAGAAGTTGTTGCTGTATTTTGTCCGGTTTGTGCCGATCGATCTCGACAAGATGCCAACGATGCCACAAACAACACACTTGTCAGCAGTAGAAATCCCCATTTACGCATAATTTTTAGTAGAACGCTTTCTCGACGATCCTACCTTGTAGCTGTCGAGAACTGTTGCTATCTATCAGCGATCTACAACAGCCGACGGCTCAAAATTGGCTATTCTGAACCTAGTTATGCACCCTGAGAAGTTTACTCTCTACCCACGTGTGATTTTTTTTGCCCGCTGCGGGCGATCGTCCTTTGCTGCAATAATATCTATGGAATTTTAATTGAATTGGCTTAGAACCGCTCTGGTGCTAAGCGCTGCTCAGCTAAATCGCGGATTAAAGACAGCCGAGACTCGATGTACTCGTTCAACATATCTGTTTCATTGCCATTGAGCGCAGAGTTGGTCTTTAACTGCTTCAGCAGCCACTGTACCAGAGTAGCATCGTCCAAAGTAACTAAAAGTGTGGCTTGGGTGGTCTCAATTAGTGACCAGAGTTGGCGTAACATGACTGGAGTCATAAAACCTCGTTGAGCGTAAATACGCACTTAATGGGCTGGCATAGCGAAAAGTTGGTCTTAGTCTCTCAAGCCGACATACGAAAAGCACTCTCAGAGCGATCGGCTTAATGATTATTTTATATTTGACCACATTAACTGAATATAGTAGTGTCAAAAGCTACAACACACAAGATGTTACCAATGTTTCCAATTTCTTCACATTGAGATACATATTTTGATAAAAAATTACAAATCTTTATATAAAATTTGAGGGACGATCGGTAACAGTTGACAGTTGACAGTTGACAGTTGACAGTTGACAGTTGACAGTTGACAGCGAAGTTTTTAGGCTGGGGCTTAAATCCCCTGCCTAAAAACAATCCACCTAAAGGTGGTGGCTTAAATCCCCTGTGATGCAGGTAATTTGCCATTTGTAGTGAGCCAATCGGTAGGATGACGTAAATAAGTCTAAATAGGTAGGAGGACATTAAGCTGTTCTGCATTTAAAATTGTATGTTAAAAATTGTATGTTAAAAAACAATCAAACAATGAGTGGGGTGGGCGGGATAGCCCGCCCTAAATGTATAATTTAAATGCGCCACAGCTTAGTCCTTAGACGATCGATCTAGGACTTACGCATTGACAAAAAATGTTATCTATGTATTATAGATATCCAGCTTAGTCTAGACTTGATAGTGGTGGGTAAGTATTACGAAACGGATGAGGCATCTAGCGGGAGCTACTAAATGAGTTTATCTTTTAAGCAATTGACCCTTTATGTGACTTTGCTGTCGATCGGCGGAGGTATTGGATGGTTGGGAAATCGCTATCTCCAAAGTCCCAACAATCTCGAAACCGGATTGGTTTTACCAGTGGTGCGCCAGCAAATCCCCCCCTATGCATCTCCTCCTGTTCAGGAAAATCGCGCAGTCGATCGCACCAATTCCAATTTTATTGCTGAAGCAGCCGAAAAAGTCGGCCCGGCTGTCGTGCGGATTGACGCCTCGACTAAGGTGACGAATCAAGTACCAGAAGCTTTCAAAAATCCTTTGTTTCGCAGGTTTTTTGGGGACAATTTACCACAGCCGGAAGAACGAATCAAGCGGGGCACCGGTTCGGGGTTTATTCTAACTGCTGACGGCCGCATCGTGACTAATGCTCACGTTGTCTCCGGGACAGATACTGTTAAGGTGACGCTCAAAGACGGCCGCGAGTTTGAGGGGAAGGTGCAAGGGGTCGATTCGCTGACGGATGTGGCTGTTGTGAAAATTAATGCTAAGGAATTGCCGCAAGTGGCTTTGGGTCGATCGGACAATATTGTACCGGGACAGTGGGCGATCGCGATCGGCAACCCTTTAGGTCTCGACAATACCGTAACTGTGGGCATTATTAGCGCCACAGGTCGATCGAGTTCCCAAGTCGGTATCCCCGACAAGCGAGTCCGCTTCATCCAAACAGACGCCGCCATCAACCCCGGCAATTCAGGCGGCCCCCTGCTCAACGACCAAGGCGAAGTCATTGGCATCAATACCGCCATTCGTGCCGACGCTCAGGGCTTGGGATTTGCAATTCCGATTGAAACCGCCAAACGAGTTGCCGACCAGTTATTCGCCAAAGGTAAAGCCGAACATCCCTACCTCGGCATTCAAATGGTCAGCTTAACTCCCACCACCAAAGCAGAAGTCAACAAACAGCTCGATCAGAAAATTACGATCGATCAAGGTGTAGCCGTGACGCGAGTCGTGGAAAATTCCCCAGCCCAACAAGCCGACTTGCGCGCCGGAGATGTCATCCAAAAAGTTGACGGAATTGCGGTCAACACTCCAGGAGACGTGCAAGAACGGGTGGAAAACACATCTGTAGGCAAAGAACTCGAAGTGGAAATTAACCGTTTGGGTCAAGTTCAGAAACTTAAAGTACGTCCCGGTGCTTTTCCCCTATCCGGTAGCCCTGCTGGTGGTTAATTTTCAGCGGTGGAGATGAAAGATAAATCTGATGCTTGCTCAGTAATCGGACAAAACTAATCACACAAAGGCTTTTGACGCTTACAAAGCTTTCAGGTGAGATTGTCTGTAATTAATTCTGTACAACTACCGATCTGGCGAGGTTCCTGCTATGGGACAGACTTGATTTTTTTTAGGAAAAATGAGCGCAATTGCGCTCATTTTTCCTAGACAGGATTTAAAACTCAGCTTTGAGGAACCAAAATAATTATGTATTCTGAGTTCTCAAGGCGAATGCCTTTGAGGATCAGCAATCAAACAAGATTAATTACCAGAAAGAATTGGTTTAAAGCCGGAACCCTGATCGGGGAGAAATTAAAATCAGACTATTCATTACTCCAATCCTCGGACTTCTTTTGTCAAGTGCTGTCAACTGTCAACTGTCAACTGTCAACTGTCAAACAAAGGCTTTTGACGCTGACAAGGCTTTTCGGTGAGATTTTATGTAATCAATTCTGTACAACTACTTAGTTGGGGACGCAGAAACCGGGTTTTTTGACCAAAATCCTCCGTGTAGCGCGAGGGATATAGGATGGAAAACCAGGTTTTTTAATGGCCTGTCCGTCCAGGATTGTTTGTTTTTTGAACAACATTCATCTTTCTGGCCTCCCCAACCCGTTCATCTTTTTACTTTTCTTTGGGAGAGTTTGGTTGAATCGAGCTCGTGCTTGCTAAATTTTCTTCTAGCTGCATCCTCTGCTCCATTTGCCTGAGAAAATAGCCTGTCATCATCGCTGAAGCTAGCAAACCTGCTAAGTTTTCGCGGTCAGTGGTAATTTCGACGTTAAAATTGTCTGAAGGCAAGACGCCGACAAGTCCTTGAACGTTATGAGAGATAATTTCTCTGATTTCAGGGCTGGCGGACTTGGCGATGCGGGCTAGAACCTCCGGAGATTGGTGTTGGAGGTACTTCAGAAGTGGATTGACTGCGGTTTGTTGGGCATTGGAACTGTCAAAGTCAGGGTGAAAAACCATTTGGCGATTCTTAATTTCTGGCTTGCTATATTGTACTTCAAACTACTCCTCATTGCTTGGGTACAAATTTGCCTGAAAGTCAATTTGTAATTGTTTGGGCAATTGGTCTACTTGAAAATACCGATGAAATTTTTCGGTAACTTGTAGCCAATACGATCGCCCATCCGTTGGCTTCCGTTTCCGCACAAAACCCATTTCTACCAGTTCCTGCACCTGTTGGTAAGCTCCCGAACCCCGCAAATTAACTAAATCTGGCTGCGCGATGCCGCCTTTCAGGGCGATCGCCGCCAGCGTCCGCAAAGCCCCAACACCTAATTCTGGAGGTATTAAAGTTTGCATCAAACTGGCAAACTCTTCTCTGAGTTGCAGGCTGTATCCCGTCGGGGTTTCTACGACTTCTAATGCACTGTCGCGGTGGGAAGAGTCAGACATGAGTTCGATGATGGCGTCTTCGGCTTCAGATCGATCGCACTTAGCAATCTCGGCAATTTCTGCGATCGACACTGGCTGACCTTTTAAGTAAAGTATGGCTTCTATTGTTGTCGCTAAACGAGTCATTTGGAAATTAGTAATTGGGAATTGAGACGTTGGAGTTCGGCAACAAAGCAGTCTACAGGATTGACTGACTTTGATTGGCAATCTAAGATTTTGGATTAAATAATTTGCCGATTTAATCGCACTCTTGACCCTGTTCCTCTACCCCAAAGCCCTGTCTTTTATTCTACCGCTTCTAATTCCTCTAATTCCTGTGTAGACTGCCATCCAGCTTGCCAGAGCGATCGGTCTTTGAGCTGTCCCGCATTCAGCCAGAAACGGACATTTGGATCGCAAGCCGCCACCATTTCCGCAAATACCCATCTACCTTCGTTTTTTCGGTTGACTACTTGAAAGTGCCGCCACCCCCAAGTTTTTTGGTGTGAAGTCCATCGGGAACCAACTAAATGAGGAAATTTTTGTTTCTTCGGCACAGTATTTTGGTAACAAATATATGAGAAAGCAAGTTAATATTAATAATTCCTGCTGTTTGACGATCTTAATTTCCTCTCTCCTCTCTCTCTCGAACATCACAAACCATCTTTCGCTGAGGTAAAGCTGATCTCAAATCCGCTCTTCATCGGAATAGTAAATTCGAGTTAACCGTTAACCGTCAACCGTCAATATTACCTAACAGTCCAACCGGAATTTATCTGATATGAGAGTACAGCTAAACTCTGTCTGCAAGTAGATACGTTTCTTCTATAGCAATCCTTGCAGGATTTGTACATATTTGTAGGGGTAGTGCCCCCGTGCCTACCCCCAGCGTCTAAAGAGGGCAACCACGGGGGGTTGCCCCTACAAGAATTATACTGATGAACGGACTGTTATAGTCTGGATAATGATTTAGGATTGCTATACATTATAGATGTTTAGCCTCCAGGTTCAAAAGTAAGGGCAGTTCAGTGACTGCCCTTGTAATTAGTTATACCTATTGAATAGGGTTGATTTTTCAGCCACTCCACAAATAGCAAATTTGTGCAGAACGAGCTAAATCGTGAATCTCAAATCTAAAAGCAAATAATCCTGGTTATAGTTGTGGACAATAATCCGTGCTGTGAAATTTACTCAAATCTACTTTTAGAGCAGCTTTGACATTCACTTTCTGCTTCTACCAAGGCGGTCGGCCGCTTCTGATACGCAGGTTTTTTTTCGGGTACAACTCTCCGTACAAACATTTTTTCAATCTTAATTGTGTTTCATTGACGCTGTACAGCTCAATAAAAAAGCATTTTTAGGCAAGATTGACTAATTTAGGTGATTCTGTCGCTACCCTTAACTACTTCCGTGCGAAGGCTTGTGGCCCGATAAATCCATAGGAAGTTGCGGAAGCCGGAGGCGAACCGCATTTGTTTGTAGCCAGAGAGTGATAGCGTGCTTCCGTTGAGGGGTCACATACTCTCCCGGTCTGATTACGCCAGCACAGACGCCGATGTTTTTAATAAGGGTTTCTCGCTCCGATGAACTTGCACCCTGTAGCAACCTGACTTGCGCTTTGATAAAATCCACGTTCATAGCAGAAAGTAAAAGTAAAGAACTCAGTTAAATAGCGATGCTTTGGTTCCAATTGTAACCCTAAAACAATTTGGTATGAATCAAATTGATTTAACATCCCCTGGATGGGGATCGGATCGTCTAGAGCTAGCCGACTTTATTTACTTTATCTGTTTTTGCTAGCAAAAGTGTCACTATGCTAGCAGTTTTTACAGAATTATTCATAGTTAAGAACTGTTACAAATTTGGCTCATCTCCATGAATAATGCAAAGTTTAGTGCTAACGCTACTCTCCTGAACTCAAAAACTTCAGCATTGTCTCCAGATCCTTGCCGTGGTAAGTTTTTCTATCTCCCATTGGAAAGGGATCGCTCTGTGAACATTCCTGTTCGATCGCACATCTTAACACCCAGACACTGCCACCTCACCGGATTGATTTAGATCGGGTTCTATGGCTGGCTGTGGACTATAACTTTAGACATACGTGTTGTTACGTGGACTACCATAAGCCAGCAACTTTTTATGCTTGTTTCTCAATGATATATTTTTTTGCTTTTGTTGCACAACCATTATTTATGTTAATTAATGTAGCTTTGTGATGTCCTAGCCAACCAAAACTCACGGGCATTTTGCGCTCTGTGGCGGTGATTCTGTTTTCTAAATTCATTGGGGCGATCGATCGCCGACTAGAATTGCTCGTAATGACCTATTTTGTATAATTTATAACAAAGCGGTCAGCCAATTTTGAATTTTAGATTTTAGATTTTAGATTGACCCCATGCCTAAAGTCAGGGGCTGATCATTTAATTTTAGATTTTGAATTTTAGATATATTCTCGCGTTTAAATTGGGGGGCTTGGGACTTTTTTGAATTTTGAATTTTGAATCTTCAATCCAAAATTTTAAATTTAACATCTAAAATTCGGTCAATACTAATAATTAAAAAACAGTATAAATTTAAATAGTCTTTCACTTGTCGATCGCTGACTATAGGCAAAAACATATAGCCGAGTCTCATAAAGATGAGGTACCCGACGTGCACAGGGCATAGGGCATAGGGCATACCTCACTTTTTTGAGAACTGCTATACGTAAAATAAATCAACACAGCAACAGCCGCGTTGTCAAGGTTGATGGTGCCGATTTTGTTTTTGTAGCTGATGTTTAATCGCGTTTATATTTCGCCAATTCTATATCTGTTGAATTTGAGATTAAGTATAAAATTACCAGCTTAGCTAAAGTAATAAAATACAAAAACTAAATATCTTTGCTCATTTCCGGTAGCATCGGAAACGAGCTAAGATCAAATCCGGTAAGCTGCCGCGCATTTAAATTGTATATTCATGGCGGGATCTCCCACCCACCCCACAAGACTTTGATTGTTTTTTGACTTACTGTTTAAATATAGAACAGCTTAGCATTGGAATTAATATTACTTACAGCCGTGTCATCTAGATCATTCCGGTGCAACGGGAAATGACTTAACAGTTGACAGTTGACAGTTGACAGTTGAGTGCGAAGTTTTTAGGCTGGGGATTTAAGCCCCAGCCTAAAAACAATCCACTTAAAGGTGGGGGCTTAAATCCCCTGTGATGCAGGTAAAATCCCCTGTCGCCAGAACGACGGAGGGGAAATGATGAGTGACATTACTCCGCCCTAAAAGGGCAAAGCTTCTAAACCTCACGATTTAGATTTTCTGGTTGTTTCCTTACGGTTTTTTACCCACTATCTGGATATGTAGTTACCCACATATCCCCGACGCACGGAATTGCCCAGACAGTTTCCTTTCCCGACCATCCATCGGTACAAATACCAGGAGAGTTTATATCGTTTGCCGGAACCGGCTATAGGCCTGACTTTTACTCTCAAGATATCCGTTGTTTGCTCTCGGTATATACATTCTCACACAAAGCCGTCCTACAAGGACGGGGTTTTAAACCCATTAATTTTGATAATTTCCTGGTGGGAAACCAGGAAATTATCCACAAATCAACCTTTCTTCTGGCGTTCCAGCTTAGTTTTCCAATTGCCGATCGCCTTCTGAGCCTGCTGATAACTCTGCGTACCCGACGGAACCAGCGAAGCAGCTTCAACTGCCTCTTTCAGCTTTCCTTGAGAAGATCGCAACTGAGCAATTTTGAGAATAGCTTCGCTCCACTCTCCAACCAAAAGCTGAGCTGATTCATACTTCGGCTGACCAGGCTGAATTTTATTAGCTTGCTGGATGGCTTTACTGTAAGAAGAGGCAGCCCCCCGCTTAATTTTGGCCGCAGCCGCTGATAGCAAAGCAGCATTTACCTCCTGGTCTTTGGATAGCCCCTGCCATTGAGCGATCGCCTGTTTCGACTGATTGTAAACCGGTTGATTGACATCAGGCATCAATTTAGCAGCCCCGATCGCCCCCTGGAAATTGCCCCTAGCAGCCCGCCCGTTAGCGATATCCAAAATCGTCAAACTCCAGCGCTCAATATCCTGCTGAGCCTGCGGGTAGAGCGGATCGCTAGGCGGAATCGTTCGAGCCTTAACCACCGCTCGATTAAAACTAGAAGCCGAACCATCCTTGAGGAAAGTTTTCGCCTCAGCCCAAATCTGCTGACTCGACGGCGGCTGCTTGCTATCAGTCGCTGCTTGCACCGCGCGCGGTTGGTTCTGGACTGCTCCACCACCACCAGCTTTTGGAGGCGCGGGGTTTTGGGAATTCTCAGTAGTCGATCGAGGATCTGCTTCCTGCTGACCAATAAAAATTGATCTGTTCGTCAGAAAAACACCCAACAGCAGCACCAAAGCCGTAGCTCCGCTCCACAAAATTAGCTGCTGCAAAAATGACTTGTCCGACCCCCCGTTATCCGTATCATCAGGCTTTTGCAAATTCGGTCGATCGCCCCCTCCGCCAGCAGCAGGACTCACAGCAGCATTCGGCTGCGACACCGGCGGCATCTCAACCGACGAATCCTGAGCATTGCGAGTAGCCTGTGGCATCTCAATTTGAGCCGTAGCCGTCGCCATTTGCGGGCGATCTAACCCATCAGCCGCACCAACCGACATATTGCCATTACGTCCCGCCAACGCAGCAGTTGGTATCCCAGCAGCATCCGGCAAAATCACCAAATGAGCCTTTCCCGGAGGATTCACCACCATCAAAGGTTCTTGTTTCGGACGCAAATGGTGATCGCATAGCTCCGGGAGTCGATCGCTCAAGAAACGATCTAAACCCTTAACCGTCGTACACTGTCCCGATCGCAGCCCCTCCAAAAGCGCCGTCGTAAAAAAGCCCTGACGCAGAGCAGAAGTTTCCCGCGAAACTTGATTCGGGCGGCAAGAAAGCACCGTCGGGATTTCCAGTGCCCGCGCCACCTGGGCCGTTTGAGTGCCGATCGTTTCCCCCGCCTTCACAATCTGGCTGCGGTTCATATCAACCAGCACCAACACCGTTTCCGTAGGAGCATTTTTCAGAGTATTCAACAGCAACTCTACCGGAATCCCCGTACCCTGAATATCAGCCGGATTGCCGTCAACCGGCATCAAATAATCCTTGCCTTCATAGCTGACACCGTAGCCGCTAAAAAAACACCAGAGTAAATCTCCCTGTTGCAGATGTTCCGCGCACAGGGTTTGGGTCAACCTCAGAATATTTTCCCGATTCGGATACGTTGATTGACCCCACAGCGACGGCGAACTATCCGTCATCAGCAGACATCCATCCGGCGCAAAACCAGCCTCCTCAGTCAAAAAACCGTACAGTGCCTCTGCATCCTCTTGGGCATAACTCAAAGGCTGGAGTAACTGATATTGATTGATCCCTATTGCAATACAAGCGTGATGTTTCATCCCCATATGCCCTATATATATAGTGGACAGCTTGCACAAAACGATAACACATCGCCGTTTAACGTTATACCGACTTTCGCCTCCAAGCGTCAGATAGCAATTGTCCGCAGACAGAAGTCCCAACCAGCGCCAAAATTCAGCATCGTGAAATTTTCACATTTTAATATTGCAGTAAAAAATTATACCCTGTGCCTGCATTCAGAAAAATAACGTTAAATTGGATACACAGGTAAATCTATTTCTTCTATTTGACCCTATTTTTCAGCAACTACACCAAAAAGGAGTAACCCGCTAAATGGTCTCTACCGCTCAAAAAGAAATCTCCACCTACAGCGAATCGCTACTGAAGCAAAAGCATCCTAAAAGTCACAACCATTATCGGTTTCAGGATTTTTTTGCCTTCGATCGCCAGTTTGGTACAATTAACGACTGGAACGAGTCGCGCAACATTTTTACCAGCGAAGACTTCATCATCGGTTTGGTAGAAGGACTCGAAGAAGAAGTAGGCCCGGCTTCCTCTGTCATCATGTATACTATTGGTTGCCAGTGGGGGCTGCAAGATTCCGAATTTTTCCAAAAATGGTTTAGTGCCGAATTCAGCCAGAACATTCGTCAGTCGAATCTCATGTTTCTGCTAGAAACTTGGTGGTGGCCTTTCACAGCTCAAGGTTGGGGTCGCTGGGAAGTTGACATGAGCGATCGCAAACACGGCTGCATCTTCATCAACCTCTTTGACTCAGCAGTTGCTCGCACTCTGGGCGACGTAGGCAAACCAGTCTGTCACCTATACGCCGGTTTGTTCGCCGGTTTCTTCGGATCTCTAGTCAAAAAGCCTCTCAGTTGCATAGAACTCCAATGTTACTCAATGGGAGAAACCTATTGTAAATTCCTCCTTGGCAACCCAGATAAAATTGACGCAGCAGCATTCTGGCTCAACGAAGGTGCCAACGCCCGTGATATTCAAAATCGACTCGAACACGGTGAAATATTGCGTTAAACAACCTGGAAAGGCACATCCCCTGCCCTGCCTTTCCTCCCACCAATTTCGCGATGTACAGTGATGGTGGGCCTCTCCAGGCAGGAAGAAAGATGAAAAGTCAAACTTCATGGTTGGACAAGTCTGTCCAAGACTTCTTTGGTCACTACAATTGGCTAGGAAAACCTTTAGAAACCCAAAATGGCTCGACTCCTGGTCAAGTCCTGACTTTAACCCGATCGGTAGCAGACTTTTTTCAAGCTATTTCTTGGGAAGGAATTCCCGAAGTGGGCGCCCTGCCCCTACCGCCACCCTTGCCAGTAATTTCTATTTCTGAACCCGCAGAAATCACCATTGACGACCTATTCGACCTATTTTAATCCGTTTGGGGGAAGAGAAAACAAAAAATAGGGCAATCCTTTTTCCCTCTTCCCCCCAAAATCCATTGGTTAAATCCGTTAAATCCGTTAAATCCGTTCCACAATCTGTTGCCGAACTTCCTTTTATCAATTACAAATTACCACTTAATTAAAATCATGCACCCTGAGATTGAGACTCTGCTGGATCAGGCAGAAAATCGCTTTCTAAAAGGCGAAGAACTCATAGCTTTTAAGCGTCAAGTTGCAACCCTGTCCCAGCGCTTAAAAATTTACGAATTTTTGCGAGAGAAGGAAACAAGCATCTTCCAACCAGTAGCCAACAAGCTACAAGAAACATTCCCCGACGAAAAAGAAGAAACCTTAGAACGATCGCTCAAACACTGGCTATTAGTCTTGCGGTACTGCGGTATGGCTATGCTGCTCAACGATCAACAATTTCTCGAACAGCGACTACTAGACTGGGTTTCGGGCATCGTCGAAGCTCACCAAACTCACAAGATCGAAGCAACTGTTTGCAATCTGCTACAAACTCGTTTAAAAGAAATGCTTTCCGAGCAAGCCCGGGCTATATTGCAACCATTTTTTGACCAAGCACAGTCAATGATTATTGTTGATAATAAAGAGTAGGTAACAGGTAGCTGTTCTCAAAAAACAGTTGTTAGTTGTTAGTTGTTAGTTGTTAGTTGTTGGTGACTTTAGAGTTGTTATTTGTCATTTCAATTCCCAATTCCCAATTACCAATTCCCCATTCCCCATTCCCCATTCCCCATTCCAGATTACCAATTCCCAATTCCCAATTCCCCATTCCCCATTCCAGATTACCGATGATTAATATTGCCGACTTGCTCAAACAGCCCCGACTCCCTGGAAACTACTTTGCTAGCGATGCCTATGTCCGAGGCGACCTCGAACTCGGCCTGCTCGAAAACCGCCGGGGCGATCGGCTCATAGCCCTCCCAGAAACACTCATTCAAGCCATTTACATCGGCTTAGAACAAGAAACCGGTCAAGCCTCCCGCCTCGTACTATTCAACTGCGGCCGCTGGTGGGGGAAAAACTTCTACGTGCGTTTTTGCGAAGAAGTTAGCGAATACTACGGTCAGCCAGTTTCCGAAATGGAAATGGTAGAATTTATTCAGGCCTTGCAACAGTGTTGGAAAACTCACGGATGGGGAACATTTGAACTTGACCCGAGCCATTCCGAACAGGGATTTTTAATCGTCAAAATTGCCAACTCTGTTTTTGCTAAAACAGCTCCCAAATCGAAGCGACCAGCCTGTTTTCTAGAAGCCGGCATCTTAAGTTCGTTCTTTAGTAAGCTCACAGGTCGAGAACTCCACTGCCTGCAAACCTCCTGCGAATCCTTGGGCTCCGACTGTAACCGCTTTATTTTAGGGCTGCGCGATCGCCTCCAACCAGCAGATTCTATGGTCGAAGAAGGACAAGATCACGAAGCTATTATCAGTCAACTTTGCCAAAAAAACTGACTTATTTGACAGCTATTAGTTTGTTATTAATAGCTGTCAAATCGACCAAAGAATCAAAACTGAGAGTTAAATTATAAAAAGCTATAAAGTTTGAAAAACGGGTTTTAGCTATTAACAAAAAAACTAATTATAACTCGCAGCTAGACAATTCATCATTCATCACTTACTCTAGAAACTCATAAAATTTAAAACCAATCACAACCTCAAACTTTTTGATCGAACTTAATGGATGCCAATGAACTTCTAAATAGATATGCAGCCGGCGAAAGAGATTTTAGACAGGCAAACCTGCGCGGCATTGTGTTGAGCCAGATCGATTTATACCGTTCCAGCGATGCCCCAACTCTACGTTTGGACAACCTTAACGAACAGCAGCGACCCTACTTAATCGGTGTCAACCTCAGCGAGGCCGACCTTACCAAAGCCCATCTGAGCCGAGCCAACCTCAGCAAAGCCGACCTCACCGGAGCTAATCTCACCGGTGCTAACCTCATGGCCGCAAGTCTCAGCGGAGCAAATCTCACCGGCGCAAATCTCACCGGCGCCAACCTCGCCGGAACTCACCTGAATTGGGCAAACCTGACAAGAGCAATTCTCGCCAAGGCAAATCTCATCGGTGCAGATATGAGCGCGGCAAATCTCACCAAAGCCAATCTGGGCGAGGCAAATCTCAGTAAAGCCTATCTGATTAAAGCCAATCTCAACGGCGCAAACTTCAAAGATGCAGACTTGACTCTAGCAAGTCTCAAAGAGGCAGACTTGAGCGAAGCACAGCTTACCGGAGCCGAATTGTCCAAAGCCAACCTAGCCGGAGCCAACTTAACCCGTGCTAACCTCAGCAAAGCCAACCTCCGTAAAGCTAACCTCAGACGAACTAACCTCACTCAAGCCTATTTAAACGGCGCGTGTTTGAGCGAATCAGACCTCAGCGAAGCTTGCTTGGACAGAGCCAATTTGTGCAAAGCAGACCTGAGCAAAACCTACCTGAGAAAGATTACTTTGAATGGCTGCCACTTAAGCGGTATCAACCTCAGCGGTGCAGATCTGGGCGGTGTAGACTTGAGCCGCAAACTTTTAACTGGAATCAATATGGCAGAGGCTTTGTTGAACGAAGCAAACTTCAGTGGTGCTTACCTGATGGAAGCTAACTTGAGCGGGGCGAACCTCAGCAAAGCCAACTTGAGCCTAGCCTACCTGATCAGTGCCGACCTTTCTAATTCTTGCCTGCATGAAATTGACCTGAGCAAAGCTAACCTGAGTAAAGCCAACTTGCGGAAAGCTGACTTGACAGGAGCCAACCTCCGGGGAGCCATTCTCAGTGAGGCAGATTTGACGGGAGCGAAGTTGATTGGAGCCATTCTTCCTAACGGCACAATTTATCGCGGTTAAGGTGATACCAGTTTCCCCAAAAAATGCAACTGTATGCAAGCTCCAAACCCATAGTTCATCATTCATTCCCAATCTCAAATCTCAAATCTAAAATGGTATGACATTCGCCTTGATTATTTGCCGAGTAATGTGCGGTTGATGTCCAGAATCGGAAAAAATAGGCTAGCTTCTTCAGCAGTGAGATATTGTTTGAGTACCTTTTTCATGACATCGTAGGTCACGGTCGAACTATTTCGAGCTTGAAAAGCGCCTAAAATAGTTTGAAACCACAGCAAGAGCCGATCGCGCAACCGTTCAGTATCATTAATCAAAAGTGCTGCGGCCGAGTGCCTCAACACCCGCAGAGCATCTACGCGCCACTTTGCCGTCACATCTTGAGACCCCCGACGAAATAAACTAGGGTCGAGAGACTGCATTTGTGCTTCCACTTGGCGAATAATTTCTTTCTCAGCCGCTTGAATTTTTTTATAAGCACTCATCCGGTGATTCAAAGACTGAAAATAGTCTTTCAAAAATTGGAGTTCTTCAGCGGTGGCGTAGCGTCCATCTGCTTCCGTGCTCAAACGCGCAAGTTGGCTCAACATATAACTTTTTTCTTTTGGGCAACAATCTGTTCAAATCCAACATATCAAGTTTTAACTTAAAGTGGCGCCCCCGTCCCCATGCGCAACTATATTAGGGTGGGTAATTTAAGCTTCTTTAGTCCGAACTAAATACTGTCCTACTTGGAAGCGAGTTTCATTAAGCTGTGTAACGACCGAACGAGTGATCAACTTTCCCGATTCCACAACTACTTGACCGGTAATTGGGTGCAGCAAATCTTGCTGGGCCCGGCGGCCGATCAGAGCTTCCACATTTTCGATAGCATTAATGTACATCCCCGCAGGTATCTGTACAACCACACCCTCGCCCAGAATTTGAGCCTGACAAGCAAGTCGCGAATTGGTTTTAGCTGTAGTAATGACTTCCAGCGTCCTCATTTCGCGGCGGTTCATGTCAGACAAGCCTTCCATGCCCTCTTTAATGTAAACGTGGCAGGTAGCGCACATTCCCCGCCCGCCGCATTCCTTAAGAACATCTAAGTCTTTAGAAAGTAAGGCAGACAGGATATTCGATCGGGTTTCCACTGCCATTTCTTCGGCAATTGGATCTAGTCTAATAATTTTAACCATATTGATTTTTCATCCTGTCAAGTTCTGTATGCAAGCAAGCGTGAGATTTTGAAAGCTAAAACAATTTTCGGTCTCCACCCAAAAACGTTAAGATGGCTTGACAGTATCGGCTTCCGGCTCTAAGACCCAGATTGCATAACCGCTAGCTGTTTTGGTAATCGCTGTTGAGTCGCCCCTATTCCCCAGCTTAGCTACGATGGCTAAAACCTTAGACGGTTCTTGGACGGCCTTGAAAAAACTGTAATACTCGCGATCGACTAAAATAGCAGCCACAGGCAGTTCCAGATCCGGCACACGAATCCGGCAAGATTGATACTGATTCCGAAACTCAAGGATTTTAGTAGGTGCGATCGGCTGAGAATGAACCTGAGATAACATAGCAGTACCTGGCGATCGATTCAAAAACTTGAATTTTTGTCAGAATTCTTTACATATTTTAATACTAGCTCAAGCATTTCCTATAATTAGACCGATGCAACATTCTAAGTACCGTATTTTAGGGCTAGTCGGACAAGGGCAATTTGGTCGGGTATTTTGTGCCAGCGTTCGAGAAACTCCGGCTAAGGACTCGCGCCTCACCAGCCAACTGGTTGCTCTCAAAGAACTCAGCCATCAAAAAGCCCCAACTAGCGAATTCTTGCGAGAGTTGTGGTTTCTGATCACCTTACAGCACCCCAACATTGTCACCTGCCGAGCTCTCGAACACACAGCTACAGGCAGGTACTTGGTTATGGACTACTGCGAAGGAGGAACCCTCCGCAACCTGCTCAAACAAGACCGCCCCTTGCGGCTGCTCGAAGGTTTGCAGCTAGTCATGGAAGTTTTAGCAGGTTTAGACTACGCCCACCGCCGAGGCGTAGTTCACTGCGACATCAAACCCGAAAATATCCTCCTAACTTTAGGCTCCAAAGGTTGGTCGCCCAGGCTGTCTGACTTTGGCATCGCGCGTCGGCTACCAGAAATCGGTACAACTCGCCTCCACCAAGAACTTTCACCCGACGCTACCGTAGGTTCCCCCGCTTACATGGCTCCAGAGCGGTTTTACGGTCTTTATTCCCCCATGTCAGATATATATGCAGTGGGAATTCTGTTGTTTGAATTGCTAATGGGCTACCGCCCTTTCGGCGGAACCCCCGGAGACTTAAGGTGGGCGCACCTGAATCAACGCTTGCAACTTCCCGACGCTATTCCCGAACCTTTGCAAGCAATAGTCAAAAAATCTTTGGAAAAGCTGCCCGCCCGCCGTTTTGCCAGTGCTTCCCAAATGGCTCAAGCTCTGCGACTGATCATGTATGACCCCGCTGTCAGGCAATTAGGCGACTGCATTGTTCCTTGGGAAAACCCCGCCACCAGTGGCGCTAAAAGTCTGAAGTCGGAAACTGACTCTTTGGCGGAAGTCGAAGAGGAAGAAGCCTCACAGCCGGCGATTAATTTACTTCGGACTGTGCATTATTCAGTTTCGCAGCCAAAGCCCCTAATACTTCCTGCACCGCTGACCGCTTTAATTGCCACTGAAAAGTATCTCTACGCTGCTGTAGGTACAGAGGTGAAGGTTTGGTGTCAGCCGGAAAAACAGCTAGTTACAGAAGAAATGCCGACTTCTATATCTATATTTATGCCGGAAATCGTACGTGGCATTTTACCTGCTGCTGACGGCTGCTGCGTTCTCACTCCGCAAAAAATTTACTGGCAGGGCGATCGTTCTTTGGAACCTCAGTGCTTGCTGGACATGGGTTTAAGGCAAGGTACAGATGCTTTTAAAGCTGCTGTTGATGCTCACGGCCGCTGGTTGACAGTAGCTATTCCAGGGGAACTGCGGTTTTATGCTTTAGATGCAAACAGCGCTGCGGGCGATCGGGAAAAAGCTCTGAAGCCGATCGCTACTGTGCCATTACCGGAACATTATTTACCAGAATTAATGTTTTTGGATCGGCGACACGTCTTAGCAACTTGGTCGGACAACGAACCAAAAAATCCCCAAACTATTTTTAGAGTTTATACTCGCCGTGGCACGCCGGTCGGATCGGTTCGGTTGTCAGCCAGCGTTGGACAAATGCTACTGACACCTGAACCGTATACCTTATTGGGAATTCCTCAATCTGGCAAAGCGGCTGTGCTGTTAATGAAATTGTGGCCGCTCAAGATAGCGCGAATTCCTCTTGAAAGTCTGCCCGTGTCTGCTTGTGTAGCTAATTGGGGCTGGGTATTGGCTCCAGTTGGAGGAGAGATTCTGGTGCTAAACAGTCAAGGTATTCAAGTAGGGAATTTTAGCAGCCCCGTCACACCCCGGGCGATTGCCCCTTGGGGAAAGACTGGTTTGGTGATTGCTACTGATGCTGAGAAAGAGAGTCACTTGCACTTTTTAGATGTGAACGTTGAGGAGACCGACTAGCGTTAGCGAAGCTTGCAGCAGAGGATCGAGCCTCAACGGCTGATAACTGGCGTAATTTAAGGTGTTTTTTTGGGGTTGCTGTAGTTAAGGAGTGTGTAGCTGTGGGCGATCGATTGCTGAGAATGCGATCGGAGTGAAAGTACCGTGTTGTGACGACTTCTGGATTTTGGAGCGTAGAACTTGCAATCGGGCGATCGGGTCAACGCCATACCCCACCCTCCCTTAGTAAACTCCAGAGAATGCAGACACCACTTATATTACGACTCATGCACCAATGTCCTCCTGTCATCCTGAGCCTAGCCATGCAGCCTCACATTCTCAGTTTGTCTGACTCTATATAACCCACATTCCGCACCCCAACTGTCACATGGGGTGTGGGTGGACTGAATCTACCCCAACAATGGTGATAACTACAAGATATCTTCAGTATAAATGCTTAAAAGAGTGGCATTCGAGACACGAGTTTACATTTAAGTTGAGCCGTTGGTATAAAATCATCTGCTGAGACATCTCAAAACCTGAGTGGCTGTCACCATCACCAAAAAAAGTATCCATATCAGTGAATAAAAACTTAAAATTACACACACGAATACACAGGCACAGCAATAAATTAGAACTCAGTCGCCGTTGCCCGAAAAATACTATTCAATCAACA
>Ga0209490_10001603_pt1 | contig 21639 bp, 19 predicted proteins | sample MAT06_FD_187209 | JGI IMG/M metagenome (GOLD analysis project Ga0209490, IMG submission 187209) | Freshwater microbial communities from Lake Fryxell liftoff mats and glacier meltwater in Antarctica - MAT-06 (SPAdes) (version 2) | ecosystem: Environmental > Aquatic > Freshwater > Ice > Liftoff... | reverse complement strand
TGAACAAGATAATCCTGTGCATTATCGGATTTGTCGCGAGCACGATCATTTTCTTTTCCTGGGTTAGCCAAAGAAACGAACCTAAATTTCTTACGCCACTGATCGATCAACTCGTGCCTTTTTTCTCCAGTGAAACTTTAAGGGTGGACGATAAAAAAAATCCTAAGCCTAAACCTAAACCGAAGCCTAATCACTAAGTTGGCATGGGCTTTTATTACACCCCGGCCCCTAAAAACGGATTGGTCTTTGCCCGGCAATTGCTACTGATAGCGCTTCTTTATGGCTAAAACGTACTCTGACATCGGACTCATCGGCCTCGCCGTGATGGGTCAGAATCTCGCTCTCAATATCGCCGATCACGGCTTTCAGATTTCGGTGTATAACCGAACCACGGAAAAAACGGATAAATTTGTAGGCGAAAATCCAACGACTCCCGGTGGTCTCGTTGGCACCAAAACCTTGCAGGAATTTGTTCAATCCCTCGCGAAGCCGCGTAAGATGATCATTCTGGTGCAAGCAGGCAGAGCGACGGATGCCGTGATCGACGGCCTTGTTCCGTTCCTCGAACAAGGCGATATCATCATCGATGGGGGCAACGCCCTTTGGACTGACACGATTCGTCGGGAGAAAGCGTTGCGCGAAAAAAATCTCCGTTTCATTGGTTCAGGCGTATCCGGTGGTGAAGAAGGTGCCCGCTTCGGCCCTTCACTTATGCCCGGTGGCGAATTTGCTGCTTGGAAAGAATTGCAACCCATTTGGGAAGCCGTCGCGGCCAAGGTGGACGCCAAGACCGGACGTCCCATCCCCGGAGCCAAACCAGGCCAACCCGTTTCTGGCGGCGTGCCCTGCACCACTTACATCGGTGAGAACGGCGCGGGCCATTACGTCAAGATGGTCCACAATGGCATTGAATACGGCGATATGCAGATGATCTGTGAGGCCTACGCGCTGATGGGCGGCCTGCTTGGACTCAAGGCGGCTGATATGGGCGCGATTTTCTCCGAGTGGAACACCGGGATACTCGACAGTTTCCTCATCGAGATCACGGCCGACATTCTCAAGCAGAAGGATCCGAAGAATAAGAGAAAAGCCTTCGTCGACATTGTCCTCGATACCGCCGGTCAGAAAGGCACCGGCAAATGGACTTCCATCAACGCGCTCGACATGGGGGTGGCCGCCCCGACCGTTGCTGAGTCGGTATTCGCTCGCTGCATCAGTGCGATTAAAGACGAGCGCGTGGCCGCTTCGAAGATTCTCAAAGGACCGGCGAAAAAATATCGCGGCTCCAAGAAAGCGCTCATCGCGGCGATCCACGATGCGCTTTATTGCTCGAAGATCTGTTCTTATGCGCAAGGTTTCCAACTCATGCGCACGGCGCAAAAGGAGTACGGCTGGCAGCTGAACTTCGGGGAGATTGCGCAGATCTTCCGCGGCGGTTGCATCATTCGCGCCGCCTTCCTGCAAAAAATCACCGAGGCATACGCCCGCAATCCGAACCTCGCCAATCTTCTGCTCGATCCGTATTTCACCAAGACGGTGAAGAAAGCCCAGGCCAACTGGCGCAAAGTCGTGGCTCTCGCCGCCGAATGCGGCGTCCCTGCCCCCACGTTCTCGTCCGCGCTTTCCTACTACGACAGCTATCGTTCCGCCCGCCTGCCCGCGAATTTGCTCCAGGCCCAACGCGATTATTTCGGCGCGCATACTTACGAACGCGTCGATCAGCCGCGTGGTAAGTTCTTCCACATTGATTGGCCCGAGGCCACCCGTCCCCAGTTGGAAATGTGAAATAGCCCGGCCTAATTTCCGCCCGCGTTTGTGCATTCGCGCGCGCGGGCTTTTTTATCCCTTACACCCACATTTCATAATATTTGGATTTATATCGGGTCGGGGCCGTTGCCCTCAACGGCCTTGCGAATATACTCTCCGGCAGATGGCGGTTGAGGGCAACCGCCGCTACCTTTCAGGTTCAACAACGGCTAAAAAATAATATTGGTACCCTGCATGATCGCCCCCATTTTCACTCCCGCCGAACTCGAAGCTGAAACCGAGCGCCTCTTCAAGGCGCTCATGCACGCCGATTGCACCCCGGGACGCTCGTGGAATTATCAGGCGTGCCAGGGTTTCGCGCCTCTCACCTTGGAAATCAACCGGCTGAAAAAAGAAAAAAATGCCGTCATCCTCACCCACTCCTACGTCGAACCGGAAATCATCTACGGCGTCGGTGATTTCAAGGGGGACTCCTATTTTCTCAGCCTGAAAGCCCGTGAATCCAAGGCGAAGATTATCCTTTTCGTCGGCGTGGTGTTCATGGCGGAGACGGCAAAAATTCTTTCCCCCGACGCCACCGTGATCGTACCGGATCGCGGCTCGGGTTGCTCGCTGGCCGACTCCATCACCGGCGACGGCGTGCGCGCACTTAAGCAACTCTACCCTGACGCGACCGTCGTCTGCTACATCAACAGCACCGCCGACGTGAAGGCCGAGAGCGACGTCTGCGTCACCTCGGGGAATGTCTACGACATCGTCGCCAACTTGCCGGCGCGCCGCATTCTCTTCGTGCCCGATCGCCTCATGGCGGAAAACGTCCGGGCCGAGCTGAAACATCGCGGTGTCGACAAGGAAATCATTTCCTCCGATGGCACCTGCATCGTCCACGACGATTTCGACGTGGGGGCCATCACCGATGCGCGTGCTCGTTTTCCCGGCTTGAAAGTCGTCGCTCATCCCGAATGCGCGCCCGAGGTTGCTGCCGCCGCCGATTTCGTCGGCTCCACCGGAGCGATGATGAAATACGTCAAAAATACCGTGGCGCCTTACTTCCTTATGCTGACCGAGTGCGGCCTCGTCGGACGGTTGCAGGTGGAGACGCCCGAAAAGAATTTCATTGGTGGCTGTCGGCTTTGCCCTTACATGAAGCTTAATTCCCTCGAGAAAGTCCGCGATGCCCTTCTCGCCCCGCGCCCCGACCAGATTGTGACCCTCGACGAAACCTTGCGCCAGCGCGCCGCCCGCTGCATAGATCGGATGTTCGAACTCGCCCCGAAAGACTGATTCTTCTTGTAAGGCCGGCCCTTGTGGCCGTGCCGTCTCTTACTCCCATAACCACTTTTTCCCGTCCCATGCTTACTCCTCGCACCGACCTTTTGATTGATCTCGCCCTTGAAGAAGATGCCGGGCTTGGCGATGTCACGAGCCGGGCGATTTTCTCTCCCACGCATCGCAGCCGGGCTATCATGGATGCCAAGCAAGATCTTATTGTCTGTGGTCTCGAAGTGGCGGCGCGCGTTTTCTGGCGGGTCGATCCCACGCTAAAAACCAAAGCGCTCGTGCGCGACGGTGCCCGCGCCAAACCCGGCCAAGCGATTCTGGAGATTGAAGGCCCCACGGCTTCGTTGCTCACCGCGGAACGCACCGCACTCAATTTCATCCAGCGTCTCTCGGGGATTGCCACGCAAGCGCGCCGTTACGCCGAGGTCGTCAAGGGTACCGAGGTGCGCATCGTCGATACGCGCAAAACCACACCCGGCTATCGCGCGCTGGAAAAATATGCAGTCCGCACCGGCGGTTGTTTCAATCATCGCTCTTCTTTGGGCGAGCAGGTGTTGATCAAAGATAACCACATCGCCGCCGCCGGTTCGCTCACCAAGGCCGTGAAACTTTGCCGGCTGGCCGCACCCCATGCGGCGAAGATAGAAGTGGAAGCGAAGACGATGGCTGAAGTCCGCGAGGCCTGCCACGCTGGAGCCGGAGTTATTTTGTTGGATAACATGACGCCTGATCAGGTGCGCGCTGCGGTGAGAATCATCGCCGGTTGCGCTATCGTGGAAGTTTCGGGCGGCGTCCGCTTCGAGACCTTGCGCGATTACGCTTTGCCCGGCGTGAATGTCATCAGCATCGGCGCGCTCACCCACTCGGCGATGTCCGTCGATCTGAGTTTGGACATCCGACCGACGTCGCGGCGCCGCCGGCGTTAATTTCTCCGCCTGCATGCAAACCATCCAAACGGATTGTCTCGTTCTCGGCGCCGGCCTCGCTGGTTCCGCTTACGCCCTTGAGGCCGCCAAGGCCGGCTTGAAAGTCGAACTGCTTTCCCTCGGAGAACCGCTGCAGGCGAACAGCGATTGGGCGCAGGGCGGGATCATCTACGACACCACGCCGGACCCGCAGCAACTCGCCAAGGACATCCTCGAGGCCAGCGATGGCACCGCGAATCCTGCGGCCATCGAGCAGCTCGTGCGCGAAGGCCCGGCGGCCGTCAAGGAGCTGTTGCTCGACTCCCTGCACGTTGGTTTTGATCGTGAACCCACCGGCGAGTTGCATCTCACGCGCGAAGGCGGCCACAGCGAACGCCGTATCATCCACACCAAGGACGCGACCGGGCACGCCATTCTCAGTGCCGTCGCGCAACGCGTCGATGCGACGAAAAACATCATGCGTCGGAGCGGGTTTGTCGCGGTCGATCTGCTGACGCTCTCGCACAATTCCTCCGAGCAGCACGATCGCTACGAACCGCTCACCTGTTTCGGTTGTTACGCCTTAAACACCGTCACCGGCGAGGTCATGGCCTTGGTGGCGAAGAAAACCATTCTCGCCACCGGCGGCTTGGGCGGAATTTTTCAACACAGCACGAATCAACCCGGCAGCGTGGGACACGGCGTGGCGATGGCTTATCGGGTCGGCGCACGGCTCATCGATCTTGAGTACGTGCAATTTCATCCCACGGCGTTTCATAAAAAAGGCGCGCAACCCTTTCTCGTCACTGAAGCGCTCCGGGGTGAAGGTGCGGTTTTGGTCGATGTGCGTGGCGAACGCTTCATGGACGAGGCGCACCCGCGTGGTTCGCTCGCTCCGCGCGATATCGTGGCGCGCACGATCCAACAACACCTCGCCGGCAACGGCGATGCCTGCGTCTATCTCGATTTATCCGCGATGAAGCCGGAGTTCATCCGCGACCGTTTCCCCGGCATTCATGAGCGCTGTCTGGCTAACGGCATTGATATCACAAAAATTCCGATTCCCGTCGTGCCCGCCGCGCATTTTTCCTGCGGTGGCGTGCATGCCAATCTTTCCGGCCGCACAAACGTGCATCATCTCAACGCCATTGGCGAAACCGCCTGCACCGGTTTGCACGGCGCCAATCGCCTTGCGAGCACGTCGCTGCTCGAATGTCTCGTCAGCGCCAAGGCCACTGCGCGGGCCGATGCCGCGGAATTGCGCGTGAATCATTTCCATCTGCCGGTGCCGCGGGTCTGGCAAAGCCCCGACAAAATTCCCGATCCGTTGCTCATCCGTCAGGATTTGCAGCAAATCCAGACGACGATGTGGAATTACGCCGGTATCATTCGCTCACGTCGTCGCCTCGCGCGAGCCCGCCGAATTTTGCTCGAACTCCGCGAAGATATCCAGGCCTTCTATCGCGATTGCCAGCCCACGCGCGAACTCATCGAGTTGCGCAACGCCGTGCAAACCGCCCTGCTGGTCGTCCACGCCGCCTCGCTCAACCCCGTGAGCAAAGGCTGCCACTACGTGACGGCGCAGGAGTGAGCGCACGGTCGGCGGGAGCAGAATTTTTTCAGCACATCGTGGACGCGGTGAAACCCCTCAACCTTTCGGCGGCTGGACGGGCCGCGGCTGGAGGATTTGCAGCCATTGGCCACCGTATTGCTTGTAGGCTTCAAGACCGCGCGCGCCACCGAGAGCGGCGGTCAGGTTGGTCGTGGCTTCCTGTAAAAGTCCAGAGAGCTGGATATTCCGTTGTGCGGGGCTCAGACTGGAATCGGCGCGAAGGGCGCCAGCCCGTTTAGCGATGTCCTGCTGCACTGCGACAATTTGGATCGCGGCGGAAGCAGGCAGTTCGAGCCGGGCAACAAGGCGGTTGACTTGTTGATAGACAGGGTCGGTGGCCTGCTTGAGATCGGCGAAGCGTTCGGGCGTAAGAAGTATTTTGGCCTGATCGAGCACGGCGGTCCGGATTTGCTGGATCTGCGTGCCCCCGCCCGGACTGATCGAGCCGAATTGATTCTCCGCTGCCCGGGTTGCGTGGAAGATGGCGCGGAACTCTTCCTCTGTCGGTTTGAAGGTGCCGAGTTGCGAGTGCAAGAGACTGGCCGTGCTACTACGGCGCAGTTCATAGTTTTCGAGTTCCTGCGGGGTGAGCATCGCAGCCAAGTCGGCTCGCTGCTCCTTTTCCAGCAGAGTGAGTTTCTCTCGGTCCTCGGGTAGGATGACGCCGTTAGCCGCAGAGTAGATCTGCTGCCGGAGCTCGCCGTAGTCACTGACGATGTTTTACAACTGATCGACTTTGTCTTGCGCGAGCGGGCCGTACTGACGGCGCTGATAGGCTTGCCTCTCGTCATTCCTGGTAGCGCCGTCGGGCCCGAGTAATTGCTGGAGTAATTCTTTTTGTTCGCGATTAAGTTCTCGGAGAGCGGACATCGTTTTTGGGTCCAGACCAAAACGCTGCGGCGAATTCCAATAGGGCGTTTCTTCCTGTTGCGCGAGCAGTGCTTTCCGCCGAGCGGAAAACTGCTCGTTAACTTGAGCCGCGATGATCGCGCGAATCATTGACTCAGAAAAGCCGGCGGTCCGCAGCCCTCCCGACAAGCCCCTTGAGGTCACCCGAGGGCAGTTGCGCCCACGTTTGGGCAAGCGGCGCACCCTCAGCCAGGCCGGAGGCGGGCGATTGATCGGGAGTCGTGGAAGAAACCATCGTGCCCGGGGCGGACACCGACGCGGATGCGTCAGACGAAGGTGAAGAGGCCGAGTGCCGGGACCGCACACTCAGCACAACATTGGCGACCAAGGAGACGGCCAGCAGCGTAAACAGGAGGGGTTTCATGCTTAAGGAATATCTTGGCCCGTCCAGCGCATAGAGCAGGAAGTTTCCGCGCGTGTCGAGGCAGGTTTGGCGAAACCACTAAGCCAACGACACGGCAAAGGTCTCGCCGGTTTGTGCAGCTGGGAAAACCCGTGCGACCAAACCGTGTTCAATTCGCGCCTTGGCCAGATCGTGCAATGGCGCGTCGATCGCTTCATTGGTGAGTTGAAAGGTGCCGTAGTGCATGCCGATGCTTTGGCGCGCACCGAGGGCGAGATGAGCGCGCACGGCTTCATCGGGATTCATGTGCACGGGCTCAAGAAACCAGCGCGGCTCGTATGCTCCGATGGGCAACAACGCGAGATCCGGCGCGCCGAGCAGCCGGCGAATCATGGCGAAATGGGAGCCCCAACCGGTATCTCCAGCGAAGAAAATCAACTGATCCGCCGTTTGCAGCATGAAGCCGCCCCAAAGTGTTTGGCAACGATCCCAGGGCCAGCGCGCGGCGAAATGATGGGCGGGCGTACAGAGCACATCGAGATCGGCCGAGGCCCGGTGCGTTTGCCACCAATCGAGCTCCACCACGTTGCCCACCCCGCGTTTTTCCAACCACGCCTTGTTGCCCAGCGTGGTGACAATCAAAGGCTGATGCTCCCGCGCGAGCCATCGCAGCGTGGACAGGTCGAGATGGTCGTAATGATTGTGACTCACCAGCACGACGTCGATGCGGGGCAGTTGGTGTAATCTCAGCGCGGGTGGCCGCACGCGTTTGGGTCCGGCCCACGAAACGGGACTGGCGCGCTCAGAAAAAATCGGATCGGTCAGCAGAGTGAAGCGGGGAAATTGGAGCAGGCACGTGGCGTGGCCAATCCAGGTCACTGCGACTTGTCCGGTTGGAACCAAGATTGGCAATAGCGCGTGCGCCACCGCCGGAACCGACTTCGGCCAACGTTCTCCCTGGCGCAAGACCAACCGTTGCCACCACCACTTCGGCAAATTCGCAAACGAACGCGCCTGCACGCCATCGGGATTGAAAAATCGTTGGCCGTCGCAGTGGTCGGTGATCGGAAAGGGCAAGCGCATCGTGTCGGCCGGTTCGTTCCCGCAGCGCTTCAGCGTCTTATTGGGAAAATTGCCTCAACGAGGCCCGAGCCTCGGCGATATAGGGCAGCTTTTCATTCAGCAGGAGCTTGATGCCGAGGGCTGACGCGAGCGGTTTGAGCGAGGAAAGCCAAGGTCCCTGACCGATGGCGATAAATTCCGGCCGCGCACGGGCGCTGAGCAGCGCCTTGCTCCAGACTGCCAGCACGATGTCGCCCCAAGAGGTTTTGGGCGAAACCGTTTCCATGCCATAGATAAAACCGGTGCCGCCATCGACGACCAAGGCCATCCGCGGAAAATACGGACGCCCGTCTTCCAAGATCGGAGTGAACATATAAAATTGATCGAACTCCATCAGGCTGCCTTTCTCTTGGGGCAGCGCCTTGAGCTCGGCCAACCAACGGGGCGACGGTTGCGGACTGGCCGGGCTGGCCGGCGCGGGCAATTGCCACTGACGCCACTCGACTTGCTCCGGCTGCAAGGGTCCGGCGAGTGCGTCGCGCATCAGCACGGTGGGCAACAAATCGCTGCGTTCTTCGCCGGGCATAAAAAAATACGGCCGCGTGTCTGCGAAAAGAAGGCACGCCAGCGTGGCGCGCAGGCCGAGCGTGAGTTCGCGAGCTTCCGTTTCGTTGAGCGACCAAGGATACAGCCCCGGCGTATGCGTCCGAAAGCATGGCCAAGCTTGACGCTCCCGTGGCTTGGGCGTGTAGCCGAGTTGCGCGAGGAGGGCGATTTCCTCCGGCACGAGGGCCTTCTTCGCGCCCCAGTCCAGCATCAGCGCATCCTGCAGGAAACCCAGATCGGGATCGTTGCCTGGCAAGGTCTGCACATTTTCAAAAAGAAAACGCAGGCCGGCTTCACCGCGATAAAGCACCACGCCGAAAACCTGCCCGGCCGCGCCAAGCACCGAGGGAAACCACGGGCGTTGCTGGTCGTCGATCAACGCGAAGAGATCGTTGTCGTGCCGTCGCTCCCACGGTTTCGCGGCGCGAAACGCCAGCGCGGCATCGAGCAACTCGCGCCAGACTGGCAAGGGTACGACGGGGTAGGTGGGCTGGGAAGATTTGGCCATAAGGAGAAGCGAGGAAAATTAGGGAACGAAAGGCAATGCGGCGCCGCAGCATTTTTTAAATTTCTTGCCGGTGCCGCACGGACAGGGATCGTTGCGGCCGACCTTCACCGGGGCACGATACGGCACCTGCGGCTCATAGGAATACGGCACGGCTGGGGGGATCGGCCTCGGTTCATCCAAGACCTCGTCCATCAGATCGTCTTCCTCAAGGTTTTCGTCCCACTCAGGTGAGAAACAAGCCCACCAGGAAATCGCGTCGGCGACATCAGTGATCGGCAAAAACTCATCCGGTATATACGGCGTCGTCCCCAGCTCTTCCACTTCACTGCGGCCGGCGATAAATTCGTCGATTAAATCCTGATCGAAAAGAGCGAGCAACGGTTCGCGTAATTCCACCAATCCAAAATCAATAGTGAGGTTGGCAATTTCACCGAGGATATGGCTGGAGGTTTCTTTGTCCGGTAGACGAGGGTAAGTGGAAATCAGTGTTAGATAACGCGTGAGTAGGACGGCGCGGGGCATCTCGCCCCAATGCATGAGCAAGCCGAGCGCGCGCAGGGCCGCGCAGCGCACAAAGAGGTCGACCTCGGAATTTTCCGCTAACCGGGTCACGCCACTCCAGTCCCCTCCGCAAGTCTGGGCCAGCAGCTTATCGCCCTGTTCGGTTAGAATATCTTCCGTGGCATTCAGGGCGAGGTCTCCTGGCAGGGAAAGGAACGCCAGCAAGGGTGCATGAATTTTTTTCTCCCGCCAGACTGCGCCCAAATACATCGCATAAATCGGCAGCTGATCTTCGGGATCAATCGTGTTGTTGGCGGTAGCAATCGTCAGCGCCTCGATACTGGCGATCAATGCCGGCGTGATCGCCGCGCGGTGAGTTTCGGCCGCGGCGAACGCGGCCCGAGGCATTTCATCATTCGCGCGGGTCAGCGCCGCCAAGGTTTCTTCCAACGTTAAAGGGGCCAGCGAGTCGCTCATGGGACGGATAATTTCTTTTGCGCTTGTTCCCAAAAATCCCGGAGGGCCAGAAAATCCTGCTCCTTCGTCTTGCTGTGGATGATGTAGTCGAAGGAATTCCGCTCGGCCATTTCGATTTCGGCGCTCTGCATCCGGCGTTGCAGCTCGGCGTCGCTCATCTCTCCGCGACCGAGCATCCGCTCGCGAAGTACCTCCAGCGAGTCAGGCGCGACGAACATCGTGACGACCTTGCCCTTGAGCAGCGGCACCGATTGCGCCGCCGTGCGGATGTTGCGCACGCCCTGGACGTCGATGTTCATGATCAGGCTGGTGTGCGGCAACCGGTCGAGCACCGCCGACTTGAGCGTGCCGTAGCGATAGCGTTGGTGGACCCACGCCCATTCGAGAAAATCGCCGGCGGCGAGTTTGGTGTCGAACTGCGCCTCGCCGAGAAAATGATAATCGCGGCCCTCGACTTCGTTGGGTCGATGAGGCCGCGTCGTGGCCGTGACCACGCGCTCGAATCCGGGCACTTCTTGGACGAGACGTTCACACAGCGTGCTTTTACCCACTCCGGCCGGGCCGGCGAGAATCAGCAGCGCGGTATGATTCGCCGTCATGGTTCAGCAGGTGAAAGCCGCCGCCGAAGTGGCGAGGCCGTAAACCAGCAGCCCCGCACCGAGCGCGCGGGGCCGGCTGGCTGAGCCGTACAGCCACGCAAAAAAATCACGGAGCCGGAACGGGGCAGCGGCGAGATAAAGCGCCAGTGCCAGTCCGATATAAACCGCCGTGACCATCAGCAAGCGCCACGGATGCGTCCACTCCATGTACGCGGATTTAAGCAGCGGCTCGCCGACCAGTAGCAGCAGCACGCTGAGCCCGCGCACGGCGAGAAAGTCCGGCGTGTAGATGAACGCCAGTACCGCCAGCACGCCAAAACCAATCATCAGCGGCAGCGGTTGTTGGAAGAAAATCAGATCGGATTCTCCCACCCGTGAAAGCCGCCAGATGAACCACGCCGCGCTCGCGCCGAAAAACACCCACGCGCAACGTTGCGAGCGCGGCAAGGCTTTCGCCGCGGAGCTGATCCGTGGATCATTCCACAACAGCACGCCGCCGAGCAGGGCGAGAAAAAGTCCGGGAAGAAGAACCGCGAGGAAGAGTGGCATCGGAAAAATTGAGAGTTTAGGGCTGAGAGCTGAGAGTCAAAGGCGGAGTGATCAGGAGCGGAATTGTTCGGTTTAGTCTCTGGACTCTAAGCTCTGGTCTCTGGACTTTCTACCGCGATTCCCGCCAACACCAGCGAGCCGTACAACACCGCGGTCGAGGCGCGTTCGATTTTGACCGGGACAAGTTCGCCCACGAGGCGTTCGTTCGCTTGGAAATGCACGATGCGATTACCCCGGGTGCGGCCCATGAAACCACGGCCTTTCTTGTCCGGCCCCTCCACCAGCACTTCCTGGGTGGTGCCGAGTAGCGTGGCGTTCCGGCGGTCGGAATTGGCGGCGAGAATTTTCAGGAGGGTTTCGTTGCGTGCTTCCTTCACGTCATCAGGGATCTGGTCTTCCAGCGTCGCCGCGGGCGTGCCGGTGCGGATGGAATACTTGAAAACGTACGCCATGTCGTAGTTGCAGGTTTCGAACAACTCGCGCGTCTGCGAGAAATCTTCGTCGGTCTCACCGGGAAAACCGACGATCACATCGGTGGAAAAATACATGTCGGGCCGCACGCGGCGGAGGTCGTCGACGATCTGTTTGTAGCGATCACGCGAGTAAGGCCGGTTCATCGCCTTGAGAATCCGGTCGCTGCCCGACTGCATGGGCAGGTGGACATATTCGCAGAGTTTCTCGAGCCGACCGTACGCCTGGATCAGGTCGTCCTTGAAACCCCGTGGATGCGGCGAAGTGAAACGGATGCGGCGGATTCCGGGAAGGGCGTTCACGCGTTCCAGTAAATGGACGAAAGGAGAGTACTTATGGGGGTGTGCATTCTGCTGGCCAGCAGAACGCCGGCCGTAGCTGGTGACGATCTGGCCGAGGAGCGTGATCTCGCGTACGCCGCGTTCGGCGAGCTGCTCGCATTCGCGCACGATTTCATCCATCGGCCGCGAACGTTCGTCGCCGCGCGTCTTCGGCACGATGCAGAACGCACAATCCATGTTGCAGCCCTGTTGAATGGAAACGAAAGCGGTGACTTGATGCTCTTCCAGCACGTGGTCGCGGATGGTGTTTTGCGAACCGGCTTCTTCCGCGATATCGATGATCGTGTTGCCGATCGGGGCACCGGCTTCCTGCGCAGCGCGCAGATTGTCGAGATAGTCCGGCACCTGGTGGAATTTCTGGGTGCCGATGATCAAGTCCACATCCGGCAACGCATCGAGGAGTTCCGCCCCGCGGTTTTGTGCCATGCAGCCGAGGATGCCGAGGATGAAGCGCGGGTTGCGTTTCCGTTTCTGGGAAACGTTGGCCGCTTTGCCGATGGCCTTCTGTTCGGCCGCATCGCGAACCGAGCAGGTGTTCAAGAGCATGACATCGCACGCGTTTTCATCCGCCACCATGCGGTAGCCCCGGGCGCGAAGCAAAGCCGCCACGGCCTCGCTATCGCGCTCGTTCATCTGGCACCCGTAGGTTTTGATATAAACACGATTCATGAGGCACCCGCCTTGCCGCGTCGAAGAGTCGCGGCAGCAGTCGCGAGGCCTAGGCGGGAGGTTTTGAGATAAACTCGGTTCATTAAACAGGAACTGGTTTAACTACCCGTCCGCCAAGCCCGGTCAACGCGGGAAAAAGCCTTCGGTCCCCTCGTTTATCGAGAACCCAAGCGCCGGGCCTGACGGGCTTGGTTTTACGCACAAAAAAGACCGGAAAGTTATTCCGGTCTGCGAGAGAAAACCTGAGCGACGAGGTTCTTCCAAACTCACTCAGCCTTCGCTTTGTAGTAGCTGGCCTGAAGCTTGTCCCACGAGGCAATCACGTTCTGCTTGGCGCTGTCCCACGTGTCGGCGGTGGCGCTGCCGAGGGCATCGAGCTTCGCCTTGTAGTCGGCGTCGGCATCCTTCAGTTCGGCCATGGCGGCCTTGCGGCTGGCGCTGGCTTTGGCTTCGGAATAGTTGGCGTGCAGTTCGCTCATTTGGGAATCCATCTTGGCCCTGAGGGCCTTGGCGCTCGCGCTGAAATCAGAGCGTTTCTCGAAGGTGTAGGATTTGACGTCGCCCCAAGCATTGGCGACGGCGGTCTTGGTGTCCTGATAGGCGTCTTTGGCTTTATCGCCGACCTTTTCGCTCTCCGATTTGGAGCAACCGGAAAGGGCGAGGGCGGAGAGACCGACAGCGAGCAAAGCCACGGGAATAAACCGGGCGGAGGAGAGACTGGATTTGATGTTCATAGAATGAAGGGAGGGTTGAGGTGAAATAGCGACGTTAGGCAGCGGCAGTGCGCGGAAGCGTTCAGCCGGTAAAGGCATTGACCAATCTGGCGAAGAGGTGTGGCAGTAATAATGAAGAAATAATTATTTCCGGACCATGAAGGGCTGACTGTTGATGGCGGGGGTGATTCTATCTGTGCCAAAGTGGTGGGAGCGGATTCCGATCAATTTTTCCGAAAAGCAGGTTAGGGCTGAGAGCATGAAATCAATAACCCTGAGTAAAGAGGAGACCAAGTTGATTGAAGTGCTGCGCGCCCACCCGGCGCTGGCCGGGCAAGTGGAGGCGGTGCTGGCGGTGGTGCGCGCGGGCGGCGAAGCCCCGGCACGATCGACGCAGCGGAGGAGAGCCTAGTGAAGCCGTTGCGAGTCTTGGGTTTGGCGCAAACGCCGTAAGGTGGTCTGGCGGGAAATCCGGCTGTGCGCGGTCCAAGCCGTCGGCCAAACCCAGACCTACTACGGCGTGAGCTGCGGCGACCTCGGCGAGGTGGCCGCCCAAGGGGAACACACCGCCCGGCAAGCCGGCTGGGCCAGCCCGAGCGCGATTCACGCCGTGGGCGACGGTGCCGAGTGGATCGCCCGCCTGACCAAACAGTGCTTCGGCACCCGAGGCTATTTCCTCCTCGATCTATTCCACGTCAGCGAATACCTCGCCGCCGCCGCCCCGCCGGACCAACCCGACTATCTCGCCCGGCAGAAAACGCGGCTCTGCGCCGGCGAGCACGCCGCCGTCCTCGCCGAACTCGCCACCCGGCTCGAACCCGCCGCCACCCCGCCGCCCCCGTGTGCGCCGCGCACCGCTGCTTGGATAATCGCCGCGATCAACTCGGCTACCCGCGCGCGCTCGCGCGCGACCTGCCGCTCGGCTCCGGGCTGATTGAAAGCGGCCAGCGGCACGTCCTCCAGCACCGCCTCAAAATCGCCGGCGGAGCGTGGCTGCGCGCCAACTCCGAAGCCATCACCCACGCCCGCGCCGTCCGCGCAAACGGCGGCTGGCCCGCCTACTGGACCGATCTCGCCCAGGCACGGAATTAATCACACCCGTCCGTTAATGGGTCAAATCTAACGGCTCGTTTTCAGGGGCAAGCCTCTCATCTGGTCTTTTACTGCGGTAAACCGCAATCGGACATCCGAATGATCAAGAAGGGAAAGCGCAGATTAGATTCAGGTCAACAAACGGAGTATATTTACCGACCCAGTTTTTCCAGCGCCGTGGTGACGGCAGACGTGCGGTTCTCGACGCCCAGTTTTGCATAAATGCTTTCCAAATGCTTTTTCACCGTCGTGAGCTGGATACTGAGAATAATACCGATTTCCGGATTTGTTTTGCCCTGCACCACCCAGTAAAGGATTTCCGCTTCCCGCGCCGTGAGGTCAAGCGCGATGGCCAACGCTGCAGGCGTCGCCTCTGCCTTGGGTTGGTTATTCGCGGGACCGGCCGTCTGTTTGCGCCGCTGCAGTCGTGAGCGGACCGCCGCGAGCAACTCGGCGGGATCAACCGGTTTCACCAAATAATCGTCGGCTCCCAGATTCATCCCGGCGCGGACATCATCGCGTTCGCTCCACCCGGTCAGAAAGATAAACGGAATTTGCGCGGTGGCAGGCTGATCGCGCAGCGTCTGCAAGACGCGATGACCGTTCATTTCCGGCATCGTGATATCGCACACGATCAGATCAGGTGATTCCCGGCCGGCCAGAGCCACGCCCTCTCGGCCATTATTCGCCTCCACCATGACGTAGCCTTCCACGGCTAGGGCTTCAACCACTAGCTTGCGCATGCGAGATTCGTCGTCGATCACCAGAATTTTTTCCACGCCGGGAAGCTGACCCGTGATAATCGGGATGTAAAGCCCACCCTGTACTTCAAGCCCGCCTGATCCGGGATGATGCAGTTGCCCAAGGTGGAGCCCGACCTCCGGGTGGGTTTTCCCCTCTAAGACTCACGCAAATCCGTCCAGTGGCCGGGACCCACCTTCTCGTTTCGAGAATCCAGAGTGGGCCAGAATTTCGACTGCATCGCTAAGTGAACCACCCCAAATTTGGTGGCCGCACGTTAGCCGTTCGGCTAACGCCCACCGGTCAATATCAAAAAGTCACAATTTATGGCATAGTTTCAATCCGGACAGACCATCGACGCCTCAACCCATCCCCTTGTGACTCCCCGCGAAATTACTCTGATTAAGAATTCCTTCCGCCAGATCAGCCCAATTGCTGATCATGCCGGAGTGATTTTCTATGCCCGGCTTTTCGAGCTCGATCCCTCCCTGCGGACGACTTTCTGCGGTGATATTGCCGCGCAAGGCAGCAACATGATGCAAAGTGTCGGCTTCATCGTTTTCAGTCTCGAGCAGATCGATGTCATTCTGCCCGTTCTTCGCCAAATGGGGCTGCGACATTTGGATTATCATCTCACCGATGAACAATATGATATTTTCTGCGAAGCCCTGCTTTGGACTCTAAACCGATGCCTCAGAAACGAGTTCACGGAGGAAACCCGCGAGGCTTGGGCCAAGGCGTACTGGCTGCTGGCTGAAACGATCAAGACCGGGGCGCGCGACGGCTTGGCCCGACACAATCGTGCTGTGGCGTGAGATGATTTTCCCCGGACCATAAAATCAGGATATCATTTTTTTTGCCGGAGGCTGCTCTGTGGCCTCTGGTAGGGGGGGGGATAATGAATAGGGCGTAGGTCGGCATACTCTGCCGTTGCCTGCGCCCTATTTCTCTTTTCGATAGCAGTTAGCTTCCCCCCTGAAATGCCTGATTCTCCCCGCAACTTGGCTTCGAACAACGCACACAACCCATGTCCGGCAATAAGCTTGGGCGGCACGCCGGATTATTTTGCTCAAGCTTTTCATGCCAGCCCGGCCATGCTCATGATCAGCCGGCTGCCGGACGGTGTTTTTCTCGAAATCAACGATGCTTTTCTGCAAGCCTCAGGTTTTGCCCGTGTAGAAGTGCTTGGTCGGACTTCGCTTGAACTTGGTATTTGGAAAGATCCGGTACAACGTGCCGACCTGTTTCAACGGCTTCAACAAGGCGGCCAAGTCCGTGATTTAGAAGCGGTTTTCTTCACCAAAAAACGTGAACCCCGGTACGTTCTGCTCAATGCTAATATTATTACGCATGCTGGTGCCTCTTGCCTGCTGTTGACCGCATTCGATCTGTCGGAACGCCGGCGCAGAGAACAATTACAGGAGGCGACTTTCCAGATATCGCGGATTTTATTAACGGGAGGGGAACGCGAGGTGATGTTTTCCGAAGTGCAAGACATCCTGAATCGCCTGATGGCGGCGCGTAATTTCCAGGTGGCCATGCAAAGTGGTGAAAGCGGCTTGATCCATTATCCGTTTTTTGCCGACGAAACCGTTTCTTCTCCAGCACCCCATCAGTTGGGCAATGGCCTCATCGAACACGTGCTCAGTACTGGGCAGCCCTTGCTGGCGCGGAGCGAGGAGATGAGTAATATTCTTGGGCGTACCGGTTCATTCAAACCCACCACCATACCGGCCGCTGCCAGTCTCGCGGTGCCTTTACTCCTTGATGGTCGGGCTATCGGCGTGATCGCCGTCATGGATTACCAGAATCCACAGGCCTATGGTGAGGATGAAAAACGCCTGCTCCTGTTCGTCGCCGATCAAGCCGTAGCCGCTGTACGGCGGCAACAAAGTGAAATCCGTCAGCGTGAATCCCAGGAGTATTTCGCCAAGTCATTGCAAACCATCCCGGTAGTCGCGATTGTGGCTCGGCTCGACAACGGGAAAATCATCGAAGTCAATGCCGCCTTTGTCAGCAATTCGGGTTATAGCCGTGCCGAAGTCATCGGTCGCAGCACCTTGGAAATAGGCCTGTGGGCCGATACTTTCCAACGGGACCGGTTTATCAGCCTGATGCATCGTAATGGCCGGGTGCGAGACTTCGAAGGACGGTTTCATACCAAGAGGAATGCCTTCCTGCATCTGCTCCTCAGTGCCGAGGTCATCGAGGTGAATGGCATTCCCTGCATGCTAACCATCGGGATGAATATAACTGAGCGGCGCCGGCGGGAACAAGTGCAAGACGCCACCTACCAAATTTCCCAAGTCCTGCTGACCGACGCCGAATTGCCCGTGCTCTTTGCGGAACTTCACCGGACAATCGGGGAATTGATGTCGGCGAAGAATTTTTCGGTCGCCCTGCTCAGTGCCGATGGGACGACGCTGCATTTCCCGTATTTCGTCGACGAAAAACTGCCAGCCCCGGAAGACCGAAAGCTGGGCTTCGGCCTGGTTGAATACGTGCTGCAAAGCGGCCAACCACTCCTGACTACCGCTGGGGAGATCGCCATTTTGCCGAAAGAACACGTCCCGGCACTCACCGATCAACCCGCCCCTCTGTGGCTGGGCGTACCACTCCTCATTGATGGTCGCGCCATCGGAGTAATCGCGATCCAGGATTACCATGACGCCAAGGCCTATGGTGATGAGGAAAAACGCCTGTTGACCTTCGTGGCCGGTCAAGCGGCCAGCGCCGTGCACCGACGTGAAACAGATGAAGCCTTGCAACGGGCCGAAAGACAATATCGCGGCATTTTCGAAAACGCTTTGGAAGGACTGTACGTTTCCACTCTCGAAGGTCGGCTCATCCACGCGAATCCCGCTCTAGCCCGCATTTTAGGTTATGCCTCACCCGCCACCCTCCTCACCGCCGCCCATGACACGAGCCACCAGAGGTACGCCGATCATAATCGCCGAACGCAATTTCTCCAACTCATCCACGATTCGGACGTGGTTACCGATTTTGAGTCGGAAATCATCCGCCCTGATGGCACCCGCGCCTGGATAACCGAATCCATCCGCGTAATCCGCAACGCCAATGGCAGCCTGCAGCACTTCGAAGGCGTCATGGCCGACATCACCAGTAAACGCGAAGTCGCGCAGGCGCTGCATCAGGCCAAGGAGGTGGCGGACGCCGCCAACCGCGCCAAATCGCAATTCCTCGCGAGCATGAGCCATGAATTGCGGACCCCGCTCAATGGCATCTTGGGCTACACCCAAATTCTGGATCGCGACCAGACGCTGAGCGCGAAACAGCGCGATGGCGTGGAGGTCATTCATCAATCCGCCGAGCATCTGCTAGCCTTGATCAATGATGTGCTCGATCTCGCTAAAATCGAGGCCGGCAAACTCGAACTCCATGCCGTGGAATTCAACCTCCCGGAGTTTGCGCACGCCGCTGTGGAGTTTTTCTCGCCCCGGGCCCGGGAAAAGAACCTGCGCCTCGAAAGCTCAATCGCGCCCGACCTCCCCCGCATCGTTTGGGGCGACTCCCAACGTCTCCGTCAGGTGCTTTTCAATTTGTTGGGCAATGCCATGAAATTTACCCTGCAAGGAGCGGTGATTTTCACGGTCGAACGCTCCGGCGACTTGTTTCTTTTCTCCATCAGCGACACGGGGCCGGGCATTTCGGCGGAAGACCAAGCCCGGCTCTTCGAGCCTTTTTCCCAAGTCGGTGAACAAAGCCAGCACGCCGGTGGCACCGGTCTCGGGTTAAACGTCAGTCGCAATATCGTCGACCAAATGGGCGGCACCTTACGCGTAGAAAGTCGCTTGGGTTGGGGCGCACGGTTCTGGTTTGAAATCTCCCTGCCGGAAGTACTCGGCGACGTGCTGGCCAACCGCACCCCCAACGTCACCCGTCGCGTCATCGGTTATGAAGGCCCCAGACTCCACGTGCTCGTCGCCGATGATCATGCGCCGAACCGCACCGTGTTAATCGACCTGCTACAACCCCTCGGCTTTGAAATACTCGCGGCACACGATGGACAGGAAGCCGTCGATCTGGCGCGAAAACAGCGCCCGGATATCGTGTTGATGGATCTGCGCATGCCCCGTCTCGATGGCATGGCTGCCGCGCAAGCGATCCTCCGCCATTATCAGACGCGCCCGCCCTGCATCATCGCCGTTTCCGCCAGCACACTCGAAGGTCCGCAACAAGCAGCCCTCGCCGCCGGCTGCGCCGCGTTTCTCTCCAAGCCATTTTTCGAAGAAGATCTTTTCACACTGCTCGAACGCCACCTCGGCATTACCTGGCGAACAAGTGCACGCGCAAATGGGGGGGAATCCCGGGATCCGTTTCCGATTCTCCGCAATGCGCCGGCCGTGGAGGAAGCCAATGCCATCTTTGACTTGGCCACCAAAGGCGATGTGCTGGGGGTCCGCGCCTATGCGCAAGACCTCGCCCACCGTCTGCCCGAACACGCCGACTTCGCCGACCACATTATCGAACTAGCCACGCACTTTCGCATGAAAGCGATCCGCATTTACGTGACCCGCTATCGCACGCCACCTTCCTCGAACTGACCATGCCCGACACCATTTTGATCGTCGATGATACCCCCGCCAACCTCAGTGTGCTGGCTGAATGTCTATCTACCGCCGGCTACGCCCTGATGGTCGCAGAAGATGGCGAAGAAGCCCTCTCTCAAACCAAACTCGCGCGACCCAGTCTGATTTTATTGGATGTCATGATGCCTGGCATCGACGGGTTCGAGACCTGCCGCCGCTTCAAAGCCTCCGCTGAAACCCGGGATATTCCGGTGATCTTCATGACCGCGCTCGCCGACACCTCGGAAAAAGTGCGCGCGTTCAACTCCGGCGCGGTCGACTACATCACCAAGCCCATCCAGCACGCCGAAGCCCTCGCCCGCATCAACACCCACCTCACGCTCTGCCAGCTCCGGCGCGAATTGGAAAAAGAATTGGCGCTCAAACAAAAATTCATGCGCATCGCCGCCCACGATCTGCGCAATCCTCTCTGCCTGATTTTAATGGCCGGAGCGCAAGCCCGCCGTAAAGGCGCCCCACCCGCGATCACCGAGCAATTGGAAAATATCGATTTTTCCGCCCGACAGATGCAGAGCATCATCGATACTTTTCTCAATGTGCAAAAACCCGGCATCGGCCGCGTAAACCTAAACGTGCTGGCCCAAGCCGTCGTCGCCCAGAACGAGCCCGCCGCCCAAAACAAAAACATCAGTCTCAGCCTTCAAGCCGCCGAAACCCTCCCCGTCTTCAGCACGGAAGCCGGCCATGCCTATCAGGCGCTGACCAATTACGTCAGCAATGCCGTGAAATTCCTTTCCTCTGGCCAGCGGATTCTCGTGCGGACCAGCACCGCCGGAAAATTCGTCCGCCTCGAAGTGCAAGACGACGGACCAGGCGTGCCCGCCGCAGAGCGCCCCAGCCTTTTCACCGAATACGCCAAACTTTCCGTTCGCCCCACCGGCGGCGAAGAGAGCACCGGGCTCGGCTTGTCGATCGTCAAGCAGCTGATCGAATTGCAAGGCGGCAAAGTCGGCGCCGAATTTCCTCCTGAAGGCGGTTCAATTTTTTGGTTCGAGCTTCCGACCGGCAACTGAGCTGGAAAGGGGGTCGCCGATTTCCACCTCGGCGACAGAGTGTCGGTGTGGAAACCGACACCCACCCACTGAAAAATCCCGGCTAAGATTTTTCGGCGCACGTTTTGGGGCACGGGTCTCCCGCACCGTGAGTTTGTGCTCCTCGGGGCACGGGCCCCGCACCGCCACCGGATCGAACGGACGCTTGCACGCCGCCACCTTCCCGCTTTGGGTGACACCGGCCCAAATCGTCACACCACCGCGCGTGATCCTCTTTCTAAAAAATCTCCTGTTTATCCTGCTCGTGCCCGGCCTCATCGCCGGCTGGGTGCCGTTTTACTGGTTTGAGCGCCGCGCCCAGTGGCCGGAAATCTGGCGCTGGTCTCACTCATTGAGCGCGTTCGGTTTCGCCCTCGGCGCACTGATCTATCTGTATTGCGTCTGGCTATTCGCCACCAAGGGCCGAGGCACTCCGGCTCCCATCGCTCCAACCAAACATCTGGTGCAACGCGGTCTGTACGCCTGGGTCCGTAATCCTATGTCTTGGGCCATTTTTCTGCTCGTCGGCAGCGAGGCCCTCTTTTTCCGATCGATCGATCTCACGATCTACTTCGTCTGCCTGGTCTGCGTGGTGCACCTCTATATTGCACTCTACGAGGAATCCGCTCTCGGTTATAAATTCGGCGCGATGTACGAAGATTATAAACGCGCCGTCCCGCGTTGGCTGCCGCGCAAACCCCGCCCCGCACTGGAAACAATCGCCCCGTTTGCCACACGGCGCTGAGTGTCACCACGCGACCTGAAGGGAGCTCAGAGACTAAAAGACCAAGAGACAAAACGCGCCTCCCGCCTCACGTTTCCTGAAATCGCTACGGGGGGGGGGGATTCGGG
>Ga0209490_10001600_pt1 | contig 21668 bp, 17 predicted proteins | sample MAT06_FD_187209 | JGI IMG/M metagenome (GOLD analysis project Ga0209490, IMG submission 187209) | Freshwater microbial communities from Lake Fryxell liftoff mats and glacier meltwater in Antarctica - MAT-06 (SPAdes) (version 2) | ecosystem: Environmental > Aquatic > Freshwater > Ice > Liftoff... | reverse complement strand
GTCGAAGGTAACTAACTGCCCGCGCAGGCCTTCGGGCGCCCGCGCTTCGATGTAGCCATGGTTCTGATGCGTGGTGGCGCCGAGTGACTCAAGCGCCGTCACATGCAGGTTGATCGGTCGCGCCCCGATCGCGCAGCCCCCGGGCATCGACACCCGTGCCACTCCGGCGCGAGCTACCAAAGGGCCGAGGACGAGGCTCGACGCCCGCATCGTCTTCACCACATCGTAAGGCGCTTCGGGCTTCGATAGTTCCGTCGCCGTCACCGTCACGCTGTGGCCGTCGCGCTTCACCGTCGCGCCGGTGTGCGCTAGCAGCCGCTCCATCGTGTTGATGTCGCGCACGTTCGGGATGCCCTCGAGCGTCACCGGGTCCGCGGTCAGCAAACAAGCGGCCAAGGCGGGCAAGGCCGCGTTCTTTGACCCGCTCGTGTGTATCTTGCCCGAGAGCCGCTGGCCTCCGCGAATCAAAAATCGATCCATTTACTTCTCTCCCGCGAGCCGGATGGCCTCGCGCACTTGTCCGTCGGCTCGCGTCAGTAACTCCGCCGCACGCGCTTCGGAGACGTTGGCCGCCTGCGAGATGATCCGGCGCGCCCGGTCCACCAGTTTCTCATTGCTGGGCTTCACGTTCACCATCAGGTTCGAGTACACATAGCCGAGCCGCACCATGGCCATCGTGCTGAGCATGTTCAGAACCAGCTTCGTCACCGTGCCGGCCTTTAAGCGCGTCGACCCGGTAATCACTTCGGGGCCAGGCTTGGGTTCGATTGGTAAATCGACTGCCTGCGACAGCTGAGAATTCTCCGTACAGCTGATGCCCACCGTGAGCGCGCCCAGCGACTTCGCGTGCGCAATCGCGCCCAGCACATAAGGCGTCCGCCCACTCGCGGCAATGCCGACCAGCACATCCTGCGCCGTAATGTGACGCGCCTCGATATCCGTCACGCCCGCCGTCAGGCTGTCTTCGGAAGACTCCGTCGCTTGGTAGAGCGCCTGATAACCGCCGGCCATAATGCCTTGCACCAGCTCATAAGAGACGCTGAACGTAGGCGGGCATTCGCTCGCGTCCAGCACGCCCAAACGTCCGCTGGTCCCGGCGCCGATATACAGCAAGCGACCACCGGCCCGCAGCCGTTCCGCAATGGCATCGACGGCGGCGGCAATTCGCGGCAGTTCGGGGGCGACGCTGTCGACCGCCAGCCGATCTTCCTCGTGCATGCGCTCTAAGGCCCCAAGGGTCGGCAGCCGGTCAATATCCAGGGTCCGGGGATTGCGCTGCTCGGTCAGCAGCTGGGCGAGTGGGGACATCTATTCTCAGTGTATGATCAAAAACGCAATGAAAGCTTGGCGTTTTTACGGTTTCGGCGACATGCGGCTCGACGACATTCCCTTGCCGGCGCTGCCCCCGCGCCACGTCCGCGTCCAGGTGCTGGTGGTGCAGCCCAGCGTCACGGAGGCTCAACTCGCCGCCGGCATCCGCACGCTGGCCTACGACCGCATCAAGCTGCGCCTTGAAACCGAAGCCCCCGTGCCGCTCTTTGGCCACGAGTTCTGCGTGCGCATCGTCGAAGTGGGCGAGGGCGTGCAGCACTTTCGGGTTGGCGACCGCGTCGCAGCCCGGGCAAAACTGCCTTGTGAAACGTGCCCGCTTTGCACCTCCGGACGGGGTCACCTTTGCCGGAAGGGCCCGATCATTGGCTTTCAGTTGCCCGGCTGTTTTGCCGAATACGGCATTCTGCCCGAGATCGCCCTCACCCTGGTGGACGACCGCATCAGCGACAATGAGGCCGCTTGCTTGCAGTCCTTGAGCGACAGCGTCGCCGCCGTCGAAACCGCGCAAATCCAAATCGGCGACTCGGTGGCGATCCTGGGCCAAGGTAGCATGGGCCTCGAATGCATGCAGATCGCCCGTAATTCTGGTGCCGGCCGCATCATCACCGTCGACGTGCGCGACGAGGCCTGCGCCATGTCGCAACAACTCGGCGCCGACGTCGCCATCAACGCCCGCACGCAGGATCCTGTCGAGACCATCCGCTCCCTCACCGGAGGCAACGGCGCCGACATCGTCTTCGAATGCGCCGGCGGCAGCCCGCGGCAAGGTCTCTCCGGAGTGAAGAGCGTCGCCCAGGCCGTCGACGCCGTCCGCTCCGGCGGCAAGATTATCGGCGTCTCCTGGTTTGGCTCCCCCTTTGAGCTCGACGTCGACTTACTCCGCGAACGTAGCCTCCGTTATTTATTCCCGGACATCAGCACGCTTGAGCACTTACAACACACCGTCAACCTAGTCGCCACCGGGCGCGTCCACCTACAACCCATGATCACCCACATTTTAGATGGCATTGAGCAAGTGCCCCGGGCCTTCGAAATTACGGCGAATAAAGGCAAATATAAAGCCATTAACCCGGCCCAAGTCAGGATGGCCAATTGAACCAAGACTTACTCCGCCTGGGGACGGGCCCCCTTTCCGACGCGATCGGCAAGAAAGGCGCCATGGACCACGGGATACGCCCCTGGTCAGCGCAACCGCGCATGGCTGGCCCCGCTTTCACCGTCCGCGTCCACACGGCCGACATCCTAATGGTGAGCAAAGCGCTCTCCGCCTGCCCCGCCGGTGCCGTGCTCGTGATCGACGGCCACGGCGAATTGAATACCGCGCTCTGGGGCGGCCTCACCACCGCCCAAGCCCTCCGTAAAGGCCTCGCCGGCATCGTGATCGACGGCGCCATCCGCGACTTGGCCGATATCCGCAAGAGTAAGTTGCCCGTCTTCGCTCGCTCCGTGGTCCCGAATGCCGGCGGCGCCGAGTATGTAGGCGACTTACAAGTCCCCGTCTCCTGCGGCGGCCAGGTAGTTACTCCCGGCGATTGGCTCGTCGGCGACGACGACGGCGTCGTGGTTATTCCCTCTTCCCAGTTAGAAGCAGCGATAGCCAAAGCCAAGCAGATCGTCGAAGCCGAAAAGCGCATCGCCAAGGCCATCCGCCAGGGCGCCGATCTCGCTGACTTACTCCAAGTTGACAATTTAATCGAAACCAAACGCCAACAAATCTTCGTTCCCCAGTTACGCGCAAAATGACCGTTCAGTAACGCCTCCGCCGGCCACAATAAACATGCAAGAATACGACGTCGCCCTCAAACTCCTCTTTCGCCGTTGCGCGCCGCGGGCGATTCAATTGCTGTCCGGCACGAAGATCGCCAAATGGCTCGATGGCGAACTGCCCAAGGCCCAAAACCTGCGCATGGATTTGCTGGGCGAAGACGACGATGGCCAGCTCTATCACTTCGAACTCCAAAGCTACAATGACCCTGGGATCGGCCTCCGGATGGCCGAATACAAACTGGGGACCAAGCGGCTGACCGGTAAGTTTCCCCGCCAATTCGTCCTTTATGTCGGCGAAGCGCCGATGAACATGCCGGCCGAACTGAGCGGCGAAGACATCCTGATCCGTTATCGCCTGCTCGACCTCCGCGACCTGGACGGTGAAGAATTGCTCGCCAGTGACGACATCGGCGACAACGTGATTGCGATCCTCACCCGGCTGAGGGATCATAAAGGGGCGATCCGCAAGATCGTGGCCAAGATCGCGGAACTGCCGGAAAGCGAACGTCATGTCGCCGTTCAGCAACTGGTGATTCTCGCTGGGCTCAGGCGGCTGGGCGCGACCGTCAGAGAAGAGGTGAATAAGATGCCGATCGTCATCGATCTCATGGAAAACGACATCGTTGGTCCAGCCATCCGGCGAGGGCTCGCTCAGGGCCTCGAACAGGGTCTCAAACAGGGCCAAACGGAGGGCGAGCAGCGGGTGCTCCGACTGCAGATCGAAAAGCGCTTCGGACCCATCCCGGACTGGGCCAACACCAGGCTCACTTCCCTCTCCACCGCCGAAATCGAAGCCCTCGCCGAAAGCATCTTCGACGCCCAAAACCTGGAGAGCCTCCTCAAGTAGATGCGCCCCGAGCTCGACCTCGCCGCCGAACGCGCCCCCTGGCCGGCCCCTTCCGGACCACCCGACCGACCCTGCCCAACTCATCGCCCTGCTCGACCAAGCCGGCTCCCCCGCCACCTTCGCCGCCGCCGGCGGACGCTACTTCGGCTTCGTCACCTGCGGTGCCCTCCGCCGCCTGGAACCAGAATGCCGCCCTCCGCGTGATGTCCCCAGTCGCCGCTACGCTTGAGGACATCTCTCTCTACTCAGGGACTCAGCTTACTCAGGGACTCAGCTCGACTCAATCATAAAACCATTATAATCAATCGCTTACAGGAGAATGAGCTTTCGCTTAAGGGGCAGATGTCCCGGCAAGAGCTTGATAATAAAAGACTTTTCCGCAGAACTCGCCGTTAGATTGATGCTAAGTCTTTGGCCTCCCACGGCCCCCCGGGCATCCCGGACCGGCATTCAGGACCATCCACGGGGTGGTTCGGGATTTCCGCAACTGATGACGAATCATCGACTTACAAACAACAAACTGCGGAAATCGCCTCCTCTTCGCGCCATTCCGCCAGGGTTTGGGTACCCGCGAACCGGCCGACTACCGACAGTCCAGATCAACCTCATCCTCTGCCAAATACACGGCGATCGGTGCCTTGATTCCGAAAGGGAGCCGGCCCGCGACAGGAAGCGTGGCGCCATCGAAGCCGATCGCCATCCCAACTTAGGCGAATCGACACGTATACTGGACTTAAAGACTTGAAGCATGACCCAGGAGCAACGAACATGAAAATGGCAAGAGCGACACTATTCCTCACCCTCGCGTCGATATCGGCTTGGGCCCAGGTGAATGTCGGCGAACAGCAGCCCGAAGCGACACTGCCCTTCAAGATGACCACCGTGGCCACCTTTGGATTGCCCTGGCGCATTGCCTTCCTCCCCGACGGCCGCATGCTGGTGACCGAAAAGATCGGGCCCATTTGGCTGGTATCCCCGCAGGGAGAAAAGATCGCGCCGTTGGCCAATACGCCCGCCGTCTACTGGCAGGGCCAGAACGGCATGCTGGGAGTCTTCGTCTCGCCGACCTACGGGACGGACCAGAGTATTTATCTCACCTACATCGAACCCGGTGACTATGGCGGAGGCCAAGCATTAGCCCGCGCCAAACTAGTCACCACCGGCAATCGACCCCGGCTGGAAGCTTTCGAAGTGCTGTGGCGCCAGATGCCCCGGGGCAAGGGCGGCCAAGCGGGCGGTCAGGTGGTCTTCTCGCCCGATGGCCAGTCTCTGTACATGACGGTGGGCGACCGCCAGCGCATGACCCCGGCCCAGGATCCGAACCAGCCGGTAGGCAAGATTCTGCGCCTCACGCTCGATGGCAAGCCCGCCCCGGGCAATCCCAATGCCGGCAAAACCGGCGCAGCCAGCATCGTGCTCATCGACCCGCCACGCGACACCGAGGCCGCCAAGACCGCCAAGATCGTCAGCACCTATACCTTCCCCACCCCCAACCTGACGCCGGCCGAAACCTGGGCGAGCGGCTTTCGCGCGCCCTATGGCTTGGCCTTGTCACCCGCCGGCGAATTGTGGGAGGTGGAACATGGCCCGGGCGGCGGCGACGAGTTGAATTTGGTCGAAAAGGGCAAGAATTACGGCTGGCCCGCCGTCTCCTATGGCAAGAACTACAACGGGGTGCCCATCCCCAGCCACGACACACGGGCCGACTTCACCAAGCCAGTGCTCTATTGGGTGCCGGTGGTGGCACCGGGCAACCTGATGTTCTACCGCGGCACCAAGACCTTCCCGCAATGGGATGGCAGCGGCTTCATCAGCGGCCTGGCGACGATGTCGCTCAATCGCGTCATCTTCGACGGGAAGGGCGGCGCCAAGATGGCCGAGCGCTGGAAAGTCGGCAAACGCATCCGCGATGTCGAGCAAGCCCCCGATGGTTCCCTCTGGATGCTGGAAGATGCGAATCCCGGCGCCCTGATCCACGTAACTCCGAAGTGATTCCCTTTAAACCCGCTTCACCGGCCGGCCGGGCGGCCCTGCGCGTTAGGTTCATAGATCCAAGCGCTGGATCTGGGTCCCGTGCCAGAGCCATAGCCTCCGGTGATGAGAACCCGCTCACCCGGCAGCAACGCCGCGGCTGAAAACTGGCCCGCCATTCGCGCACCTCCGCCCACCACCTCGCTCTCGCCAGTTATCGGATCGTACTCCTCCGCCTGGGGGGCTCCGCCCGCCACCAGCAACCTGCGGCTCGATAGTAAGAAGATCGTGCCCCGGTATTTGTAGCGGCCGAGGCGCATGTCCGGCGCGGCTTGGAACCGGTTGCGGACGGGATCGAACACTTCGGCACTCGGATAGACGCCTTCGTTGTCACGCTCGTCCGCTCCGCCAGCGATGAAGACGCGGCCATCTTGGAGCGCGATGCCGTCATGCTTATGGCGGCGGACGACCATCGGAGCGGCCACCACGAACCGTCCCGTGGCGGGATCGAAGATCTCCGAGGTACGAGAGATAATTGCGGCGGGGCGACGGCCACGGTGTCCACCCGCAATCAGGACGCGCCCGTCACGCAGTTTGATGGCCACGTGACTCTCTCGGGGCTCACGCATGGAGCCGGTTGCGGAGAACCCCCCGGTGCGCGGGTCGAAGATCTCTGCCGTCGCGAGGAAGGTCCACCCGGTCCCTACGCCGCCGGCGAGCAAGACCCGGCCGTCGTCCAAGAGCACCGCTTCGTGACCCGCCCGCGCCATGGTCATGCGGCCTGCAGCGCGGAACGTCTTTGTCGCCGGGTCGAACAGCTCTGCCGTCGCGAAATACTCTTTGTCCGCGGACATGCCACCCGTGATCAGGACCCGGCCGTCCGCCAATCGCGTTGCCACGTGACTGTGCCGAGGATCGCGCGGCTGCGCGATGGGCGTGAACTTCCCGGCGCGCGAGTCGAATAGCTCGGCCGGTGCAACCAATGATTCCGAGCCCGTGAATCCACCGAAGATGAGCACGTCGCCAGCAGGTAGCGTGGTCGCGGTATGGGCGGCACGCGCCTGCCGCATAGACTCCGTGGCGTGCAGCAGCCCAACTCTCCGGGTCGGCTGCGCCAAGGCCGCCGCGGGCGCCACCCAAACAACCATAGCGGCCCCCAAGCCGATGGCCAAGGCTCCCGCAATCAGCCATCGTGACCAGCCATTGATCACCTCGCCTCCTCCGGCGGATTCGCAGCGGAGTGGCTTCTTAACACCTAGTTCCACGAAATACCTCGAACTTTCAACGCGAGGATAGCACAACAAAAAGCTGGGCTGTTTCGAGTCTCGATCCAGACTTCGCCTCATGCAATTCCAGGGGAGATGACACTGCTCTTCGCCCTATCTTGTCTTGCCCTTTCGCTCGACGCCCAGACGGTGGATTGGCCCAAGCACCAGGCCGAGATTCTCCAGCATTATCGGTCGCTCGGTCACCATCGCGCCGATTATGTCGTCGCGCCCCGTCGCCCCACCGTCGAAGCTCGATAACGACATGTATCGCGCCATCGAACGAGCCGGCCGGCTCAGCTTTGCCGGCTCGCCGGTGCTGCCCGGCATGCTCGCCGGCTGCACGGACATGGCCCTCTCACGCGCCCGCGGAATTCAGTCTTACGGCATCGGTCCGCCGGCGACCCTGAACGACCAATCCAATTTCGGCCCCCATCGCGATGTCGAGCGGATTCTCGAGTCCTCGCTCTACCCGTTCGTCGAGTTCACCTGGATCGTGGTGACGGGAGTGGCCGGAAAGCAGTAATTAGTCAGCGCTGGTTTCAACGGGACGTTTTGTGACAGGTGTCCCCCACGGGCGCGCTAAGATCGAAGAACCCCCGTGATTGAAGTTGAATCCCTCAGCCGGAGCTTTACCGACAAGAAGCGTGGCGTGGTCCACGCCGTCAACCAAGTGACTTTCCGCGTCGCTCCCGGCGAGATCTTTGGCCTGCTGGGCCCCAATGGCGCGGGCAAAAGCACCTGCCTGCGCATCCTGGCGACGCTGCTTGCCCCCACGTCCGGCCGCGCCCGGGTGAACGGCTTCGACATCCAACAGGACCCCGCGCGGGTCCGCGAGTCGATCGGCTTTCTGTCGGGCGACATGGGCCTTTATCCGCGCATGACCCCCCGCGAACTGATGCTCTTCTTCGGCCGGCTGTCGCAGGTGAGCGAGAGCGACCTGAAGCGCCGCAGCGGCGAACTAATCGAGCGCCTGGGCATGGGCGGTTTCGCCGATTCGCGCTTCGACAAGCTCTCTTCCGGCATGAAGCAAAAGGCGGCCATTGCGCGCACCTTAATCCACAACCCGCCCGTGCTGATCTTCGACGAACCCACGGCGACGCTCGATGTGGTGACGGCGGGCATTGTGGAAGGCTTCATCCTGGACGCAAAGCGCGAAGGCCGCTGCATCATCTACTCGACGCACATCATGGAAGAGGCGGAGTATCTTTGCGATCGCATCGCGGTCATCAATGAGGGCCAGTTGCGGATGACCGGGACGATGGAAGAGTTACGCGTGGCGACCGGCAAGCAGCGTCTGCGCGAGATCTTCCTCGACTTATTGCACCGTTAGGGCCTGGCCCATCGCGTGAGCGATGGGTCACATCTGCCAAAGAAACCCCTCAAAAACCCCATCAAAACCGACCGAATGGCAATTTTCAGTAGCCCTGCCTCTACCCTAGCTCAGCAGCATCTCCAGGTCCTCGCGCTTGATATCCCGCAGCACACTCGCGTCGGCGGTGATGATCGCATCCGCCAGTTCGCGCTTGTCCTGCTGTAACTCCAGCACCTTCTCCTCCACCGTATCGCGTGCGATCAGCCGATACGCAAACACATGCCGTTCCTGGCCGATGCGATGCGTACGATCGATAGCCTGGGCTTCGACCGCCGGGTTCCACCAGGGGTCCAGTAGAAAGACATAGTCGGCGGCCGTCAGGTTCAAGCCGACGCCGCCCGCTTTCAGGCTAATCAAAAAGAGACTGCACTCGGGCTCGCTCTCAAAGCGATCCACGTGCCGCTGCCGGTTCGTCGTCTGGCCATCGAGATACTCGTAAACTACTTTCTTCGCATCCAGTCGCTGACGCAGAATCGCGAGTAAGCTGGTGAACTGCGAAAATACCAGCGCCTTATGCCCTTCCGCGCGTAACTCCTCTAACTTCGGTAGTAACACATCGAACTTCGCGCTGGACTCATCCGCGTGCGCCGGATTCAGCAAACCCGGGTGGCAGGCGGCCTGACGCAGACGCAACAACGCCTCCAGCACATGCATTTTGCTCTTATTCAAACCCACGTCGGCGATCTTCCCCAGAATCGACTGTTTATAGTGCGCCCGTAACTCGTCATACAATTTCCGCTGCGGCGCCTCCATTTCGCAATACAGCGTCTGCTCCGTTTTGGGCGGTAGTTCCTTGGCCACCTGACCCTTCGTCCGCCGGAGAATAAACGGCCGCAACGCTCGCGCGAGTAACTCCCGCGATTCGGGTGACGGCCACCGGCCATTGCCGCTCTTGTCGAAACCTTTCAGCGTGCCTAACATGCCCGGATTTAGAAACTCGAATAAACTCCACAGCTCGCCTAAGTGGTTCTCCACCGGCGTCCCCGTCATCGCCAATCGACGGCGACCCTTCAGTAGCCGCGCCGCCTTCGCCGATTCACTCACCGCGTTCTTAATCGCCTGCGCTTCATCCAAAATCACATAGTCGAACTCAAAATCCTTAAACTCCACCGCGTCGCGACGCAGGGTGCCGTAAGTGGCGATGATCAGGTCGTAGCCGGCAAAGACGCTCGCGTCCTTGCTGCGCGCGGCCTGGCTATGGTCCAGCACGCGGAGTTGCGGGGTAAACCGCGCCGCCTCCCGCATCCAGTTATCCACCAAGGACCGCGGCATCACCGCCAACGACGGCCCGGCCCCCGCCGCCCGCCGTGTCTCGAGCAGCGCCAGCACCTGCGGCGTCTTGCCCACCCCCATGTCGTCCGCCAGACAACCGCCGAAGCTAAACTCGTCCAAAAACTTCATCCACGCCAAACCATGGCGCTGATAGTCGCGCAACAGGCCCACAAAGCCCGCCGGCTGTTCCACCGGCTGAATCCCATCGAAGGCGCGCAGGGCGGCCCGGGCCTCGGCAAACAGCTGATCCACCCGTACCTCGGGCTTATCCGCCAACAGCAGATCCAGCAGGCCCGCCTGATTGCGCCTGAAGCGGATGCTTTCGCCTTCCGCCTTGCCCATCGAAACGATGGCCCCATAGCGCTCCAGCAGATCGGCCGGCAGCACGCCAAAGCCACCGCCCGGCAAGTCGACTACCGCTTCGCCCTTCTCGAGCGCCTTTAAGAGCGTCGGCAATCCCACCGTGACCGAGTCGTAGGCCACCGACACTTCGAGGTCGAACCAGTCAATGCCGGAGACCACATTCAGGTCGAACTTCGTCGCCTGCCGAAACTCCTCGCCCTCCACCTCCAGCGCCCAACCCGCGCGCGCCAGTTCGCGCACCACCCGGCTCAGGCTCTTGGTCGATACCTCCCACGTGTGATCGCCCGAGTAGATCCGGTCCTGCGAGAAATTGAGCGACCGCAATTTAAGGTTGGCTTCGCGCTCCGCGTCCAGATCGCGGCAGCGGATCAGGCGCGCCTGCGGGTCCACCAGTTTCTCCGTCGCATGGCCTTCGAGCACCGAAACCGGCCCGTAGAAGAAGCGCAGTTTGCCTTGCGTCCGGTCCGTCCGCCAGGAGTTGGTGCTCTTGAGCCGCAAGTGAAATCTGGGCGCCTCGACGATCTCGGTGAAGACCAGATCCGCGGGCCATTCGATCGGCAGTGGACGTTCGCTCGAGATCACCTCGGCCGCGAACTCGGCCGCTTGCGACGCCGGAATCAGCAATTGGCCCTCTTCGGCCCGCAAGCCCACCAGCCAGCCGAATTGGCCGCGATGGTCAAGCCTCGCGATCGCGTCGTCCCGAATCAGAAACCCTTCCGCAAACAGCACATCGGCTTCGGCGATGGCCACTTGCTGCTCGCCGCGTTCGAGGAAGCCGGAAAGCCGCCAGGCCTTCGCCTCAGGGGCCTCCTCGATCCGCGGCACAAAGCGCCACGGCTCGCCCGTATCCCATTTGAGCCGCACCCACTGGTCCACCGGCGTGGTTACCGCGTTGCGCCAAAACAAGCGCCCCGTCTCGCACAGCTTCGGCAAATAAACCGACGACAACGGCGGCTTCAGATAGAACCGCGACGGCAGCGTTCCGCTCTCCCGCTCCTTCGGATCGGGCACCCCGGCCAAGGCCAACAACAGGTCGCGCTGCCCGGCATCGCCCCAATCGGCCACCTCGGCCACGCTCAGCCGTTGAGTCTTCGGCTTGCTCAGCGCGAACGCCCCCGGCGTCTTCATTGGATCGCGAAAGGCGATGTCGATCGCCAGCCCTCCAGGGCCTTGGCGATTGGTGTGCACGTCCACGATGTAGAACATCTCACGCGCCGCGGGCCACCGCGACTCGCTTGATGGTGCCACGGGCGGCGCGCCGGTATTGGCCTTCGCCGTCTTCAAAACCGCCCGCCAATCCTGCGGTGGACGTTCCGGAGTGAACTCCAGCAGCCCCATTTGCTTCGGCCTGGGGGCTTGCTCCTCCTTCTCCTCATCGATAAACAGGGGCGCCAACTGCACCAGCGGCGTGCTGTTGCCCTTTAGATGTCCCTTCGCCTCCGCCGACAACAGCAGCGCCCACAGGTGCTTGCACGGATGAAAGCCCCGGAAGTCCGGGCAGTTGCACGTCACCTGCAACACCTTGCTATCCCGCTCGGCGCGTTCGGCGCGCATGTGATAGAACTTCCCGCCGGACATAAACGCCTCAATCGATTCGTCGTTGCCCAGCAGAACGCGCACCCGTCCATGCTGCACCAACTCCTTGCCGCGTTGCCGCGTCAGCGGAGTAAAGTAATGTCCCAGGCCTTTCAGCCAAAATGCGTTCGTAAGCCTGCTCCTCGGTTAGTCAGCCGGCACCAGCCGGATCATGCTCAGATTCACGGTGAGCTCGCGCGCGTCGCCCTCGGGTTTCCACAGGGGACTCGCGGTAACCTCTATTGTGTACCCACCGGCGGGGGGGACATTCTGTTCTATAACGAATAGGCCCGGGCGATCCAGTTTTGTCTCCCCCACCTCCTGCCCGTTCACCCGCAGCCCAATCCGGAAAAGCTGCTCCGGACGCGCTGGCGCGAAGCCCCGGATCCGCAGCCGTTGCTCACCGCCCCGGACATTGCCGAGTGTCGCCGTCGCCCGCCCGCCGATCCAGCGGTAACGATTGCCAAACACCCCCTCCAGCGAATGCCAGCCCTCACCCAACCGGACTTCGTGGCCCGGCAAACTGAAGTCGATCACATCGGCCCGATCGCCCGGGTAGAGCTCTTTCTTGTCCGCGCTATTGAGTAAGTTATAAACCCCGCCCTCAAGCAGTGCCGAGTAAGTGCACTTACTACACGCCAAAGTATCTTCGCGATTCCGCAGTAAGTCGCCGCCACAATCCGGGCAGCGCAGTAAGTGCTCGAATTGCGACGCATCGTAAGCACGAGGGTGCGCTTCCCCGGCCTTCCGGCAACTCGCCGCCAACGTCCCGCCCAAGGCCCGCGCGCCCCGCCAATCGGACCCAAACGGATCCAACCGCCGGGCCAAACGCTTCATCCCCCGCTCGCCCCAACCGCGCTCCGGTACGCAGATCTCATACTCCTGCGCGACAAAGTGCTTCCGCACCAAGTCATGCCAATGGCGCAGATTCATCCGGTGATTCTGCCGGATGCCGAAGCTCTCTTCCTGATGCGCCCCGATCACGTCGCGCACCACGTACCCCAGCAAGCCCCACTCGTGCAGCTTCTTTTCCCACGGCTTCATCGTCTCCACATAGGGGCAGCGATACAGCCGCAGGCTCAGCGCCCGCCGCATCGGCTCTTCGGCAAAAATAAACACGCCGCCGGGATGCAGCACCCGCTTCACTTCGAGAAATACGGCCTCAATATCCTGGAACTGGCTCAGCATCTGATACGCCAGCACGGTGCGCAAACTGCCATCGCGAAACGGCAGCCGCAACGCATCGCCCGCCATCCGCACCGGCGCCTTCGGCATGCCCCATTGCTCCTGCAGCGCGATGCCATACCGCAGCGAATCGGCCGAAATGTCGAGCGCAAAGCCCTCCGCTCCGAACTCATTGGTCAGCAGATAGCTGGTATGCCCGGCGTTGGCCCCGATTTCGAGGAAAGGCGTAAAGCTCCCAATAAAGTCCGCGTGCTTTTTGAGGATCGCCCCGCGCCGCTCGTTCTCCTCGGCATATACGCGGCTGGCGCGCTCCGGCTCTCCGAGCGAAGCGAAGTTATGAAACTCCACCTCGGCCCGCTTCACCGACATCGACTGGGCGCTATGGTTCATAACTGCTCCAGCTTCAATTGCCGCAAATCCTCCAGCAAAATATCCGGCTGATGCAAGGCCAATTCCGCAGTCGAATAGTGGCCCGTCGCCACCGCGATCGACACCATCCCATTCTCCTTGGCCGCCTGGATGTCGTTCGCCGTATCGCCAATCAGGTAAGTCGGCGTGGACTTCGTCGCCCAACCGGCCCGCTGCGCTTCCCGCGCCGCCAAGCCCGCCAGAATGCCCCGCGTCGATCCCATATCGGCAAATGCACCCAAGTGAAAATGATGGTCCAAGCCCGCCTGTCCCACCTTGCGCCAGCCGATCGCCGTCAGATTTCCCGTCACCAAACCCAACGTCGCCTGCCGCCGCGTCAGCCCATTCAACAGCGGCCGCACGCCCGGGCAAACTCGCTTCCGCAGATCCGGGCAACGCCGATGATAAAGCCGCTGCGCCCGCGCGACAATCCCCGGCATTGCCCGACGGATCGCCGCCGGCTTCTGCCCTACGTCACGCATCATCCAGGCGATAATGTCCCGGTCCAGCATCCCAAACACCGGAATGCTGGCGATACTCACCCGCAGTCCGGTCTCGAGCCGCACCGCGTCTTCCAGCGCCTCTCCATGGGCCGGTCCGGCACGGCGAAGCAAGGTGCCGTCAATGTCAAAAAGAACGAGGATGCTGTCGGTCAAGCTTCCATTATGCCAAGTTATAGTTCCAGCTTGCCCGCAAACACCATGTCCTGCAGCTTGAACTTCCGCTTGATCTCCAGCGGCCCCAACCGCGTCGCAAACTCCACTTCCTTGTCCTCCAGCGTGATCGACTCCGTGCGCGGGAACAGGAAGTAGACCGTCATTGTCTTCGGCCCCTTCGCCATCTTCACATCTTCCGGCTTAATGGGATCCTTGCCCTTCCGGTTCAAAGTCGTCGCCCGGGCCAGCATCTGCCGCATCCGCTCCGCCGGGTCCGCCCCAGCTTCCTGCTCTGGCCCGCCCGCCGCCGCCCGAGGCCGGCCCGCACCCATCATCGGGAGCTTTTCCACCGCGATCACATAATACGTTTCCTGATTCTCAAGAATCGCCTTGGCCTGCGCCGCCGTCCCCGCCTCGCTGCCGAACTTGCTCTTCACCAGCGCCTGTTTCATCGGCAGGGCCGATTGCCAACGGATGAGGACGCTCACTGCCGGTGGGCCACCGCCACCGGGTCCGCCACCGGGAGCCCCGCCGCCACCGGGAGCCCCGCCACCACCGGGAGCCCCGCCGCCGCCAGCAGCCCCACCACCAGTGCCACCGCTCTCCCCACCGCCACCCATTCCACCGCCGCCACCCATTCCACCGCCCCCGCCACGTCCACCACCGCCGCCCCGGCCCATACCGCCACCGGAACCCATCCCCCCGCCACTGAACGCAGCCTCCGTCTCCCGCGCCCACGGCGAGGCCGTCATTAATTTCTCCACCTCCTTCGGGGACCATTCCGTGAACGGTCTCTTCTCCCAAACATCAGCGCCAAGCAGGGAGAACACCATTACAAGCGGACCAATCGGTTTCATGCCCTCAGCGTGTCACGGTCGCTAGACAATAATCTCCAAAGTTTTGTAAAGACCATCGGTTTCTATGTACGTTTTTGCGACATGTATCAAATAACATCCTTATTAATCTCAATCTGTTGCACAACCAAACATTTCCATACTCCGTCATGAACCTTAGCGTTAGAAACACTTCGCCCTAGGCCCGATAATTTGCAAAACTTCATCACCCTACCCGTGTTTTAATGAGCATATTACCCAGCAACCTTGGCGCTACTTTGCGGCCTCGGCTTGCTTTCTTAGGAGGAAATTCTCGATGGCACGCGTCCTTACGCTCTCTTTGCTGTTGGCGGGCACTCCCGCCAGCCTGATGGCCTACACCGACCCCGGAACTGGAATGCTGCTCTGGCAGTCCGTCATGGCGGTCTCCATCGGCTTCCTCTTCACCACCCGCCGGGTCCTCGCCAAGGTGTTCCGGCGCCACCAATAATCGCCCCGCATGCCCCAGATCTCTTTCCGCGACCCCGATGGATTCGTGGTCGCCGGACCGGCCGCCGAGCCTGTCTTCCGCGTTACCAAAACCGATGCCGCCGACCGCCTCCTGATTTGGCTAGCGTCCCCTACCGGCCGCCAGTTGATGGATCTCGGCGACTTCGTTCGCACGGCCCACGCCTCGCCGGCCGATCGTGACCGGGTGCTCGCCCGCACCAGCGGCGCGCCCGGGTCGACGGTGCTCGAACACGAACGCGTCTGGTTCCCCACCTACCCCAGCGAATGGACGCGCGGCATGCTCCAGGAAGCCGGCCTCCTTACCCTCCGCCTCGCCGAAACACTCCTCCGCGAAGGGCAAGGTCTGAAGGACGCCACGCCCTGGAACGTCCTCTTTCGCGGCACCAAGCCCGTCTTCATCGATGCCCTTTCCATCGAACCGCGCGACGCACACGATCCGCTCTGGCGCCCCCTGGCCCAGTTCTTCTCCACCTTCGTCTATCCTCTCTGGCAGGACGAATGGATCGGCGTCGGCGTCCATGAGGCCTTCGCCGGCCGCCGCGAGGGCTGGACCACCCACGAAATGTACGAGCGCCTCAGTTGGCGCCACCGTCTGCGGCCCCGGGCCTTCCCCTGGATCACCCTCTCCGAATGGCTGGCCAGCGGCACCGGCGACGGCCACCACCGGCCTGCGAAAGCCCAGGATCCTGAGACCACCCAGTTCATCGCCGGCCGGCTTTTCCACCGGCTCCGCCGTATTCTTGAAGCCGCGCCGGAGGGCCTTACACGCCGCACCGGCTGGAGCAGCTATCAGACTGACTGCCACTACGACCGCGCCGCCCACGAAGCCAAGCGCGTCTTCGTCGCCGAAGCCCTCCAAGGTGCCCTCCAAGGTGCCCGCCGCGTCCTTGACCTCGGCGCCAACGAAGGCGAATACTCCTTCCTCGCCGCCGAACACGGCGCCGCAGTCGTCGCCGTCGAAGCCGACCGCCAGGCCGCCAACGAAATCTGGCGTCACGCCCATCGCGCCCGCTTGAACGTCCTGCCCCTCGTCATGAACCTGGCCCAGCCCACCCCGTCCACCGGCTGGCGCAACCGCGAACAAACCGCCTTCCTCGAACGCGCCGCCGGCCAATTCGACGCCGTCCTCATGCTCGCCCTCCTGCACCATCTCACCGTTACCGAACGCGTGCCGCTTTGCTCCGTGCTCGATCTCGCCGCTGACCTCACCCGCCGCACCCTCGTCATCGAATACGTCAGCCCCCAGGATCCCTTCTACCGCCGCCTCCTCCGCGGGCGCGACGCCCTGCACGCCGACGATACCCAGCAAGCCTTTGAAGCCGAACTCAGCCGCCGCTTCCTCATCCGGCGCTCCCAGCCCATTCTCGAAGGCCGCCGCTGTCTCTATTGGTGCGAGAAGCGAGCCTCCGTTTGAAGTCCGCCCTCGGTGCCATTTCTCTCGCCAATCTCTGTCTCATCCGCATTTGGGTTGGCTTGTTGGGCACCGGCACCCAAGGCGCCTGGCCCCAAGAATGGCCCCGCGAATGGTATGCCGCCGCATTGCTCAACCTCGCCCTACTGGCGACCCTCTTCTTTGCCGTCCGTCGCTGGCAAACCGGCGTGGCGATCGCTGCCGCCGCCTTGATCGCTAAGGAATTGGTACTCGTCCTCGCCGGCGGCGGCACACCTTGGCAAGGCCAAGCCGCCGCCCTCGTCGAAACCGGCCTGCGCCAGGCTTGGCTCGCCCCGCTGGGCATCCTCCTGTTCTCCGCTCTCGGCTGGATGCTCTGGCGCACCCAACTTCCCTGGCTACCCGCCTTCCTCCTGGCGCTCAGCCCGATGGTGCTGGTTACCGCCGGACAAGCCGCGTGGAGGCTGGTGGCAACCTCAACCGAAAAGATCCCGCCCGCCAAGCCACCCCTCATCGACCCCGAGTTCGCCACCCACCCCTTCGTCCGGCCCTTCGTCTGGATCGTCTTCGACGAATTCGACGAGCGTATCGCCTTCTCCCAACGCCCCGCCGGCCTGAAAATGCCGGAACTTGACCGCTTCCGCAACGAAGCCATCGTCTTCCGCCAAGCCTTCAGCCCCGACAACTCCACCAGCGTCTCCATCCCCACCCTGCTTGGCAAACTCCTGGAGCGCCCCCACCTCCGCACCGGCCTCATCGGCTGGTATCTTTCCTACTGCCGCAATCGCGCCCTCTCCCGCTGCCAAGCTTGGCCCATGGACCGCCAACTGAACAGCTACGGCCACGGCGTCGGTGTTGGGCGGGTCATGCTGAACCAACTCCGCAGCCTCTTCGAGTCCAGCCTCTATTCGGCCTTCGGCCAGTCGCTCGCCGTTCAGGCCCATGTCCGCACCATCGGAGAGATGGAAGAGGCCAGCGTCCGCCTCCTGGCCGACCCTCACCTCGACCTCATCTTCCTCCACCTTCCCGCCCCCCATGCCCCCTTCGTCGGGCCGGATCTCACCGCTGCCAACCAGGATGTCCGCGGCTACCTTGCCAACCTTGCCCTCGTCGACCGCCTCTTCGGCAAACTCCGCGCCGGCCTCACCTCCTCCGGCCGTTGGAACCAAGCCCACGTCCTCGTCACCGGAGACCACGGCTATCGCCAAGCCCAAAAATTAGGCTATCCGCCTGAAGACCGCCACGTGCCCTGGATGTGGAAACCCGCCGGCTCCGTTCCTCCCCGCCAATCCACCCAACGCTTCGAAACCCGCCGCACCGCCGAACTCATCGGCCGTCTTTTAGAAGGAGACACCCCAGAGAGCGTCCTCGCGCGTTATCCTTGAGTTCGACCTACATCGCATGGCCAAGCCAGATAAGTACCTCCAGCCCGTCCCGACTCCCGCGCCGCCGCCGGAGCCAATCGTCATTCCGATGCGCGTCTCCGTCATCGTCATCACCCGCAACCAGGTAGAAGCGCTGCGCAAAACGCTCGCCTCCGTGGAGCGCTCCGTGCCCCGCGAAATGCTCGAAATCCTCGTCGTCGACCCCGGCAGTACCGACTCCACCCGCGACATCGAAACCGACTTCCCCGCCATCAAACTCCTCCGCACGCCCAAAAACTTCGGCTGGACCAAGTCCGCCAACATCGGCACCCGCACCGCCAAGGGCGACTTCCTCTTCTTCCTCCCGCCCGGCGTCGAAATCGAACCCGACACCGTCGCCAAGCTCATGGCCCGTCTCGACAACCAAAGCGACGTCACCGTCGCCTGCCCGCTCGAGCTCAACCGCGCCAGCCAAGTGGTCGGCCTTTGCTACGCCCTGCCCACCCCCGCCGAGCTCAGCACCCGTGTTAGCTCGGGCGCCTGGCCCATGGCCCTAGGCACTGATTTTCCCGCCGGCGCCCCCTTCATGATCCGCCGCCAAGCCATCGTCCAGATTAACTACCTCGACGAAAAGAGCTACGGCCAATTCGGCGGCGACCTCGATCTCTTCCACCAAGTCAAGCGCGGTGGCCGCCGCGTGGTTTTGGCCGAAGAAGCCCCCGTCTTAGTCACCACCCGCCCCACCGAATTAGCCCAAGGCTCCGACCCGGTCGACATCGCCCACGGCGCCGCCACCTACACCGGCAAATGGCACGGCTTCGGCGCCGGCCTCGGCCTGCGCATCAAGTTCGCCCTCGGCCGTTTAGCCAGCCTCGACTTCGGCGGCTTCGCCGGCGTCCTAATGGGCACCAAAACCGACGGCCAGTAATAGTCGAAGGGCCCATCGCCATCCTAATCCCATATCTGCTTAATTCTTAATCTACTTATCCCCAAATCGGGGGCATCCACGCGCATCCCTGGGTTTCCCCGTAAGTGATACAAATAAATCAACTTAGATCCATTGGTCACCCATCTCTGCCTAGGAACTGCTCGGCAAGGGCGTACACTTTCCTTCTATGTTATTCAATCACCTATACTTATCCCCAAATCGGGGGCATCCACGCGCATCCCCCGATTTCCCCGTAAGTGATAGAGAAAATTGACCCTTAAGTCGACGGGCCAACCAACAGCGGCGGCGCTGATGAAACTAAACGACTTAACCCTGGGTGCTGACATCCGTGAACCCATTCACCATCATCCCCAACCACCCTAACCGCTTCATCTTAAGGCACTTACCGCCAATCCACCCCTCGGAAATTACCACCCTGGCGGTAAAATAGGATCATGAACACCGCCGCCCAGACTTCCCTGACCCGGTGACCCCCCATAAACTCGACGCCTTAGAATCAATGACTCTCGGGTTCGTTTCGTCACTTCGCCGTCGCTTGCCGACGCCCGGTCATCCGCTCGTAGTGCTCTTCGAACTGCTTCTTCACCCGCGCGACGCTCGCGCTCTTGATATCGCCATAGCCGCGGACCTGGTCGATCAACGACAGCATCTCGCAAATGGCAGCTTGGTTCTCCGGCCGCCACTGCCCCGCGCACTCCTGCACCCAACGCCGGTACCAGACGATCAGTTCCCGCTCTTCCCGCCGGTGTTGGGTATATCCGAAAAGATCGAGCGGCGTGCCACGCAGAAACCGCAGGCCGCCCAGCAGCATCATGAAAGGTCGCGCCCATGCGCCCAGCTCGATCTTCTTCTGCCACCCCAGCGCCCGCAGAATCGGCGGATGCAGGACGTAGCCGTAGGAGCGCGGCGCGGCAAAAGTGCCGTCGATTTCGGCCCCTAAGGCCGGCCCGGTCAACAGCCGCGCGACCTCGTATTCGTCCTTGTAGGCCATCAATTTATAGAGATAGCGCCCCACCACGTCGCGCATGCCCTCTGGCTGCGCTTCGACAAACTGCTGCCATTCAGCGGCATAGCGGCGGCTTTGAAATTGGGTTAGTTTGGTAAATCGATCCACCGGCGCAATCACCTTGGCCGGCTTGGCCACGGCCTCCACGCGCGCCGCATCCAGGTAATAGAGCCGGCCCCAATTCAGGGCTTCGACGTTCCGCTGAGCTTCGACCCGGTTGAGCTCAATCGCCTTCGCCAAGGCCTGAAACGACAGCGGCAGCAGGCCCGCCTGCCACGCCGCGCCCAGCAGGAACATGTTCACCGACAGGTGACTGCTAAAGAGCTTCTCGGCGATGCCCGTCGCGTCCACATAGACATTCCGCTCCCGCCGCGTCCGCGCGGCGATCAGGTCCACGTTCTCCTGCGGACCCGGCATCGGCAGCCGCTTCCGGATCGACTCCGAGGTCGGCGTCACGTGCGTGTTCATCACGGCCACGGTCCGCGCCGGGTCAGAACATTTGAGGTTCTCGGGAGCGACGACGCCTAGGCCGTCGAAGCCCAGGATCAAGTCGGCGTTGCCCGTATTGATCCGCGCCGCGCCGGGCCAGGCCGAGCGGCTCAAAGTGAGATGCGAAACCACCGCGCCGCCCTTCTGGGCCAAGCCGGTCTGGTCCAGGGTAGAGACTTCGAGACCGTCGATGGAGGCGGCGGTCGCCAGCAGCGCATGAATCGTAATCACGCCCGTGCCGCCGATGCCGGGCGACAGAATCCGGTAGCCGCCGGGCCCAATCGCCACCATTTCCTTGGGCTCCGGCAAAACTTCGAGCGCCGGCAGTTTCCGCTCAGGCAAGCCCGAACCGGCCGCAATCTCCACCATCACGAACGACGGGCAGTCGCCTAGCGCGCACGTATAGTCCTTGTTGCAGGACGATTGGTGGATGCTCATCTTCTGGCCCAGTTCGGTCTCCACCGGCTGCAGGCTCATGCAGTTCGATTGGGTCACGCAGTCGCCGCAGCCTTCGCAGACCTCTTCGTGAATCACCAGCCTGCGCGTCGGCTCCTGGGTCTTGCCCCGCGACCGCGACCGCCGCTTCTCCGCGGCGCACTCCTGGTCGTAGATCATCACCGTCACGCCCGCGATCTTAGGCAACTCGGCCAGCGTCCGGTTGAGTTCCCCGCGGTCGCGCAACTCGACATTCGGGGCGAAACGATCGCGCGCCTCGTCATAGATCTTCACGTCCTCCACCAGGACGACGATCTTCTGGACGCCCTCGGCCGCCAGCTTCCGGGTGAGTTCGGGCACCGCCAACACGCCAGAGGGCGCCTGCCCCCCGGTCATCGCCACATGGCCGTTATAGAGCAGCTTGAAGGTGATATTCACCTTCGCCGCCACGCAGGCCTGCACCGCCAGTGAGCCCGAATGGAAGTAAGTGCCGTCGCCCAGGTTCTGGAAGATGTGCTCGCGATGGCTGAAGGGCGACATGCCCACCCACGGCACGCCCTCGCCGCCCATTTGCGTGGAGTATTCGTAGCTGCGCCCGCTATCGGGCAGCAGGATGCCCATCCCGTGGCAACCCGTGCCGCCGCCGGCCACTTGCCCCGGCAGCAGCATCGTCGAC